>ENA-ORNK01002225-ORNK01002225.1-human-gut-metagenome-genome-assembly--contig:-NODE-2225-length-11178-cov-2.751686_pt1 | contig 11178 bp, 7 predicted proteins | sample MGYA00242115_ERZ509022 | MGnify/ENA primary metagenome ERZ509022 (study PRJEB26280, sample SAMEA2338690) | human gut metagenome | biome: human gut; feature: human-associated habitat; material: faeces...
CCCGCTGACTGACAACGGCATTCACCAGACGCCGGTTTGTCTCCTGATTGTTAACAGCAAAATGCTTCAACGAAGTACCGACCCCCTGCGACTGCACGCCACGAATCATGGCTACCGCCATCTTACCCGTCAGATAAGGGTCTTCCGAATAATACTCGAAATTGCGTCCGCACAGCGGGTCGCGCTGAATATTGATAGCAGGGGTCAGCAACACATCCGACCCGTATTCCAACGCTTCATTTCCCATCGTCGCTCCGACCTGCTCATTCAGTTGCGGATTCCACGAAGCCGCCAAAGCCGTTGCCGTAGGAAATGCCGTACAATGATAGGTGCGTGCGTCGCCTTCCCGTTTGAAAGGTATCCGCAAACCTGCCGGTCCGTCATCCAGAATTGCCGGCGGAATCCCCAGGCGGTCGCACCGGTAAGTGGCTCCTACTCCCAGAAAACCATGCTCCGACCAATAATTGTTTTTATTGCCGATCACCATAAACACCTTCTCTTCCAGCGTCATGGCCTTCACCACCTCTTCCACAGGGTTTGTCTTCAACGACTTTCCGGAATCCGGCATCTCCCCGGCAACCGTGCGAGTTTGTGCCTCCACCGTCAACCCCGCAGCCAGGAAGACGGTTAAAATTTTCACTTTCAGTTTCATACCTGTCTTATTTTAAAAATATTTTTTCATTTTCATCATTCCACCAACCATGAAATTTTTATTCGAGAGCCTGTTTAAAAATCAAAGTTAAAAAAAAAGAGAAAGTTACGTACAACCCCGATGGTGGGGATTGTACATAACTGTCTGCTTTAAAAGGAATTCAAAACCGTTCCTTATTACCGGAAAAGTTTGGTGTAATATTCGTCCATTTCCCGGTTGATGACATCGTAGTCTAAGAAGGTCTGCAAAGTGTATTCTTCTTCAAGACCGGCCAACTTGTAAATACGGTACACCAGGATTTCGCGCTGGACAGGGCTGTAATACTTATAAGCCTGTACGGCCAAGTCGCTCCCCAATCCATGGGAATTCATAACACTTTGCTTTGAACAGTGGTACACGCCATGAAGGAAACCGACATGTCCTTCAAAGAATCCGACATAATCTTTATATTCATCCCTTTGGGACAATTTATACCACGCCTCGGGGATTCTTTCGGGGTCTGTCGTCGAAAAGCAAAGATTCCGTCCCACGTCATATTTTTCCCATTGAGCAATCCTTTCGGGAACAGCGTCTTCCGGGAAACTATCTTCTCCCCAAAAATATTCGTCCAAGAAACCGCCGAATCCGTGTCCCATGAGCTCGTGAGTGATGATACTCCGGTGACAGAACTTGGCAAAAACGCCACACGGAGCAACCGCCAGACACTTACTTTCAACAGGATTAATGTAATTCGTACTACACCAGCCGCTATAATCGGCATTGTCGGAATTGATCAACAGACAGACTATCATTTCCGAGAAATTTTTCTTGTCCTTGGATACCGGAGTCTTGCGGAACGCATAATCATCCAGAATTTGTCTGTTTTTTTGAAAATCATACCGATATGTAACACTCTCCCCTATCGGTTTCAGCGGATTATAGATTGCGAAGCTGGTGGTATCCGGCTCGTCGCTGTACAACGACCCTTCGAACGGTGCTGCCACGGCATACACGTTAAAATACTCGCGATAGCTCTTGAGCGGTTCCACCTCGAACATGTAGCGGTTCACCGTATCCAACGCCTGCTGCCATTTGCCGCCCCGGGCCAGATCCTCTTCCGTAAACCCGTCGCCGACGAATACAATGTCGATACCCTTGCCGATAGAAGCCTTGTTCAGCGTCACATACTTCTCTGCCGCGAACGTTCCATCCTGCGTAATGGTGACCGCCATCTTGGCATTCGGCCATTCGGCAGGTGCCACCAAGAGTTCCGTTTTCTTGTTTTTGGAACCGATATTCTCTTTCAACGATACGAGAATCGTTCCTTCGCCTTCGCCCGACTTCTTGTCAATCGTACACCAGGTCGTATCGCTCAATTCGGCGTTCCACTTTCCGGCGATATTCACTTGAACGGGAGCCTGCGTGTAACCCGCATTATTATTGAATTCCAAAGAGCGGGGACCGGCACTGACATTCTCCAAGGCACCGGCCACCAATTTCACGCCTTTAGCCACTTGCATCCCTTCTTTCAGGCCATCCATATAGGTTACTTTCAAATAACCGTTGATACCTTCCACTTTCGCCCGGTCCAGCGTAATCGTCACCGTACCGTTTCCGTATCCCTCACGCGGAGAGATGATGAAATTGGCGGTATCACGAACGGCATCAACAGACCAACGTCCGTTGGAGGTGATTTCCAGGGTCTGTACCTTGTTTTCATCGAACGAGAGCACTTTCTCGCCTACCCCCAATTCGGGAACCAGCATTTCTTCCTCGTCGTCGCAACTGAAAGCCGCGAGACCCAAAAGAATTGCCGACATGCCTAATATTCTGTTTCTTATTTTCATGATTGTGTTCTGTTTTTATGCCTACCCGCAACCCTTACATGCCGCGGGCAGACGTGTTCAATTATTCTACGGCAGTCACTTTGATATCATCCAAAGAGTAGGTAGTACTTGCACCTCCGACATTGTTCTCGTTAATCAAGATACGGATGTATTTTATATTGTCGGCTTCGAACTGCTCTGTCGTAATGAATTTATAATATTGGTAAGCGAATACCAACGATGGGGTATAAGTCCACTTCAACTCCTTCCAATCCCCTTCGGCACCGGTTTCAGAGACATAAACTTTCAATATACCCTCCTTGGCCATCATGGAAGTAGCATTACTTTGCGTGGCGAATCCGAAACTCAACTCACAAGTGCCGGCATCCGTGAAATCCAATCCAGAGATGTTGAGTATCCAATCCCCACTGTAATCGGCATTCAATTTCCAATTTCCGCTGGCTCCCTCATACATCTCCGTTCCTTTCGACACAGAGTTATAAGCGCTTTCGCTAAAATCATCCGGATAGATCTTGGCACTCAACCAACCAGAACCATTCTGATTTCTCAAATTGATACTCCTATACGCCCAACCGCCATTGCCTACCGGCTTCGGTATTTCATATTTTGCCTGCGGCTGTCCCTGCCGGATAAACACGCTACGGCTTTCCCCGTCGATACATGCAATAGATTCACCGGTAATTTCATTGTAAGAGCTATAAGGTGCTGTCACATAATATTCACCCGTTTCTGCATTGTACAGGCCGTCGAAATTCTCATAGAACCAAACGCCGTTTATCACAGTACTTTCGACATAGAACGTACCGATTTCCTTGGACACGTGTCTCGTTCCGTCCGTCACGGCATACGGTGCATACTCCCAGGTACAGCCCATGGTCAGACTTCCGATTTCAGCCGTAAAGTCGTATTCCGCCAAATCCTGCACTTCCGACACGGCCGTCCTCGACCATTCGCTTTCTCCCTGCTTGCGGAGCACGAAACCGATTTCTTCGATATCCACTTCATCGTTCTTGAACGAACAATGTCCGGTCATAGCGGCCAAACGTCCCGAAACGGCCACGCTTTCCTCCGGCAACGTCAGGGTCGGCACGCTCACGTTCAGGTTCTGTCCTGCCGTGACATACAGTTTTTCCCCGTCCACGGTAAAGGTCAGCAATTCCGAACGCATCAGCCCGTTCTCAATCGGTGTGGCGGTCATCGTCACCGGTGTCTGCCCTCCTTTTCCGCTTTTCGGTTCGAAAGTCAGCCAGCTGCCGGCCGGTACCTCCACGCTCCAATCGCCGGAAGCCTCCAGCATCCGTTCCAGCGTACCGCCTTCGATGCTGAAAATCTTGCTGTCCGCAAAACGGCAATAGGCCTTTTCTTCTTCCAAATCGGTGGTCGACTGCGAAATCACATACGTGAACACCTTGTCCCCGACCAAGACGGTCAGGTCGGCCGTCCGTTTTTCGCCGGTCTGCACGCCCTTCACCTTGTCGATTTTGAGCACCAGACCGGTCTTTCCGGCCTTGCCTTCCATAGGATCGACGCTCAACCAATCGGCCTTTTCACTCAATTCCCACTCATCGCTGGCCTCCAAGGTCCAATAAAAATCGCCGCCTTCGGCACTCACCGTCCGGGCATTCAACAGCCGGTCGGTATATTCTTCCTTGACCACGAAATCCTCGTCCTCATCCGTTCCGACCTTTTCGTCGTCATCGTTGCACCCTCCCAAGCCGGCGATAACTCCGAGCAGGAACAGGGGCATTAAAAATTTTCTTTTCTTCATATCGCTTCTGCTTTAGAGGTTTTGTTTTTTCAAGGCATTCCAAATGGCTTCCGGGTCGATGACGCCATGCCCGTAAATTTCAGCATCCCCCAAGTTCTCGGCGGTACTGAATATCAGTTCGGCAATCTTTTCGTTCGCCCAGCCGGTGCGGCGTTTGATTTCCGCAGCGATTTTGGCCACGTAAGCCGCTCCGCAGGGGGTGTTCTGCACCTGCATGTCCTTCACGTTAAAGGCATACGGCGCACAAATCCAACGGTCTTTCAGTACGGGACCGGGCCGGTTGCCCGTACCGTCGGCACGCCCTACGACAATCCAATCCTCCACGTGGTTGCAGGTATTGATGTTCTGCACGGCGTAGGCCGCCCCCACGTTGCCGGGATAATAATAGGCCGACTTTTCGTCATCCCAAGGCTTGCTCCAGGTTTTCCAATCTTCCCAGCCGAAATAGGGCACCACATCCTCTTCCCAATCCAGACCGCCGATACGGATACACAAATCCCACGCAGCCTGACCGAACACGGCATTTTTATTGTCTCCGGCCGAAGCAACGACCAACGGATACCCGTCGGAGAACGTGTTCTCCAGCACCTCCATGTTGCGGATCGCCTCATCCAGCCGGTAAACGGGGAAGCCCATCACCACAACATCTGCCGGAGCGGCAGGCGCGAACCCTTCCTCGGCATTCGCCCCGCTGGTGGATACGTCCGGATGATTCGGGAAGAAACACAACTGTTTCTTTTCCACTTTCACCACATTATCGCTCGAAGCATATTTTCCGAACTCCCATACCCAGGCCTCGTTGTTCACCACATCCTCCATTTGCGCCTGTGTCTTTTCGTTTTCGCCCACGACCGTCACCTTCACTTTCGTCCCCGTTTCGGGCACAATCGTGTCGTAAGGTTTGTAGGCCATTCCCGGTGCCCAGTCCGCAGGTACGGCCGGCACGTTGATGTTCATATCGCCGTCGGGCAGTTCCGGCAGGGTCGTCCCGCCGTCGTCGTCCGAACAGGCTGCCGCCCCGAGCATCAGAGCGGGTATCAAATATAAAAATCTGTTCATTTCCTTGTGCATTAAGCATTCAACATATTATCTCACCCACACTTTGCCCAACATCCGGTCGAGCGGCATGGCAAACAACTCGTAGAAGTTGCCGCTGCCTTTCTCGTATTCGAACGCGGCCGTCGAGCCGTCCGTACACTCCATTTTCACGGCCAGCCCATTCTCGTCAAGCGTGTACGTCGTGTTCTTGCCCGGCTCGGCCCCCACCACGGTGCGTCCGCCCCGGCGCATCTTATACAGTTCGCTCTCCACGCCGCTCAGGGTACCCGAGTAATTCGTGCAGGCGTAGTCGTACAACTTCGTGAAGTTCGTTTCGCTGTACGCATCCGGCCGGTAGCATTCCACCGCGTCCAGCTCTCCGCCGTCGTAACGGAACACGTATTTATACACCTCGCGGGTCGTATAGTTATTTTCGGAACCGTCCCCGTATTTGTCGTCGAAACAACGGATCGCCCGAAGCTGTCCGTCCGCTCCCCTGTCCGGCATTTCAATCCGTCGCGACACGTTCACGTAGGCGGTCGTCCCTTCATTCCGGGAAGGACGGTTGACTTGTCTCAGCACGCTGTCGCCCTTCTGTTCCACATAACACAGCGAGCGTTCCACAAAATACGAAGCCACACTGTCCTGCCATGTGTCGGGATACTTCTCCTGGATTTCCGCAATCCCTTCTTCGTCGATGCTGTACATGTAATCGAAGAACTCCAAACGGTGGTAGTTCTGGTCGTACTTCACTTCCACCCGGCCTGTCGTGTCGCCGGTCCCGGCATCCGTGCGGATACCCTCTTTCAATCTTCCGTCGCTTTCGTAGGTAAAGTCGAGACGATAGTTTCCCCACACGGCGTTTTCTCCCGTGATGCGTTTGATACGCTGCGAACTTGCGCCCTCATACGCATTCGAAACGGCATCGTCATCATCGTCGTTGCAGGCCATAAACACGGCACAGCACAAAAACGACAATCCTATGATTTTCCTGATATTCATGTCCTTGATTCTTATTCTGAAATTTGTTTATAAACACCCAAAATCCGTCCGAAGCCGTTCAGCACGACGTGATACTTCTTGTTGGTCTCCAATTCACCGACATTCACGTGCTTGATCGGTACGGCAGTCACTTTCCCTTCTTTCGTACTCTCGTTATAGGTCGTAATCAAGAGCAGGTGATCTGCAGACCCCTGCGACGCTTCGGCGTCCGGGTTATTCACATTACTCATATAGTGGGTACCGCCGGTCATATTGTATTCCGTTCCATACACTTTCAGGCCCGTGATTTTCTCGCCCGCTTCCGGTTGCCACTGCATCTTGGCCGAAGCCATGCCCTCCATACTGCCGGCATACACGGCGTCGTCCGTAGCGTAGTAAATGGCATTTCCGAGAGAATTGGTCGCGAAATATTTTGCCTCATTCATTGCCACGGGATTGCCCAAATCATAAATCGCCTTGCCGATGTCTGTTGCGGAAGGAATTTCAGCATACTTATAAAGCTTCATGACCAACGCCTTGAAACTTCCTCCCTCCTTGGCCAGCAGGGTCACCCCTTCTGCCGTCTGGCCCAGATACAGCGCGTCGTAGGCACTCAAATCACCCACATTGTATTTGGCTGCCGTTTGGTTTGATGCCGTAGTCCCCGCTTTCGTGTCAAAGAAAAGCATCCGTTTGTTTTGGGCATCGTAGCCATAAACCGGATAAACAGTATACTCTTTTCTCGGCAGACAGGTCATGGTAACGTTGTATTCCTTCTTATTGTCGAAACGGATCATGTTATCGTATTTGATTCCATTATTTTGGAAACAACGTCCCGTCATCCAGCCGCCTACAAGAATGTGTTCGTTTCTCATATTGGGTTGGTAATAGACGGCACCTGTCGTTACCGGATAAACAAGGTCCTGTGGCACATGGAACAGGTCGCTCATGGAAAGATTGGCAGAAAAATCCTTGTAGTTACAACGGAACATCCCCTGCGTGGTCACCGTGGTCAGGCTGGTATTCTGGCCATACATGCTCCCTTCTCCTGCACCGAGAATCAACCCCGGCAGAGGTTCGCCATTCACCGATGCCCACAAATCCATATAAATGTCGCGGGTATCATCGCTCATATTGGTCGCCATCATTCCATTGAACTCCCGGGACATCACCAATCCGAAATCGCTGGTCTGTTCGTCACGGGTATAAGCCACCAACAGCCCTTCGCTGAAATTACTCAACACGGTCAGGTTATAGTCCTGAATCCGGAAAATACCCGTGGTCTTGTCGGTAATCGTCAGGCGCACGGTATAGGCGTCCGGCAATTCCGTAATCTGCGCACAGCAGTACATCCCCGTATCCAATACCCGGGGAACGATGTGCCCGTAGTTCATGATTTTCCATTCGAAGGCCAGATCGCTGTCGTCCACGCCGTTGCAATAAATCAACGGTTCGATTTTCAGCGTGTCCATTTGCTTGACATTGAATTGCCCTCCGGTGACATTCGTAATCTGGATGGGGTTGATGCTGTCGATTTCCACAGGGCTGTCATCCTTGAAGCACCCCTGGCACAACATCGCCGCCACCGCTATGAAATAAAATAATCTCTTCATCTCTTCTTCGTTTTAAACGGTCTTGTTTATTTAAACGTAATCTCTTCACCTTTCAACTGACCATCATCGTGCTTCAACGGCTCGTCGTGAGTGGCGTTGTATTCCGCCAACCGGTCGCGTATCATCTGCTGGTAAGCGCCCAACACGTCATATCCCCAATAATATTTCTCCTTATCCGGGTTCATCGTCCCGTTTGCTCCCCCCGTCCAGAAAGGCATATAGGTGAGCGGAGCAATCTGCTGGAGCACGAAAGTGTAGGCGGCCGTAGAATAGGTTCCTAATCCCAAATAGCCCCAATTCTCCGGTTGAATCAACTTATTGGTAAACGACACGGTGAACAGACGCCGGTTCAGACGGACTTCCGGAAAGTCCTCGCTCGGATAGAGTTCCAAAGCCACCACGTAGGTGCTGTCGCTCAGCCGGTCGTCATTATAAAGGGTCAAATCCACAAAACCGCTCAATTCGCCGGCTTTCACGAGGCCGTCGCCAATGACGTATTGGTCATCCTCGGCCGTCGTGTTCAAATCCACGTCCGGCAAGCCCGCTTTCACAATGCGGTCCTTGTCGCTGGCCGTCCCCGTCACGGTAACCGGCACACGCACCACATGCACGGTGTCGCCCACATTTTCCAAAAAGGAATACGCCTGGCTGTTCAGCGAGAAGTAAACCCCCGCCCGCTCTTCGTAGAGCATGATTTCCCGTTTGTCGCAACCGGTCAGACAGCCCAGGGCACACAGTAAACTAATAAATGCTATCCTTTTCATATTTCGTTGTTTTTAATTTCTTTCTATCAAGTCCACACTTCCACCAAGGTCCACTTCGTTCTGCGGCAACGGAAGCACAAACATCTTATCGTCCGGAGCGTTGGAAGCTCCCGGAATCTGCAGGTTCTGACGCTTGTAGTAGAAGAACAGTTGCCCTTCGCCGACAGACTCCTTCCGCCACTCTTTTTCCAGTTCGTCCCAGACTTCGCTCGCGGACAAAGAGGTTGCCAACGGAGAAGAAGACAATCCACGATTATTACGCACCCTGTTCAGGGCCTCCACGGCTTTCACCTTGTTTGCCTCGCCGCCCATACGCAGCAGACATTCCGCCTCCGTATAGCAGATTTCGGAAGACTTGATCAGCGGCATGTTGTTGGCCGTGGTCATGTTCTCCACTTCGGCGAATTTGTTGAAACACCACGTTCCATCGTCGTGCGTCTTCTCTCCCCACCAATAGGTGTAACGATAGTCCGCTACCCCAAGGCCGCTCTCCACTTCATAGCGTTCCTCACCGTCCTCTTTCTTCATGCTCATGAAATTGCTGTTGGAGTTCAGGTCGTCGGCAGCCAGACGCTTGAAATAGGTCTTCCAGACTTTCTCATAGCGTTCGTAGGTCTGTACGCCGAAAATCATTTCCTTGGCAAAGGTCAGGTCCTTGCTCTTATCATCGGTAGTCAGCTCGCCTGCCGTAATCCACTGCAGCGGATAGTCGTTGCTTTGCAGTGTCTGCGTATCCTCGTAAGCCTCCTGATAGTTCCCTTCCCATAGGTTCAGCCGCATCCGGGTAGCCATGGCCGCCCGCAGGTTCATCCGGTATTTCCGCTGGGAGGCGCTCCAGAATTGGTCTTCGTTGCTGGGGGTCGTGTAATCGTCCGGACGGCTTCCCTTCTTGCTGTCCGGGTCGTAATCCAGGAAGAGGTCGATGGCCGTCTCCAGATCGCGGTGTATCTCGCGCAACACGAATCCCAACTTTTCCTGGGGCACGAGGTGTTTGCTATACACCTTGGTATAAGGGATCGACGGCTCGTTCAGCACTTCCGGCCGTTCCGGCAGGTTTCCCCACGTAAAGAGCCGTACCAGGTCGAAATAGATAAAGGCCCGCAACCCGCAGGCTTCGGCTTTCAACAGGGAATAGCTCACCGGAGCCAACATGTCCCGGTTCCTTTCCAACGCCTCCGTCATGGCATTCACGTTGGCAATCACGGTGTACAGCTTCGCCCAGATGCCATCTACCGTGGAAGTGGTACCGGTATAAATATAGCGGTACGCATTGTAATAGGTACCCGAAACATATTCTCCCAAATAGTATTGCCGTGCCAATACCTCCATAAACGTACAGGTCATTTCGGCCCCGTAGGCATCCCGCTCGGAGAGCAGTTCGTAACAGCCGATCAGGGCATCCTTGAAGCCCTGTTCCGTTTCGAACATCGTACTTTCTTTGATTTCCGTCTTGGGCTGCACATCCAGCCAGCTCTCGCACGAAGCGGCCAGCAGCAGCAGCGGAACCAAACAGCATATCGTTATTGTTTTTCTCATATTCTTGCTTTAATTAAAAGGTGGCAGACACTGAAAAATTGAAACTGCGTGAGAACGGATAGGAAGTTCCCCGTTCTATCTCTATCGACGACAAGGTGAACAGGTTGTTGGCGTAGGCCGAAACTTTCAACCGCTCGATACCGCACTTCTTCAGGAAACCGTGACGATAGAAATCGTAATACAGGCTCAGGTTGGAAAGCGTGAATTCGTTCCGGTCCTGTACGAAACGGGAGGTAGGATTCGTCTTCAATTTTGCATAAGCCCCCTCTTCCGGAATCCAAACCGTTCCCAGGTTCTTGTAAGGTTTGATCTTTCCTTCGTCGCCCGGGCGCCATACTCCGTCGTACAACCGTTTGTCCACGTTCTTGTTCAAATCGGCATTCTCGACCTTGCTGATCAAGGTGCTGTTGTACATCTGCGCCCCGTACTGGAAGGTAAAGGAAGCATTCCCGCCGATGCCTTTCCATTCGAAGCTCAACCCGGCCGTACCCTGGAATTTGGGCAGCTCGTCGCCGAGGATTACCTGCTCGCCGGCACTGTAGGTATAGGTCGGCACACCGTTCCGCGTCAGATAGATTTCACGTCCGTTCTGCGGATCGATTCCCAAGGACTTCATTCCCCAAATGGCACGCATGCTCACACCGTCGTAGTACATCTGTACCGGAGTGTTGTTGGACCGGTCAGCGGCTTTCTTCTGCTGGCTTTCGTTGTAAGCGGTCATGGCATCGGAGATGTCCTCCAGCCAGTTCTTGTTCCGCGAAATGTTCAGGTTTGCGGTCAGGTAAGAACGCTCCTTGACGTTTTGCAGGATGGTGAACTGCGTGCGGATATCGAAGCCCCGGTTGATTACGGCGCCCAAGTTTTCCTGTACGGAAGTAAAACCGTTGGAATAGGGCAGCGTCAGCGAAGTCAGCGTATTGTCCGTAATGGACTTGTAGATATCGAACGTCACGGAAATCCGGCGTTTGATATTGATGTCGATACCGGCATTGTAGTCCAG
>ENA-ORNK01002233-ORNK01002233.1-human-gut-metagenome-genome-assembly--contig:-NODE-2233-length-11136-cov-3.100623_pt1 | contig 11136 bp, 12 predicted proteins | sample MGYA00242115_ERZ509022 | MGnify/ENA primary metagenome ERZ509022 (study PRJEB26280, sample SAMEA2338690) | human gut metagenome | biome: human gut; feature: human-associated habitat; material: faeces...
CCCCAGCCGCTGCTTGGTCTTCACCTGCGAGCAGTCCACGTAGACGACGTTCTTGTGCGTTTTGGCGTGGTATTGTGCGGCGACCGTCTTGCCGATGTTCGGAATATCGCAGAACATGCCGGAAATGCTCTTTGCGCGGCACAGCTCCAGTTGCGAAGTGAGGTATTCGAAGGTCGGCGTCTTGACGATCTTCCACTCCGCGCCGTCGTCGAGGCTCACGCCCAGCCGCCGGGCAATGGACATCCATTTCGCGTCGCTCAGCTTCTGTTCGGTGTTGCCCTTCTTGATCTCGCTGTAAACCGAGGTCGAAATGCCCAGGGCGACGGCGTGTTTGGCGTCCGTGGCGTAATTCTGCCTGTTGCCGGATATGGCCAGCACGATGCGGGTTTTAATGTCGTTCGAAATCATATCTCAATGTGTTTTATTATCGTTCTAAAGCTCATGTTTTGCCAGCGCCGCGTAGTCGATGCCGAAATCGAATACCTCCGCCTCCTCCGGCGGTGCGGCAGGGGCCGCTTCGACGATCTCCGGCTCCTCATGGGCCGGAACACCGGGCAGGAGCCGCACTTTGCAGATCTTCTCCCGAGCCATCATGGCGTCGAACTGCGCGTTGTATTTCGCCTGCTCGGCGTAGGCTTCGCGGTCCCGCTCCGTCTGCTCGGCCGTGGCCTCGTTATAGGCTTCGATACGGCGGCAGGTGGCGATATAGGCCCCGTGCTGGTAAATATACACCTCCGGGACATTGCCCTGCTCGTCGGGCAGATAATAGGCCTCGACGGTGTAGTCGTTCGGCGCGAGCCGTCCGATCAACTCCGGCGAGGGCAGCGCATAATCTTCGTAATGGACCCGGCAGTACTTGCTGCGCCGGATCGACGTGCGCACCTCTTCGCCGATGAAGCGGTAGAGCAACGCCTTGTCCACGGGCGCGAGATCCGGATTCTGGTAGCGGCAGAGCACCTCCCAGCGCGTCAGCCCCGGGTAAAGCTTCTGGTTCGGATGCAATGCGTTATTGTATTCGTGGATGGCCCGGATGTCGTCGGCCACGAGCTGCTCGTAGGTATAGGTCGCCTCCTTGTAGGTGTTGTTGAACTCATCATAGACCTTTTCCTCCTTCGGGCGGTTGGCCTCCAGGCGGGCGTACCAGCGGCCGATGCCGACCTGCGAGCGCTTCTCCACGCCGTACTTCTTCACCCGGTTGAAGTGTTCGGCCCGTTTCTCCTGCGAGTTGCCGGGGTTGCACCACCGCACGAAGGGGAACACCACGCCCGCGCGGATCAGCCCGTCGGCGAAGTTGTTCACGAGGTGGTGTTCGACCTCCACCTCGGCCGGGCAGTTCCAGCCCTGGCGGTCGATCAGCCGGAACATGTTCCGCACGCAGTCGATGAACAGGTCGGCAGTTTTGAGGCGGTTGTAAGCGTAACCGACGACGCAGCCGCTCGCCACGTCGTAGGCGTAATAGGCTTTGACGCGGTTTCCGTCGGCCATCTTGCGCGGCAGGTCGCGGTCGTCGAGCGAAATCTTCGAGAACGCCCAGACCGGAGCCTTGCGCTTGTGGTGCGGACGGTAGCGGTTGTTGAAGTCCCACGCACTGTCGTGCAGTTTCGACCGTAGGGCGCGGTTCTTCGGGTTGTTCAGGTAATTGGCGACGGTCGTTTCGCTCAAAGCGATCGGCTCGCCCTCTTTGTCCGTGAACTCTTCCGGGTCGAACAGTTCCCCGGTTTCCGGGTCGTACACGTTCAGTTCGCCGCAAACGAACTGATTGTACATCTCGGCCACCGTCGTATTGAAGGGGCGCTCCGGCAGGCTGTCCAGCGAAAGGATCAGCCGCTCGATCTTGTAGTTCACCTTACGGGAGTTCTGATTTTGGAATTTCCCAGAGATCAGCGAGGCATAACCCTCCCGTTTGAACTGGGCGACCTTCTTGCGAAAACGGAGCATGCTTTCGGGCAGCGTGTGGCCGAACTCCCGTTTGAAATAGGTAATGGTTTCGGCCATTGAGTCCCATCCGATACGGCCGACACGTCGCAGGGCATTGGCCGACGCCATCAGCCGCAGCACCGCCTTAATTACGGAAGCGTTTACCGTGTATTCGTTGATCTTCTCCGCCGGAAGGGCCGAACCGTTATCGAATCGGAAGGCCGAGAAGTAACTCCGCGCCTCGGCATCGGGCGTGTAGTTCGCCCTAAGCCACTCCTGCAACGGCATCGTTGAAATGTCCGGTTTGCGTTCCCGGACGGCCGAACGGTATTTTCCCGGCAGGCTGTCGAAGACGATCAAAGCCTGTCGTCCGTTACCTCCTCTGCGAGCCCGGCTGATTTTGCCCCGCCGAACCATCTGTTTGTAGTTCGACTCCGACATGACCTCCAGAAGCTCCGGCTGCGTAATACAAAGTATGTTGTTGAAATACTCCATTTGTCGCTTTCTGTGCTCCCGTGGCCGGATTCGAACCGACAACCTTCGATACTTGACCGGGTCCGGCCATTTCTCGATGCTCTGTCCATTGAGCTACACGGGAGATTATTCCATGTTATTTTCTTGTCTTAAAAACCGCCATGACCGCAAAGGTGCTGCCTGCGAAGTTCGCCGTGATAACCAGTAGCGGCCATTGCTGCTGTTGTTCCACGTAACCGCAGATAACCATCAGCGAGAAACTCCACCACAGCCCGGCCAGCTTGCACCTCAGGGGCAGGATGATGAATCCACGGCCCAGCAACCGGATCATCCAATATTTCAAGAAACGTCGCATGACTGTCCGATTTATTGGATTGCCGCCCGCACTTTTGCCTCGGCAGGTTTGGCCTTCGGCGTATAGGCTGGATGCGGATCGGCGAGTCTGTTGTAAATCAGTTGTAGGGAGTAGAGCATGTTGCCCCAAGTCGAAATGGTGAGATCGTCGAAGCTGGCGACCCTCTGCCCGTCGATGTGGATTGTCGTCCGGTTGCTTCCCAAATGGACGACGACCTCGATCCGGCGGCCGAACCGCTGGCGCATATAGCCGTTTTCGAAAGTGGTATCCACGTCCGGCAGGTAACCTTTGGGAGCGGTTATTCCCAGATAAATCACGCCGCCGCGCTGGAAGGCCGCTTTCCGCAGCATATTGTCGCGCGCGCTGTTTCCTTTGTACTTCAAAGCCCGGTCGAGGGTCGAGCGCGTGATTTTGAAGGTCTTGACCATATCCATCCGGACTGATGTTGGTAATAAGATTTGTCGTGTCATGATTTATAATTCTATTTGTATCATATCGAGAATATTGCTGGTTACCATGCTATTAACAGCCAAAATTGCACTATTAATGTTGTTTTGTTTCATCCAGCGTTTTGCCAAGTTCGTGGCTGAAATTTTGCTTGATCCGTCAGGGATACAAACATTCAATTCATCATAATTGCTTGTTAGTAGCTGGAACCAATACCGTTTCATATCAATTTTTTTCGTAATTTTACCCCCGTGATACATTGTATCAACGCTGCAAATATCGTAACATATCACGAATATTCCAAATTTAATCGTGATTTTTTGCGAAAAATAATAGAATACTTATTATGACCGGGACAATTCACGAAAGAATTGAACGCCTTGTAAAAGAATTTGGAGGCGGTAAAAACACAGTATTTGCCGATAAAATTGGTGTAAGCGAAGGAAATATCCGAGGTTACATCAAAGGTATCATGCCCAAATATGATGTGCTCGAAAAAATCGTGACTTCTCTCGATGTAAATCCAGACTGGTTGCTGACTGGTCGCGGGAACATGGAAAAAGAACCGGATCTACAACAGGCCGGAATACAAGTGCAGGAAAAGTTCCCTCTCAAAACCGACAATCTGGTCGATCTCCAGCGCATTCCCCTTTACAATCTGGAGGCGACGGCCGGATTGGTTTCCTTGTTCAACGATGTCGATGCGATTCCGATCAGCTATATATCGTTGCCGGATCTGCCTGCATGCGATGGGGCTGTTTATGTGCGCGGGGATTCGATGTACCCATTACTCAAAAGCGGCGATATTGTCCTTTACAAGCAGGTGCATGATATGCAGTATGGGATTTTCTGGGGTGAAATGTACCTTATATCGGCCAACGTCGATGGGGACGAGTTCGTGACGATAAAATACATTCACAAATCCGAACGGGAAAACTGTGTGAAGCTCGTCAGTCATAACCAACACCACGAGCCTAAAGACATTCCGATCTCGATGATCCGTGCCCTCGCATTAGTGAAAGCGAGCGTGCGTTATAATACGATTCGATAGGCCCTCGTGTGGCCCTATTGCACCCCATAAGGAGGGTGCGCACACGATCAAAGTAGGATAAAATAAGTTAATCGAATAAATATCAACAGATTAACTAAAAATCAACCCCTAAATTATAGGGCAGTTTCCTACCTTCTATTCGCCGATTTTCGGGGTTTAGCGCCGATTTTTGGGCAGTTTCCTATGTTTTGGAGGAGGTCAAAAATAGGGTTTTGTAACCCCAACTTTCCCAAAATGTAACCCCAACTTGTAACCCCTGATGTAACCCCAACTGAAAAATTGCTGATTTTTCGCATTGCAGGCATTGCACGAGGGAAGGAGGGACGACGTTCCATTTTAACGGCGGTTGAACGCCGTTAAAATAACCTTTGTAGAGCCGAAAAATGCCGTCAGACATACACGAGGCCGCGAATACAACGAAAGAGGGCGGAATCGCCTGATTCTGCCCTCTGAAATTATACCGACATTATAGCGGTTGCCGGATTTGGTCCGGTTTATTATACCGAAATTATATCAAATTATACGTTTCGTTTTGTGCGGCGCGTCCGGGGTTTGTTGCGTATCTCTTTGTCGTACAATATACTACCGCTGTTCTCTACCGATGCTTCTATATACGTTTCGTTCTCCCCCTCATACTTCTGTCGCTCCGAATTTGGAAATCCGTTTTTTTTGTCTATCTTTGCAAACGCAATCTCCGAAAGAAGATCGCACATTTTGCGGAAATAGCTCAGTTGGTAGAGCGCAACCTTGCCAAGGTTGAGGTCGCGGGTCCGAGTCCCGTTTTCCGCTCTCGAAAAACGGACGATTAAATCCTTACAGCGAGCTAATCAGCGAGTTGTGAGGATTTTTCGTTTGTAGCGGTTAACGAGTTGCTAACTGATCTTTTGCGCCGTATTGCACGGTATCTCACTTTGAAAAAGAACTCATATTGCAAATATACTGAATAAATCAATACCCGATTCTTTTTCGGGATGCGGAATCATAGTGCAACTCCTCTCGACAATAAAGGTAGAGACTGTCCAGTAAAGACGCATTTTGTTCGACATTCGGTTCCATGGTGAGAAGATAATCGGCGGTATATTTGCGGATGACGTTTTCGATCTGGCCGCCGCTCAGGTCGAACGTGCGGGACAGTTCTTCGACTTCGGTGATCTTTAACGACGGCAGCATCGTTTGCCAGATGGCACGACGGGTCTCGAACGCCGGGCGACAGAATTTGATTTTGTAGAGGAATCGGCGATCGAAAGCCGGATCAAGGTTTTGTGTTAAATTAGTGGTAGCGATCAGGATGCCGTCGAGTCGTTCGATCTCCTACAATAGGATATTCTGCATCGCATTTTCGGTCTGGTCGAGAGAGCCGCCCGTCGTCGTACGTTGGCAGCTCAATACGGCATCCGCTTCGTTGAACAACAGAATCGGAGCTGGATCGCAGTCGCGCACATAACCGCGATAGCGGTCGAAAATCTCTTTGATGCGTTTCTCGCTTTCGCCGAACCACATGCTTTTTGTTTCCGAAATATCGACCTGCATAATATCCCGGCCGCTTTGCCGTGCTAATTGATAAACCGACTCGGTTTTCCCCGTGCCGGGCGAACCGTAAAACAAGCAGGCGAAACCCTGACGCATACCGCTTTGCTGTAGCCGCTGCCTGACGGCATTGAACCGCTCTGCTTCGAGTAAAAGCCTCAGCCGGTCGATTTTCGCCTGCTCCTCGGGATTGAACCAGAGTTTTTTCGGAGTAAGGCTGGAAGCTATAATCAACTCTTTCCGGCTGCGCGGAGACTGTAATTGGATCAGGATTTCGGAAAAGAGCGTAGTTTTCGCTTTGCCGGTCAGGCGGAACGCTTCGCGGTTACCGAACATGCCGCTGTCCGGGGCATTTTCCAGGATATTTAGGTCGAACAGCTAGCTATAACGGGCCAGCAACGCGTCTTTCTCACAACGCGCAGCCCATTCGTCATCGAAAAGTATCTCTATGTCATGCCAGCCGATATGGTCGTCCCGGTTGTTTACATAAAGATTGCAGCATTGTGCAAAGACAACGTATCCCAAATATGGAGAGACTGTGTAATTTCCCGAAACCGGCGGCAAAATTCCAACTGCTGGTTTCGATCGATTAATTGTTGCAACTCTTCGGCAAGTTCCGTTTGCGACATCTCCTGTTGGGATGTGTAACTGATTAATTTCCCCAGTCGCACGAAAAATTGGTCGATCGTAAGGCCGCAGATCGGGGGCGAAGTGAATTTCTTTCCGGCCTGCAACGCGTCGAGTACCATTTTCGGGATGCGGTAGGTGTCCGGTTCGGTCGATCCGCTACGCCGTCGGCGAATAAGCTGCCGACGGATTAATTCCTCGAAATCGGCCGCATGGTTCAGCAACTCGACTTTGCGACAGCCGAGAAATTCGGCAAGCTGCTTCAATACGATTTTCCGGTCGTCCGACAACTCAATCAATACGGCGAACAGCATCGTCTGCACGGGCGTCAGATCGAGTCGCCGCCCCAAGCGCTCAAGGAGATGTGCCGCATTGCCCCAGAAATCGTCCGATAAGCGTGAACCATTTGCCAACTGCACCACTTCGCAGATATCCTGCATCAAAGTTCGTTCTTCCATAATTTCATTGCTTTTCGGCGAAGTTAGGGATGTGATATGCGAAAAAATGGCATGGGCGGTTGTGTATGCAGCTCTTTTTGCAACTGTTCCAAAGCATAACCGACTATAAAAATTCGGTTTTGCCGCGGCGAATACAGGCGAAACGGTTATTGCCCCGCTGGTTTATGGGCAGGATCGCATCGTAGACGAGCGGCCGCACCCATTCGCCGAGTCGGTTCAGCAAACCGTATTTTCGTTGCCGGCCGATAATGTTGAATTGCCCGTGATGGCGGGTCAACGCATCGTATTCCGCCGGAATAATGATTTTCCCGTCCCGGTCGAGTAATCCGAATTTCCCGTTGCGGCGAATTCGTACCAGACCGATACCGTACCGATCCGCACGTTCGCAGTCGAGCGGAATCAGGCGCCGGGGATGGATTCGTAACAGTGCATACCCGGCCGCATCGCAGACGATTCCCGTCCGGTCGTCGAGCCGTTCCGCATATCGCCACCGGGCCGTTGTGAGATGCATGCCCTGTTCGGTCTGAAAGCCCATTTTCCCCGCTTTCCAGTAAATATCCAGCATTGTCGTTTCTTTTACTGCAAAATAAAAGTTCCGCTATGCGAAAAAGTTGCACAGCGGAGTATAAAAACGGATTCGGCCCGGCTATTTCACGAGGAAATCTATCCCGTCGATCGTTTGTGAAGCCGTAATGATTTTCGACCGTAGTTCGTCGCCGATATCGAGCGAGGCGAAATCGGAACCTTTATCCCGATGGATCGGGAGGATCGCTGTACGCGGAGGAATCGTGCGGCAAACGGCGGCCAGCGTATCGGTTGTCGCATGTCCCGATGTATGCACGTATTCGAAGTGCGGAACCCGGGCGACGAATGCCGCCAGATCCGGATTATAGGCTTCGTGCGTCGGAAGAATGTAGCCGCGAAACATCGAATAGATCAATAGGGTTTCATCCGGATTCAGTTCCGGCAGCAGCGAGTCTGCCCACCGCCGATACTTGGGGCTGGTCCGCAGCAACATCGTGAATCCCGTATCCAACATCCATTTCCGCAGTTTTTCGTTCCGTTCGTCGGAACCGTAAACCTTGTGATCGAATTTGAAAAGCGGACTTTTCACCCCTGCATGACCGGCGAATGATTCCAGAATCCGTTGTTGATAGCCGTCGCATACGAACGGACGGTTACGCATTTCCCGATTTGCCTGGTGAAAAGTCGCCAGCCGGTCCATATCCGTCGAGGAGCAGAGTACGAAGACGTTTTTGTAGCGTTTCATCAACTCGACAACCTGTCGTTTCAGGTCGTTCTCGTGGACGATTTTCTTCTCGTTGCGGTCGAGCATCGTTCCCTCGGTAATCAATACGTCGATACCTTGCGGTGCGATGTATTTTTCGAGTGTCGGCAGCAGTCCTTTTCCCAGATAACCGTGCTGCCGGAAATCGCCCGTATGCAGAATCCGTTTGCCGTCGGCCTCGATGAGAAACATATAGGCGTCGGCTGCCGAGTGACTGACGAAATAGGGCGTAACCCGAATATCTTTTCCGACCCGTATACAACGGGCGGGTTCATAGGTCTTGAATCGCTCTAATGCCGTCAGATCGGCTTCCCGTCGCTCTTTTTCGCCCGGGACATGCGTCAGGTGTTCCAGCCGGATGCGCATTACGGCCTTGGCCAACGGTCCGATATATTGGTCGACCCGCTCCGGCACATGCCGGAATAAATCCACGTGATCGCCGTGGTAGTGCGTGTAGAATACCGCATCGCATCCCTCGCACAGTCGTGCAATGGCCCCGGCATTGTCGAACCGGTCTTCCGACGGGCCGTTGCCTTTGGGAAGGTTATGTCCGAGATCGATCAGGATTTTCGACCGGGCGGTTCGGATTTCGGTGATGCATCCGCCGATCTGGTCGATGCCGCGATGGATGGTTATTTGCATAAAAGATTCAGGTTTTCGTCTTTAACCTTTATATCGCGTATATCTTCATAAATTCTCGGATAGTTATCCTTAATATATTCAATAACACGGTTATACTTTTGAGGATAGCAGCTGCTATGCATAATCCGATGACAAATAATCAATTCGGGCATAAATCGATTCTGTATTTCAGGGATAGTCCAATCGGGATTGATTAAGCCGAGGCGTTTTTTTTGCTCGATCATAGATCGAATATTCTCTTTTAGTTCTTCTTTGTTGAATGATTTGAATAATCGATGGTAAAGACCTATTTGAAAAGGACTCATATATATCCCCGATGTATTGGATCCTTTTTTCAACTCCATTAAATGGATGTATCCGTCTTTGTCCAATACGATTAAATCCAGTTCATTTCCTAAAATGCCATTTTCATCGGCTTTACCGAAATCCTTCGGGTATTTTTTTTGCAGATCATTCTTTGCGTTCTTATAATATTCGCGTTCCGAATTGAAACGTTGGCCTTTTTCGGACTGTCCGCCGTCATATCCGATTACTGCTTCCTTGTCTACGATAACCAATGCAGACGTAGATTCGGATAAAAGGCCGTATTTCCGTTGTATGGCATTCTGATAAAACCCCTCGCTTCCCGCTTCGGTTGCTATTTCTTCTTTATAATACCGGGTAAATTCAGGGGTTTTCTCGACCTGGCGACGAACTTTCTCAATGTCGTCCTCGCATAATTGCTCCAATGAAACTTTCGGGTCGGAGTACATTGCTATATATTTATCGGCTGCGTCCCATTTGAAATTCCCATATTTTTGTTTTTTGCTTATGGGTCGGTATATTCGGAGAATTCGGGACAATCCTCGATAAACAGAGCAAAACTCCATACTCTTATTACGTCCAATCAAAATGTCCAGATCCTCGTGTTTTTTGACGTATGGAATAATCCAGGAGAAATGTCCGCTTTTTAGTAAATCCTCAAAATCAGTTGAGATTGTGCGATTATAATACATATTGATTTAAGTTTTAAGATTTTTCTTTCAAAGATATAGATTCATTTCAAGATCTCGACAACTTGATCCAATGTTAGCAATTCGGGACTGTTCGATACGGAATGTGCTTGGATAATATGTCTTATTGCTGCGCGGAAGGCTCCGAACTCACCGCCACTTATTCCGGAGGTAACCGTACCGCAATCGAGGCAGTGTACCGAGTGGAAACTCATTCCGCTCATGGGCGAACCGCTGAAACTGAAAACAAGCGACCGCCCCTTGCATTTCGGGCATGGTTTGCAAAAGGTGTTCGGATAGTCTATCCATGCCTTAACAAGTATTCCCAGGCAAATTTTTCCGAAGCCATAGACCCTAAGCGGCGTTTCGGTAACGAAGAGCTTAGGCTCGGAGAGAATCTGTTCCCGATGATGCCAGAAGAGAGGAATATGCTCCGAGTAGACCTTCCATAGATGTTTTCCCGCCTTACGCCGCTGCTCTTCGCGTGCGTGTCCGAACCAGATGCAGTAAAGACTCTCCGGGATGAGCAGGCGGTTTTGCAGGTCGAAAGTCAGCCCGTTGTCGGTAATCAGCGACCTGTGGATGCAAACCTGCAACTGCTCTTCGTTTTGCAACGTGTATTCGTTCCCGTCGTATCGGACGATCGGAACGGCAATCGCCGCCTCAGCCGGTTTTTGCCGGTTCGTTTTTGCAGTCATCTCTTTAATTTAAACGATTCAAAATCTCAATCGCTCGCCGTGCGCCCTCTTTCGTGATGCCGCGCTCGGGATCGATATGGATAAAATTCGGTCGCTGTTCGGGTAAAATATCCGGTTCGTCATCCAGAATGACGTAGCGGTATCCTTCGGATGTATGCTCAAGCAGCCAATGCTTGATCTCGTTGCCTTTGCCGATGAACATTTCGGGATCGTCGAAGTCGGGGTTTATTGCCCGGATTTCCTCGGCTGTCATACACTCTTCCGTGATGTCGATCATTCGGCCGGGTAAACGGCGCTCGCGCCACATCTCCGCCATACGTTCCGCACCTTCGAATTTCCACGACGAGGAGATAACGACCGATGCCCCTGTCGCGTCGATGATCGTGCCCAGATTGGCGACCGATTCGGGGTCGAACAGATAGCCGTATTTATCCGACAACGGTTTGCCGGCTCTTTTCAGCGCGGCAATATGCCGCCCTGTATTGAGTACGCCGTCGAAATCGAGAAAGATCATACGCCGCTTATGCCGTGAATAGAGAAGGTTCATCTTGTCGATGATCCGCTCTGTTTCATTTCGCACGGCGATCGGCGACAGTACCTCGATATCGATGTGCTGCGCCAATACGGTCCGGTAAAACTCGTAAGTAGGAGCGACCCGAT
>ENA-ORNK01002240-ORNK01002240.1-human-gut-metagenome-genome-assembly--contig:-NODE-2240-length-11096-cov-2.256770_pt1 | contig 11096 bp, 12 predicted proteins | sample MGYA00242115_ERZ509022 | MGnify/ENA primary metagenome ERZ509022 (study PRJEB26280, sample SAMEA2338690) | human gut metagenome | biome: human gut; feature: human-associated habitat; material: faeces...
AGCTGTGCAGCTGTCCACAACGGCAGATTATTGTGCAGAAGAAAAAGAATTATCAGAATACGGTTTGGATGAAGATTTAAGGGCTGCGGTAGAAGTGACTTATCAGGAAGATGAAAAAGAAAAGAAACTGACATTATATATAGGAAACCGGGTCGGGGATGACAGATATGTGATGTTAAATGATTCAAAGATTGTGTATCTGGTTTCTGATGCAATATGTGGAAATATATTAAATGAAGAAGAATAAAAACAGGTTATAAGCAGTAAGATTTTATATTCTTTTAATTGACTTTGCAGGAGAAACGAGAGAGAATGTTATTCATATCAAAAAGGCATTAATGCAGAAGGATGGATGGAAATGAAAGAAAAATTCCCGCCCATGAATGGGGAATCTTTTCCTGCCTGAGTTTTTTTCTCCTGACCAGGATCTGTATCCTTGCTTTGTTTTATGCAGGGCAGATACGGTATCGATCAATTATCGAAGTTTCTTCTGATCACGGGATTGGCGGTAGTTCTTTTATCGGCGTTTTTCGGAGAAACCGCGGTGAGCATGCTTTTATATATTTTCGGCTGGGGAGTCGTGATCTACTGTTATTTTCGGATATTTTCAAGAAATGTACAGAAGCGGTACGCAGAAAATCAGGCATATCTTATGAAAACATACAAGATAAGAAATTGGTTTCAGAATCAAAAAAACATCTGGCAGCAGAGAAAAGTGTACCACATTTATACATGTCCGTCATGTAAACAAAAAATCCGCATCCCGAAGGGCAAAGGGAAAATTGAAGTAAGATGTCCGAAGTGCGGCACGACTTTTATAAAGAAAAGTTAAGCTGTGCAGACAACGAAAATATAGAACTGAAAAGTAAGAAATCCCCGTAACAATGAACTGCTCCAAAAAGTCTGACTTTTTTGGAAGAGTTCGTTGTTACGGGGATTTTGTTTTCGGTTTCAATAACGATATCTTTACCAGCTAGGGAAGAAAAGGTTATTTCCGATGTTGACTCCCGGTCGGTTTGTAGATCCTGCATAGAGGAAATAATAACAGTCTGCCACTGCCGCAAGTCTTGCGCCGTTGATCGCATCTTGCGCAACCTGCATAGATAAAGAGGTCGGACCTTTCTTCAGAACAGCGTCAAGACGACCTGTCCATACCGGTTCAAACTGTCCGCTTGCATAGATAACTCCTCTGATCGTATTCGGAAAACGAGGACTTTCCACACGGTTTAATATTACAGTTGCGACAGCAAGCAGAGAATCATAGTTCTGATGAGCTTCACACTGCAGGATCGCCGCAAGAAGTGTGACGTCATCCGCAGAAGCGTCGATCTGTCCGCCGTTGTTTGTAATAGTATCGTCGTAGCCGCCGTTTTGCTGGAGCTGCTCCAGTCGCTCTGCCTCAAGGCGGGCAGCCTCTTCAGCCTTTGCTTTTTCTAATTTGGCTTGTACTTCCGTAAGATTTGTTGAAGTCGCCTTTGCTTTTTCCTGGAGTTCCGTCTGTTTTTTCTTAAGTTCATCTTTCAGATCAAGAAGTGAATCCTGCTGAGTTTCTAATGTGCTTTTCTGATCTTCGATATTTTTATAAATATTTTTCAGATCGTCAAGGGCAGTTTTGTCATATTCGCTCAGATTTTCGATAAAATCAGCTTTGTTTATAAAATCTGCCATGTTTTCCGCCGAAAAGAGCATCTCAAGCAGTGTTGCGTTCCCGTGTTCGTACATATATTTAATACGGGATTTCATATTTTCATACTGCTCATTTTCGTTTTCTTCAGCTTCGACAAGTGCATCGGAAGTACGGGCAATCTCACCGTTTAAGATCTCAACCTGCATTTCTGTTGCAGAGATCTCTTCGCTCAAAGAGAGAATATCTTTGTTGATACCGTCTAATTCACTTTCGAGTGCAGAAGTCTGTCCTTTTAAATTGTCAATGTTGTCATCTGCAAATGAAGGAAAAACTGAAAGTACAATTCCGAGAGAACTGATCAGGATGATGCCTGATTGTATCCACCGTTTTTTGTAGAATTTCATAGCTTTAAATTCCTTTCTTGAAGCATTTTTTAAGTGTTGAATAATCATTATACTACAAATTGCGTTATTTTGCAAACTTTGATATGATAAAGGCTGAGAAGGCCGCTTTCAAAAGCGGCGAAAGACAGAACGGAAAAGAAAGAGGTATATCTATGACGCATAAGATAAAAATGATCGGACTTGACCTGGACGGAACATTGCTGACGGATAAAAAAGAACTGACTGTGCGGACAAGAGAAGTTCTTGCAAAGGCGATCAGAAGCGGAATCGTCGTACTTGTAGCTACGGGGCGTCCGTGGATGGGAGTTCCGGAAGAATTGAGAGAATTTCCGGGTATGGATTATGCGCTGACGTCTAATGGAGCAAGGATTATCGACACTCGTACGGGAAATGTAATAGAAGAACATCTGTTGTCTGTCAAATCAGCGAAAAAGGCGTTGGAAATTTGTCGAAAATATGATACTCTACAAGAGGTATATTTTGATGGACAGGGATATGCTCCGGCAGAAAAAATGGAGTTTGTGGAACGATATCACAAAAATCCGAATATGTGGGAATATATGCGTAAAACCCGTATTCCGGTGGATGATATTTTTGAACTGGTAGACAGAGAAAACAGAGGTCTCGATAAAACGCAGGCATTATTTGCGGATATGTCCGAGAGAAAACGTGCGTGGGAAGAACTTGCCCGTCATGAGGATTTGGAACTGGTCGGATCTCTTCGTTATAATATAGAAGTGAACGCGGCGGGAGTCAATAAAGGAACAGGACTTGTCAATCTCGGAAGCAGGCTTGGTATTAAGCGGGAAGAGATCATGGCGTTCGGAGACGGAGATAACGATACCGTGATGCTGAAAGAAGTCGGTTTCGGCGTCGCAATGGCAAACGGAGAGCCGCAGGTGAAAGAAGCTGCAGATTATATCACACTGTCAAATGAAGAGGACGGCGTTGCGCAAGCGATTGAAAGATTTGTTCTCGGAGGAGGAGAAGCAAGATGTTAGAAGCATTAAAAGTAATTATATTCGGTATTGTGGAGGGAATCACGGAATGGCTGCCGATCAGCAGCACGGGGCATCTGATCTTGTTGGAAGAATTACTGCATTTGAAACAAAATCAGGCGTTTCTTGACATGTTTTATGTTGTGATCCAGCTTGGAGCGATACTGGCGGTTGTCGTTATGTATTTCCATAAGCTGAATCCGTTTTCACCGAAGAAAACCCAGAAACAGAAGATGTTGACGATCCAGTTGTGGGTCAAAGTGATCATAGGTTCGATCCCGGCAATGCTGATCGGGCTTCCGTTCAATGATTTTATAGAAGAAAAGTTCAACAATTCATATGTTGTTGCCGCGACATTGATCATCTACGGTATTCTGTTTATCGTAATCGAAAACTATCAGAAAGATAAGCAGCCGAAAGTGGAAAAACTTTCTCAGCTTACGATACAGACGGTTTTGATCATCGGCGTATTTCAGGCATTGGCGCTGATCCCCGGAACATCCCGTTCGGGAGCGACGATCGTGGGAGCGCTTCTCATAGGAGTATCAAGAGGAGTTGCGGCGGAATTTACATTTTTCCTTGCAATTCCGGCGATGTTCGGCGCAAGTTTTTTGAAACTGATTAAATTCGGATTAAATTTCACGGGTATGCAGGTATTTCTGCTTTTGTTGGGAACGGTCGTTTCGTTTGCGGTTTCCATCCTTGCGATCAAGTTCCTCATGCAGTATATCAGAAAACATGATTTTAAAGTGTTTGGTTACTACAGTTATTATGAATGCTGATACATCCGCAGTCCTCACAAACACTGGGAGTCATTGTGCTTCTTTACTTCGGTATTAAGACGCTGCTTGCCTAAGAATTGTTTCGGCGAAAATGTGTATTTTGCAAAAAACCTGTATAAAGAATGAAGATTTATGCATAAAGCAACGCATAATATACATAAAAACTGAAACAGAATGCATAAAATTGAAAAAAGAGCTTGATTTTTATGCAGAACGTGTTAGAATGTAGTGCATGGAATGCATGATTATTCAGCATTGAGCAATGGAATTATAAACGGAGGGTGCGAAAATGAAAAATACGAAAATGAAAAAGTTTTTAGCAGTAGTTTTAAGTGCGGCGCTTGTTGCCGGACTGGCAGCAGGTTGCGGAAGCAAAGAAGACGGTAAAGAAGAAGATAAAGGAAGCAGCGCGAAAACGGCGAAAGTGATCGACGTTGATCTTACAAATGAAGAGTATGCGTTCGGTATTGATAAAGATCAGCCGGAACTTGTTGAACAGGTAAACGCATTTATAAAAGAAGTAAAAGAAGACGGAACGCTGGATGAGATCTGTGACAAGTATTTCGGCGGCGGAGAGCCGGCAGCAGTAGAATCCGCAAAACTTGACGAGTCGAAAGATCAGCTTGTAGTTGCCACAAATGCAGCGTTTGAGCCGTTTGAGTATACAAAAGGCGATAAATATGTCGGAATCGACATGGAACTGGCAGCTCTTCTTGCGGAAAAGCTTGGAAAAGAACTTGTATTCCAGAATATGGATTTTGATGCGGTATGTCTTTCTGTAGGACAGCACAAATGTGATATCGCTATCGCAGGACTTACAGTCAATGATGAAAGAAAACAATATGTGACATTCTCAGATACATATTATCAGGCGTCACAGCGTTTGATCGTTCCGAGCGATGACGATACATTCGACGATCTGAAAGATGCAGATGCAGTTGCGGCAAAACTTGGCGAACTGAAAAAAGAAGATAAGATCGGCGTACAGCAGGGAACGACAGCGCAAAGCTACATCGAAGGAGACGAAGCTTTCGGATTTGAAGGACTTCCGGCTACATGCCAGCCGTATAAGAGCGGATCACTTGCGGTTCAGGATATGCTGAACGGAAACATCAAATATGTGATCATCGATGCAGCTCCGGCTACAGCGATCACAGAAGCGATTAATGCAATGCAATAAGTTCTCGGAAGCAGAATGAGCAATCGGCGCAATACAGAAGAGGATTTCAAAACAGTATGAAATGAAACGGACGATTGAGCGGATGATTTCGGACTGGGAGTTTTGCAAAAAGAATAGAAAACAGTATTAAATCAGAAAGGGAAATACAGGTATGTTCCGAAAACGGAAAATATCGGCGTTTTCCTTTCTTTGGACGTTTGAGAGAAGAAAGCAAAGAGGAAAGTAATGGGTAATTTTAGTGCAAAAGTAGATAAGTTTATAGAAATATTTATCGATCAAAACGGCTATGTAAAAGTGGTGCAAGGTTTGCAGAACACAGTCCTTATTGCGATTGTCGGTCTGGTCATCGGTATTTTGATCGGGACTGTTATCGCGACGGCAAGGGTGCTGCCGAAATATAAAGTGCTCCCAAGAGTTTTGAACGGTATATGCAGCGTTTATGTGGCGATGTTCAGAGGAACGCCGATGGTTGTGCAGCTTCTTGTATTTTATTATGTACTTCTTCCGATCATCGGATTTCGATTGCTTTATAAAGATCCGGATAAGCATCTTTTCCATCCACTTCAAAATCAAGATAAAACGCCTGATGATTGATTCCTGCACATGTATAACGAACCTGCTTTTCTTCTGCTCCGATCCATTTTGCAAGCATTTCCGCCGTTCCCTGAACACTGTGACATAATCCTGTAATATTCATGTCAGACATCGACTGCAGATAACTTACGAGCATTGCCATCGGATTCGTATAATTGAGAACTACCGCGTTCGGACATACCTCTTCACAGTCTCTTATAATATCGAGAAGCACCGGAGCCGTTCTCAAAAAACGGAAAATACCGGACGGGCCACGCGTATCTCCTACACAAATATCTACATTATATTTCTTCGGAATCTCGATATCATGACGCCATACTTCCACACCTCCCTGCAAAATCGTGATCAGAACGCCATCCGCATCTTTCAATGCTTCTTTCCGGTCCTGCGTTCCTTTTACTACTGCCGGATATTTTCCGGCATCTACGATTTTCTGTACTCCTTTTACCGCATATTCAAGACGTTTCGGATCAATGTCCATCAACATAAGTTCCGCATCCCGAAATGCCTCGAACGTAAGAATGTCTCTTACAAGATCTTTTGTAAAATCCAAAGATCCTGCTCCTATAAATGTAAATTTTTTCATGTTGCACCTCCGTTTACTAAACAATCTGTCTTTGTTTATCTAGATAATAATATTTGTTTTATTTATTTTCAAGTAATTTTAACAAATTATTTTATTTTTGTCTGGTTTTTATAGTTATTTTAACCTATTTTGTTTACTAAACTTTATTTTTTGTTGATAATTTACATAAAATTTAGGTTTACATTCTCTATTTTTTGTGATACTATGTTTACTAAACAAGGAGGGATATTATGGCTACAATTAGAGAAGTCGCAAAAGCGGCAAACGTTTCCATTACTACTGTTTCCAAAATTCTTTCTAACGATCCCGATTTTCGGGCAAGTCAGGAAACAAGAGAACGCGTTCTGAAAACAGCAGAGGAACTTCATTATCAGTATACAGGAAAAAAAAGTCAGCTCCACATCGGCTGCATCATGTCTCTTACTTATAGTTACTCCGATCCTTATTTCAATGATATTCTGGGAGGGATCCAATCTTACTGCGCATCTCACAATGCGTTTATTTCCCTGATCGTAAGCTATTCCCAGCTGCATAATATGACTCCCGGACTCAAAAAGCAGCTTTCGGAACTGGACGGACTGATCATTACGGAAATTCCGCCCGAAACTCTTGAATTTATTACAACGCTCAATAAAAAAATCGTATTTGTCGACAACTATATTGACGGATACTGCAATATAGGATACAACACCGTATATGCAAACCAACTGATCTTCGACCACATTATCAAATGCGGTTACAAAAAGATCGCCTACATCGGCGGCGCTTCCAACTCATCCGCCCCATCCGACTTCGACTCCTGCTGCCGCATGATGATCTTCCGTGAAACGCTTCGGGCAAATAATATTCCTTACGATCCCGAACTGATCTATAACTGCGACTGGGATTCAAAAGTATGTGCGGCACAGGTAAAGGAACTGCTCTCAAAGCATCCCGAAACCGAAGTGATCTTCGCCGGTTCGGATTCTCTGGCAAGCGCCATCCTTTCTCAGCTTAAAAAGCTGAACTTAAAATGTCCTCAGGACATCGGTGTCGTCGGCTTTAATGACATCTCCCTTTCCAAGAATTTTTCGCCTGCCCTGACAACCGTCCGGCTTCCTTCTGCCGAAATGGGAAAACTGGCGGCAGAAGTGTTGATTCGTCAGATCAAAAGCAACTCCGTATTAAAACAGCAGATCCTTCTCCCTGTAGAATTAAAAGTACGGGAGTCCACTCGAAAAATCCGATAAAAACTATCCAAAACGCCAAAAGTGCAGTTTCCTTTCCACTTCCCGGAAACCGCACTTTTTCTTTTTATATCTTCCATCGCCGAAAGAGCCAAAAGGCAGAACCGTTTCTCGGTTCTGCCTTTTTTTAACCAACTTTCAATTTAAACTTCTGAATCTCTTTTTCACTGGATACACGCTCGATCATAGCGCCGAGCCCTCTAAGTTTCTCTTCAAACCGCTCATATCCTCTCTGAATATAAACGATATCATCCACGATCGTAATGCCTTCCGCCGCAAGACCCGCAATGCAAAGCGCTGCTCCCGCGCGAAGATCCGGCGCGCTCACACGAGCAGCCGAAAACCGCTCAACGCCTTCAATCGTCGCAGAATTGCCTTCCACTTTTACCTGTGCTCCCATACGGGCCAGTTCACCGAGATATTTGAAACGATTCTCAAAAATACTTTCCGTGATCGTACTCGTTCCTTTTGCCAAAGCGAGCGCCACCCCGATCTGAGGCTGCATATCCGTCGGATATCCCGGATACGGAAGCGTCTTCACCTGGGTACACCTCAGACGCTTCTTTGCAACAACGCGAACCGCATCGTCAAACTCTTCCACTTCGCATCCGATATCCACTAATTTAGAGATCGTCGCATCAAGATGCTTCGGAATTACGTTCAATACCGTTACGTCTCCTTTTGTCGCCGCAGCCGCAAACATAAATGTTCCCGCTTCGATCTGATCCGGTATGATGGAATACTCCGTCTTATGAAGCGATCTCACGCCGCGAATCTTGATCACGTCAGTACCTGCGCCTCTGATATTCGCGCCCATGCTGTTTAAAAAGTTTGCCACATCAACAACATGCGGCTCTTTCGCCACGTTTTCCATGATCGTAAGACCTTCGGACATAGCAGCCGCCATCATCACATTGATCGTTGCCCCGACTGTCACAACATCAAAATACAAATGCGTTCCACGAAGTTTCTCCGCCTCTGCGACAATCTTGCCGTGTTCAATATCAACGTCCGCTCCAAGAGCCCGAAATCCTTTCAAATGCTGATCGATCGGTCTGCTTCCGATATTGCATCCTCCCGGCAGCGCGACTTCCGCCCTTTTATATTTCCCGAGAAGAGCTCCCAGCAAATAGTAAGACGCTCTGATCTTCTTAATGTAATCATACTCTATATTAAAATCGCCGATCGTACTTCCGTTGATCTTTACTGTATGACGATCGATCCTCTGCACCATCGCGCCGATTCCCTCGATCGCTTCCAACATCACATTCACATCATTCACATCAGGAAGATTATCGATCTGAACAGTCTCATCCGTCATGATTGCAGCCGCCAAAATTGCAAGCGCCGCATTTTTCGCGCCGCCGATCTCCACTTCTCCGACAAGCGGATTTCCGCCTTTTATGATATATTGTTCCATATCACACCTCTGTTTAGATTTTATTATCATACTTGTACTTTCCCGTACGTTTTTTCTATATCTCTTTTCTATCTTATATTCTTTATAATATCTTTTCAGTCTGCCGTTTTTATTCTACCACATATCCGGCTTTTTTTAAATCCCAACTTTTGTCAACGTATCATTCTAGTGTTGTTCACTGTACATTGTCAAGTTTTTTTACTTCTTCCAGGACATTTTCTATCGTATCTTCGATCTCGCATCCGTCTTCACAGATCGTAATATCCGCATATTTTTCAAAGAACTTCACGCGCTCTTCATAAAGCTGCCGAAACGTCTGTCCGTCGCGCAGAACAACTCCGCGCTTTTTCGGATTGCGGATTCTCTTTTTTATTGTCTGATAAGACGCTTTCAAATATACGACCGTTCCGATATTTTTATAATGTTTCATCGCCTCTTCGCAATAAATCACACTTCCGCCCGGGGAAATGACCGCGTTTTCCGCATCGACGTCTGCATTCACCCTGTTTTCGATCTCAATAAACCCATCTTCTCCCACTTCGGCTATAATCTCACACAAAAGTTTCTTCTCCTGCTCCTGGATCAACAGATCTGTATCGATAAACTGCATTCCGAGACGCTTCGCCACAACGATGCCGACCGTACTCTTTCCTACTGCGGGCATCCCTATAAAAATCAAATTTTTTTTCATATGTATTCTCCGCCTTATTTTATTCCCCACCTAATATACATTACTATATCTTATTTATTTTATCACATTTCATCTTAATAGTAAATCAAGAGAGCTTCTTTGAAAATTTCTGTAAAATATACATAAAATTCAAGCAAATATTTCATGTAATTTTCAACTAAAACATATTTTTTGCCAAACAGTTCCGCTTCGCCTCACAAAACTTGCATAAAACAGTTCCGCTTATTTAAAAAATCTGCGACAACATCTTCTGTGGTCACAACGGCGTTTGTATAACTCCTGAAACAGCATTACCTCCACAAGATCCCTCAGATTCTCCATAGTTATTGCTTCATCTTCGGATAAATCTTCCTCCTTCTCATCCTCTTCCCGGCAAATATGTTCATGCCGTCTGATATTGTCACACACCCGCGTGCACATCAGCTTCAACTGCAGTTTATCAGGATATGCGTCGTACACCATACTGTTTTCGTATTCCATACGGTCGCATTCTTCTTCTACATACGGAAGAATCCGTTTCGGAATCTTCGGATACATACTTTTCAAATATTCAAGATCCATTCTCTCGATCCGCTCGTCATCAAAAGAAAAGGGCATCGGATAAGCCATATAATAAGGCAGTTTTTCGTTCATCGCACTCACTCCCGAACTGATATTATATGTGTACTATATGTTCATTCCCCGAAAATGTGACTGCCAAAAACGCGCCGCTTCCTATACGGCAAACAGCCCGCTTTACAGTGCGGCAACTGTCTGCCTTCCCGCAAAACGGACTGTTCTTTTCTATATGCTGTGTTTAATCGCTCTCACGCAAAATCCTCTGCACTTCAAGCCGCGTCTCCCCGACTCCGATAATATCGTCTCTTTGGATCTCCATCGGCCGGTCGATACGGACACCGTTTAAATATGTACCGTTTCTCGAATCCTCGTCTTTTACATATAATTTGTCATTCTTATGTATGATTACACAATGAAGCTTGGAGATCCTTCCGTCAGAAGTGAGCGGAAGATATCTCTCATACATGCTTCCGTCCTTTCCTCTGCCGATCCCTACGCTGTCGCAAAATGTAAAGCTATATTTTTCCCAACTGTCAATATCTTCCAGAATGATCTTCCAGCGGCGTTTCTTACGTTTCGGGCGCTGATCCTTTGCATACGCTTGCGCCTCTCGTTCTCGTTTTGAACGCGTGCGGACTTCCGCCTCATACTCATCTTCATATTCATCCCGACGTTTTTTTCTTCCTCTTCCTTCTGCCCGCGCCAACTCCGCTTTGCTCTGTTTGATTCCCGAAAACGATACAAACAGCATCGCGGCACAGCCCGACACAAGTAAAGCTACTATAATCCAATACCACATAATTTCCTCTCCTTTAAAAATTAATACTACTATATTTTTATAATTCGGGCAAGTAAAATGTCGGTTTTTGTCTAACAGTTCAGCCATACAGATATCCACTTTTACCGCACTTCAGGTCGACTCTCCCGTGACAAACCGCTTTCGCCTGTGGTATAGTTATCTGACAGATGATTTTTAGGAGCTTCCTGTATAATAAAAAATGTGGATGTTGAAAATTGAAAATACCTCAGA
>ENA-ORNK01002241-ORNK01002241.1-human-gut-metagenome-genome-assembly--contig:-NODE-2241-length-11094-cov-11.181629_pt1 | contig 11094 bp, 8 predicted proteins | sample MGYA00242115_ERZ509022 | MGnify/ENA primary metagenome ERZ509022 (study PRJEB26280, sample SAMEA2338690) | human gut metagenome | biome: human gut; feature: human-associated habitat; material: faeces...
CCGCCGCCGCACGCCGAAGCTCCTTTTCCCGGCGGGCGGCCTCGCGGCGCTGCTTCTTTTCGAGGGAGGTCAGCACTGCCATGGCGATCACGGATATGACAGTCAGCACCGCCAGCACTATGAGCGCTATGGTGAGGGCCTTGCTTATGGAGTCCCCTACCGTTGCCCCAAGGGTGCTTATGGCGGACTGCTGGGCGTCGTCGGTCTCCTGCACGTTGCGCACGCCCAGCACCTCCGCCTTGATATGGGCGGTATAGGTGTATGGGTTGCCCGCAGGGTCGTTCATCTGTACTGCAAAGGTAAGGTCACGGGGCTCGCCCACGTATACGGTCTGGGTAGTTTCAAAGCTGCCGGTAGGCACCACGTCGGTACGGTATATTTCGTTGAGCTTGGTCTGTTCCGTGCCGTTCTCGTCGGTATAGGCTTCCTCCATGGATATTACGAGGTTTGTCATGGTCATGGTGCCGGTATTGTTTATATTGAAACGCACACCTATGGAGCCGGCGGAGTTCAGCGTCTCCGTCACGGCGGCGGTGAACTGTATGCCAAGAAGGTCGGGGTCGATATACTTGCGCACCACGTAGCTCTTGGTCTTGTCCTCGTACTTGTCGCCGGAGGTGGTAACGCCGGTTATGCTGAAGGTGACGTACCGCTCCTCCTCGGTGACCACGTTATAGGTGAGCTGGCGGTTCTCTCCTATGGCGAGGGCGAAGGAATCCCCATTGACGCGGTTGCCCTGATCGTCGGTTATCTTTATGTCGCTTATCTTCTGGTTGCCGTTGTTGGTAAGGTTGAGAGTGAAGGTGACGCCTGCGGCGGTAGCCTCACCCTGTATCACCTCGACGGATATCCTGGAATTTACCATGCCAAGGGTTATGGCTGAGGCTGAGGCGGTTCCCTCTTCCTTGGTGACGGTATCCTTGTATGTGACCTTCGGCTCGGAGGTCACGGTGCTTTTGCCCATCTTGTATACATACTGCACCTCGGCGGAGGCGCCGGCCTCTATGGTCTGCTTTTCCTTCAGCATGGAGTCCTTGCCGCCTATCTCCCTATCCACCAGGGAGGTGACGGTGATGGGTGCATCGCCGGTATTGGATATCCTGTAGGTAAGGGTTATCTCCTCCCCCGGCGACGCCTGCTTTGTGCTGGCGGAACGGGTAAGGGTGACGGAGGAGGCCTTCGCGGTCTGTACCTTTACGGATACGTCCTTGCTGCGGGCTCTCGTCCCCTCGGTGTAGCTTACGGTGAAGGGGAGGGAGGTGTTTAGCATCTCCTCGGAAAAATAGCAGGCGGCGGAGAAGGACTTGCTTTCGCCGGGGGCTATGGACGCGCCCGCCGTGTCAAAGTATACGTCAGGTATGGAGGGGGTTATGGATATATCCGTTATGGCCGTGCCGGAGCCGTCCTCCGCCGGCTCGTTTGTGTTTTTCAGGGTAATGGTTATGGTGCCGTCGCCCGCAGATATCATGGAGACGGGCAGCACGGAGGCGGAGACCTCCGCCGCGTAGGCCGGGCTGAATATGGTAAGCAGCATAAGGCATAACACCGCCGTAAGCAGCTTTTGAAATTTCAGACAGCGCATTTCAAGCTTCATATTCCGTAAATAACTCCCGTGTAAAAATTCATAACAAAAGAGTGAGTATACACACTCACCCTAATTATATAATACAATCCCCATATATGCCAGTATTACCGACGAAAATTCATATTTCTTCTTTTTTCATATAGCCTGTGCCGATTGTCACGGGGGTGCAGCGGCCGTCGGACCGTTCGGTTACTTCCTTCATAAATTTAAGGAGATTTGTGTCCTCCACCGCAACGGTGACGACCACGTTCTGAGCGAAGGCAACGTTCCGTACCTCCGCATTGGCCCGTATAAAGCCCTCCAGCGTGCCGTAGCGGGAATAGTCCATGGGTATATCCAGCACCGTGCCGGGCAGGTAGCTTACCATGCCGGCCTTGGTCACGGCGTCCGCGGCGGACTTGGAATACGCCCTGACGAGGCCCCCCGCCCCCAGCAGTATGCCGCCGAAATAGCGTGTGACGACGCAGAGCACGTTAGTTAGCCCCCTGCCGGTCAGAACGTCCATTATGGGCTTGCCCGCGGTACCGCCCGGCTCGCCGTCGTCCGAGAACCTTGCGGCGGCGTTCTCGCCTATGCGGTAGGCAAAGCAGTTGTGGGTGGCGTCCCAGTGCTTTTTTCTTATATCGCCCAGCAGACAAAGCGCTGCCTCCTCGCTTTCCACGGGGAAGCAGCGGCCTATGAACCTTGAACGGTTTACTGTGTACTCAGCTTCTGAGCATTGTTTTACGCTTTTGTAGGGCTTCATTAATTAAAATTACGCCTTGACTATCCGGACAAAGCCCTTCTTGCCCTTCTTTATTACTACGCCCTCGGAGAGCGCCGCCTCGGAGAGCGCGGCGTAAACGTCTGTTACCTTTTCGTCGCCTACCAGCACTGAGCCTGCTTCTATCAGGCGGCGGGCGTCGGACTTGCTCTTGGAAAGCTTGCCCATTACCAGCAGGTCGGTTACCTTCAGGCCGGTAGCTTCTATGTCCGCGGGGGTAAGCGCAATGGTGGGGATATTGGAAAGGTCGCCGCCGCCGCCGAAGAGCGCTTCCGCAGCCTGACTGGCCTTGCCGGCCTCCTCCTCGCCGTGTACCTGAGCGGTAAGGGTATATGCCAATACCTTCTTGGCGTTGTTCAGCGCGGCGCCGCCCTCGGCGCAAAGAGAGCGTATCTCGTCCATGGGTATGAAGGTGAGCAGGCGCAGGCACTTTTCCACGTCCGCGTCGTCTATATTGCGCCAGTACTGATAGAAATCGTATACGCTGGTCTTGTTGGGGTCGAGCCACAGGGCGCCCTTCTCGGTCTTACCCATCTTCTTTCCCTCGCTGGTGGTGAGGAGGGAGGTGGTAAGGCAGTATGCGGGCTTCTGCTCCTTCTTGCGGATAAGCTCTACGCCGCCCAGCATGTTGCTCCACTGGTCGTCGCCGCCCATCTGCAGCACGCAGCCATACTTGCGGTTGAGCTCGAGGAAGTCGTAGCCCTGAAGCAGCATATAGCCCATCTCAAAGAAGGTGAGGCCTTTTTCCATGCGCTGCTTGTAGCACTCGAAGGTGAGCATGCGGTTTACGGAATATTGGGTGCCTATATCCCGCATGAAATCGAGGAAGTTGAGGCTGCGGAGCCAGTCGGCGTTGTTGGCGATTATGGCCTTGCCGTCAGAGAAGTCTATAAGGCGGGCCATCTGCTTCTGAAAGCAGGCGGCGTTATGGTCTATCTCCTCGGTGGTCATCATCCGGCGCATATCGCTCTTGCCGGAGGGGTCGCCGATGCAGGCGGTGCCGCCGCCCAGGAGGACTATGGGGAGATGGCCTGCACGCTGCATGTGGGCCATTGTCATCAGTGCTACATAGTGACCGATATGCAGGCTGTCGGCAGTAGGGTCATAGCCGATATAAAAGGCTACCTTTTCCCTGCCCAGCAGCTCGCGGAGCTCTTCGGGGTGGGAGCACTGCTTGAGAAAGCCACGTTCAGCCAGTATATCGTATACGTTTGTCATCGGGACATACTCCTTTTCGGTATATATTATTGTAGATACCGAAATTCTACCATACAACCCCCCTTTATTCAAGGGAAGGCGGGGCAAAACATAACTTGTTTTGTTACGACACTTTACGCGCCCCAAAACCGACAGCATAGTACAACGCCCAACGGTTATTATATGCGTGAAATAACCCATCCATGCAGGGAGGTGAAGGGGGCATGGCGCGGCCTGCACAGATGATAAAAAAATACGCGGCGGGGGTGGATATAAATGCCGCGGATATCCTATGGGCCCTGCTGTGCGCCCTGCTCTCCTCCTGCGGCACCGGAAGCTTTGCGCCTCTTGGCCCTGCGGCCATATGCGCGGGAATGCTCACAGGTATGGGAAGTCGGGCATTTCTGGGGGCGGTGATAGGCGGCGCTGTCGCATGCCGCTGGGCGGGACTTGCCCACAGTCTGGTGTTTGCCGCCCTTTGCCTCATATGGGGCGGGCCAATGAGAAAAAGACGCAGGGACAAGCCGGTGCTGCTCATATCCGCAGGTGTGCTCATAGCGCCCATATTTTATATAGATTCACTTGACGCCGCCATGACGGGCCTGGGACAGCTGTCCGCAAGCCTTTTCTTTTCCGCGGTGTTTTACAGGGCGGCGGTGGCCTTGAACCGGGCCCACTTGGGAAGGGGCATAGGCGAGCGGGACATGACTGCGCTGTTCCTTACGGCGGGGGCCTGCTGTGCCGCGGCCGCGCCATACTGTATGCGGGGCGTCAGCCTGGGCGGCATATTGGCGGCGTTTACTGCCCTCATACTGAGCGGCAGCGTTGGCATATACGCCGTAGCGTGCGCTGCGGTAGCGGGAGCCGGAGCTGCAATAGGCGGGGGAAGCGTGGCCTTCGCGGGGGCGGTGGTCATAGGGGCGCTCAGCGCATCGGCATTGCGCAAGGGCAAAAAGATGGGCGTGTGCTGCGGCTTCTTAGGCGTGTGCCTGGTGTGCGCATATTTTGGCGACTGCGAGCTGACCCATGGCGTCGAAGCGACAATAGCCGCCATACTATATGTCGCTATACCAAATAAAAAGCTCAAGCAGTTAGCCGACTTATTCGAAATGCAGGAGCAGGAGGCGGAAAGGCGGCTGGACAGCCTTAAAAGCCGGGTGAAGGAGACGGCGGAGGTATTGGACAGGGTTTCCAGTCTGTTTGAGGCCAGCCCGGAAAGCGAGCTGGAGCTGTTTGCGGGAAGGCAGCTCCGCTGCATGAGCGAGGCAATGGTCAACATACCGGATGAGGGTGAGCGGCGGTATACGCTGTTCTGCGGAACTGCCGTAAGGCCCAAGCAGGGTGTACGGGAGGCGGGGGACAGCATAGCCATCCGCGATACCGGCAAGGGGAAGCTGGTAATACTATCGGACGGCATGGGCAGCGGCCCGGTAGCCCGCCGTGAAAGCCAGACGGCTGCCGGGCTTGCGGGGGACCTGATGAGCATAGGGGTGAATGAGCTGGACGCGCTGGACTGCGTGAACAGGCTGCTGATGTACAAGAGCGAATACGACATGTACGCAACCATAGATGCCTTCACCTTTGACTGCGAGAGCGGCATGGGACGGTTTTTGAAGCTGGGCGCGCCGCCCAGCTATATACTTCGCCGGGGCGAGGTGATAGAGCTAAGGGCGGAGACGCTGCCCATAGGCATAATAAAGGGGGCTGCGCCCGCCAGGCAGGAGCTGGAACTGTCTGAAGGGGACAGGATAATAATGGCTACCGACGGCGTGACGGACGCCCTCGGGGAATCCATGGCGGAGCATATCGCGGCGCTGTACGAATGTAAAGATCCCGAAAAGATGGCGGAGACGCTCATAGCGCTTTCGTCAGGAGAAGGGAAAATAAATGACGACATGAGCGTTGCAGTAGCGCTGGTACAAAAGGAGAAAAAGGACAGGAAAACAGACGTGTAGGGCAAAACTGATTTGTTTTGCTGCAATAAGTGTATTAAAAGTGAATTTTCACGGAAAGCTATTTATTTATCAATCGTCAAATGGTATAATTAGCCGCCGACATGTGAGAAAGGGCGGGTGATTTTCGTGAAGAATCTTTGCGTTTTCGGTGCTTCCTGCTCAAATATAGACAGTGAGTTTCTTAACGCGGCCTATACGCTGGGTCAGGTGATGGCACAGCGGGGCATAGGCCTGGTTTTTGGCGGCGGCAATACCGGCCTTATGGGCGCGGCTGCCCGCGGCGTACATGACGGCGGCGGCAGGATAATCGGTGTAATACCGGAAAAGCTGAACAGGCCCGGAGTTGCGTACCCATTCTGCGGCCAGCTGATAGTAACGCCGGATATGCATACACGAAAGGCCAGGATGGAGGAACTGAGCGACGGTTTTATAGCCCTCCCGGGCGGATACGGCACGCTGGAGGAGCTCATGGAGGTGCTGACGCTGAACCAGCTTGGTTATATAACCGCGCCTGTGGTAATATTGAATACAAAGGGATACTATTCGGACCTCATTGCGCAGCTGAGGGAATGCGTGAATGAGGGCTTTACGGCGGCTCCCTGTCTGGATATTTTCTCCGTAGCGGGAACGCCTGAAGAAGCGGTCCAGCTTGCACTTAACAAAGAGCGGCCGGATATACCGGATAAGCTTGCTGACGCCATTCGCTTTGCGGCTGGAGAAACGGGACGATAGATGAAACACAACATAATGGTATGCGTCACAGGGCCCAGGACCTGCGATAAGCTTATCGCCCGGGGCATGGAAAGAAGCGCCGATGCCGAGATACACGTGGTACACTGCGTGGAAACGGGCCGCAATTTTATGGGTACCCCCTTCGAAGGGGATGCGGTGGAGTATCTCTTTACTGCGGCGCAGCTGGCAGGGGCGGAGCTTATACTCCTACGGGCGGACAACGTGGACGACGCGCTGGTGGAATACGCCGAAAAGAACGGAATAGACATGATAATCATGGGATCAAGCCCCATAAAATTGGACCACGAAACAATAGTGACCCGGCTGCAAAGGCGGCTCCCCAATGTGGAATTTGATATAATAGGGCAGTAATAGTTCACAAATGACCGGAGCGCCGGTCATTTTTTATGATACCATCAGTTGATAAGAGCACACAAGCCCGAAAGGCTTGTTTTGGGGTGCTCCTGCGTTCTCGTCGCTTGTATTACATCCAGTAGTACTGCGCTCCTCGGCCTTGGATCGCCCTCAAAACAAGCTCTTTAGGGTCTTTGAGTTTTAGAAGCCAAAGAGTATGGCAGAACAAGGAGGACGAGTGCAGAAATACTGGTTGTATTTCAAATGAGGACGACGCAGTCATGCCGTGCTGTTTGGCTCCTGAAACCTTGTGTGTCCTTGTCAACTGATGGTATAATAAAATTAAAGCAATATGGCAAAATAGATTTAAAGCGCAAAGGAGACAAATATATGGCGGCTGAGCTCAAGGCACGTAAGGATATGGACAAAAGGTATATGTGGGATCTTACACAGATATACAAGACCAACGAGGACTGGGAAGCGGCCTTTGAGGAGCTTCAGGCGAGCATACCCGATGTGGGGAAATACTCCGGCACGATGGGCACGCCGGAGGGCGCAAAGGCGGCGCTGGACGGCTTTTACGACCTGGTTCACAAGTCCATGCTCATGTATCTTTATGCGGAACTCAACAAGTCGGGTGACAACGGCGACCCGGAGTACCAGGCCATGAACGAGCGGGCCATGATGCTGCTGGTGCAGCTGAACACGGCCGCAAGCTACATAACCCCCGAGCTTGCTACGCTCCCCACAGAGACCCTGCAAGCCTACCTTCATGCCCCGGAGCTGGAGCTGTACCGCCACCAAATAGCGGATATAATCCGCGTGCGCAAGCATGTGCTCTCCCCTGAACAGGAAAAGATGCTCTCCATGCTGGCGGATGCGGCTCAGACCCCGGACAACAGCTTTACCATGCTGGAGAGCGTGGATATGACCTTTCCCACCATAAGGGACGAAAATGGCGAGGAAGTGCAGCTCACCCACGGCAGCTTCGGCGTGTACCGCGAGAGCGCCGACCGCCGGGTGCGCCAAGCCGCATTCGAACAGTATTTCGGGGAATTCAAGAAGTACATAAACACCTTTGCGGCCATGTACGGCGGCAGCGTGAAGTTCGACAATTACTTCGCTGACGTAAGGGGCCACGAGAGCGCCCTTTCCGCCGAGCTTTACGGCAACGACGTGCCGGTGGCGGTGTATGACAGCCTTATTGAGGCGGTGCATGAGGCGCTGCCCGCCATGGGCAGGTATATCGCCCTCCGCAAGAAGGCGCTGGGCCTTGAGGAGCTGCATATGTACGACCTCTACAATCCTATGGTAGAGGACGCGGGCATGAAGTTCACCTTCGAGGAAGCAAAGGACATAGTAAAGAAGGCCCTTGCCCCTCTGGGCGAGGAATACGGCGGGCTTCTTGACAGGGCCTTCAGCGAGGGCTGGATAGACGTATACGAGAACAAGGGAAAGACCACCGGCGCATTCTCCTGCGGCGTTTACGGCGTACACCCCTATGTGCTGCTCAACTTCACCAACGAACTGGACGACGTGTTCACCCTTGCCCATGAGCTGGGCCATGCCATGCACTCATATAAGTCCGACCATGCCCAGGCTTTCGCCAACCACGATTATTCCATAATGGCGGCGGAGGTGGCCTCCACCGTAAACGAAGTGCTGCTGCTGAAGTACCTCATATCCAACGAGATCGACAAGAAGCGCAGGGCGTACCTGCTGAACCACTTTATTGAGGGCTTCCGCACCACTCTTTTCCGCCAGACCCTGTTCGCGGAATTCGAGAAGGAGACTCATGCCATGGCCCAGTCCGGCCAGCCCCTGACTGCCGACAGCATGAACGCACTTTACAGGCGGCTCAACGAGCTGTACTATGCCGGCGCGGTGGTTGATGATCTTCAGGATATCGAGTGGGCCCGCATACCCCATTTTTACAACGCCTTCTACGTATACCAGTACGCCACGGGTTATTCTGCCGCGGTGGCCATCGCCGAGAGGATACTCGCCACCGGAGACGCCTCGGATTACCTCCGCTTCCTGACCACGGGCGGCAGCGACTACCCCATAAAGGAGCTGCGCATAGCAGGCGTCGATCTGGAGAAGCCCGAGGTAGTAAGCAATGCGCTGAAGGAGTTCGGCAACAGCGTGGACGAGCTGGAAAAGCTGCTGGGCCAGCTCAAATAATACAAACCAACGTATAATTATAAAGGAGATATATACATGACATACGATGTTGATCTTAATGAAATGAAAGCGTACATACTCAATAAGTTCAAGAACGAGGGCGATTTCGATTTTCTCAAGGAAGGCCTTATGGAGGAACTGGTGGATGAGATGATGTCCGTGGATCAGGCCTATCTGGCCAAGCTTTCGGAGGACGACGATTACGAGGACGACGACGTATACGAGATGCTCATCGCCGCCCTTCAAAATAAATACCCAAACTACAAGATGTATGCCATGCGCCTTGCCGAGGACTATCTGGACTTCTCCGAGGAGTACCTCGTCAGCGTGGATGCGATAGAGTGGGAATAAATATTTAGTGTTTTCTGAATCCTGAAAAGCGTTGGCAATACAGCGTTTTTCAGGATTTTTCTTTTTTGACGAGAAAGACCCCACCATCTTCATCCGCACCCACAACACCGACCTCAAAAACAGGCTGACCGCCCCATACAGAGAGGAACGCCGCAGGACGGCAAGTGAAGCAGCGAAAAAACGAATAAAAGGGTTTTAGGGCTTCGTTGATTGTTGCGTTGGCAGCTCCACCGCAATGGTAGTGCCCTTGTCCGAGCTTTTTTCCACCCAAACGGAGCCGCCGTGGAGATCGGCGATCTCCCACACCAGAGAAAGTCCCAGTCCCGCGCCGCCGTACTCGCGGCTGCGGGACTTGTCCACCCGGAAGAAGGGCTGGAAGATACTGCGCTGATACTCCTCCGGGATGCCGCAGCCGGTGTCGGAGACGCGAATCAGGAGCTTTTCCGGCTCCTGTGTGACAGAAACCCGTACCGAGCCGCCCGGCCGGTTGTACTTGACAGCATTCTCCGTCAGGTTGAAGATCAGCCGGTAGATCAGTGCATCGCTGCCGGTCATAATGCCGTCGCCCTCCGCCGTCAGCGTGATGCTTCGCTTTTCCGCCAGCGGCGCAAGATCTGTGAAGATCTCCTCAATCATGGGAGCGAGCTGGATCCGCTCGTTCCGCGCCACCTGCCGCAGATTGCTCATCTCCAGCAGTGTCCTGGTCATCTGTATCAGCCGTTCCGTCTGCTCACGCAAAAGCGTGAGGAACTCCGCCGTCTCTGGTCGCACATCAGGATGCTCCGCGGAAAACAGCTCCAACTGCGCCTGCATCAGTGCCAATGGCGTGCGCAGCTCGTGGGCGGCGTTGCCGGTGAACTGCCGCTGGGCGGAAAAGGCGTTGTTCAGCCGCTCCAGCATCTGGTTGAACGAGCGGCTCAGCTGCCGGAACTCCGAAATAGCATCTTCATCGATCCTCATATCGGCAAGATTGCTCAGCTGCACCTGCTCCACCTGCGAGGCAAAGCTACGCAGGGGCTTGAGAGCGCGTCCGCTGACGAAATAGGCGAGGATGCCGCTGAGCAGCGTCACCACCGCCGTGATATACCAGTTGGTCGTGCGAAAACGCCCTTGCGCCCCATCGACAATGATGGTCAGATCCTCGTCAGGTGCTATGAGCTGCGGGTCAAAGCTCGCCGCTCCGCCATCATTCAGGATCACCGTGCCGCCGCCCTGTAAGCTGTCCGCAATGGTGTCCATATAGTACACACCGGAGGAACACAGCAGCAAATTCATGGCCACGCAGGTGATGCCGATGAGCAGGACGGACATCAGTGTGATGCGCCACTGCAGGGAAAGCCGCTTCATTCCTCCTCGCCTCCCATCAGATAGCCCTCGCCGATGCGGTTGCGGATGGGGTCATAGCCCAGCACGGCGCGGAGCTTTTTGCGCAGGGCGGAGATGTGGACGCGAATGGAATTGCTGAAGCTGTCCACGCTGTTGTCCCAAACGTGATCCATCAGCTCCTCCTGACTCACGGGCCGCCCCTGATGCACCATCAAATATTCCAGAATACCCGTCTCCTTGCGGGTCAGTGTCAAGGTCTGCCCGTTGACGGCGGCGGTGCGGGAGCGGGTGTCAAAGGTCAGGCCTCCGCAACTTAGCAGCACATCCTGCTGGGTGAACTGCCGCAATGTCAGGCTGCGGATGCGGGCCTCCAGCTCAGCCAAGTGAAAGGGCTTTGCCAGATAGTCGTTTGCCCCGGCATCCAGCCCCTCCACCTTGTCCTCCACCTCACTGCGGGCGGAGAGGATCAGCACCCGCGTCTCCCGGTCAGTCTGCCGCAGGGTGCGCAGCACCGTCATGCCGTCCTTTTTCGGCAGGTTCAGATCAAGAAGCACCAGATCGTAGCGCTCCACGCCCAGAAGCGCCAGCGCCTTTTCCCCATCATAGCAGTAGTCCACGCTGTAGGCCAGCCGCCGCAGGCTGCGGAC
>ENA-ORNK01002244-ORNK01002244.1-human-gut-metagenome-genome-assembly--contig:-NODE-2244-length-11071-cov-2.803377_pt1 | contig 11071 bp, 9 predicted proteins | sample MGYA00242115_ERZ509022 | MGnify/ENA primary metagenome ERZ509022 (study PRJEB26280, sample SAMEA2338690) | human gut metagenome | biome: human gut; feature: human-associated habitat; material: faeces...
TTATTATTATCCATACTTTATATATAATTGATTAGTAAATTATTTTGTGTAATTTTCTAATTCACTGTTGTATTATCTATACTTAATAATTTATTATTTATCAAAGCAGAATTTTGTTGCATATATGCTGTAATAAATGGTACCAATTGTTCTATTTTGTAATTGTTAAATATAATGCTATTAGAATCTGTTATCTCTTGTATTTCTTCTACATTTTCAGAAGCCAATGTTTCTACATTATATTGAAAATTCATACTACTTTTTTCACTATTTTGTATTGCTACTTCATACGAATTTGTATAACCGCTTTCTGTTGTATTCCCAAACTGTGCCATTATGTTTATATTTTGATTTATGTTTAATGTATCAGGTATAATTTCTAAATTATAAACAACATTATCATTATAATTTCCTTTAGATATAGTTATTTGACTAGTCATATTTATATTTCCAATGTCATCATATTTTTCAATTAAAAATACTATATTTTGTGTATTTTTATCTGTATTTATTGTAACTTTTCCTATGTTAGAAATATCTATAACAGTTTTTATTGTATTTCCTTTATAATAATATAGTTCCATTACAAATGTAGTATTTGCTATTATTTCATCATTTTGTATTTTTGCTATTGTATTTTCTATATTACTATTTATTTGTGTAGTATCTACATTTGTAGTTAATGCATTTTGCAGTTTTGCTAATATATTAATACTAATTTCGTCTGTTTTCGCTGTATTTAACAAATTTATTAATAAAGTTTTTATTTCTTCACCATTTAATTTAAGTGTATATTTACTTGCATTACAGCTTATATTATTTACGGTTATATTTTCTTTGCCATTTTTCTGAAAGTTTTCTTTTGAAATACTATTTGATATTGTATTTGTATAAATACTGCTTAAATGTTCTTTTGTTACATTAAAAGCTCCTTTAAAAACTTCAAAGTCGATTTGATCTGGAATGTTTGATACTGTTTCTTCCGATATTCCCATATTTTTAGCATATTCCTTTAAATTTGAATTTCTTACTCCTATATAATTAGGTAAAATATCGTCACATTTTATTGCATAAATATCATTATCATTTATATATGAATATTTTAATATATCTTGGCTAGCATTTTGAAGTGTAATATCTGCATAATATCTTCCTGAATTTTTATCTCTTCTAGCTGTTGTTTTTAATGTAACATTTTGATTAACGTTTTCTTGATTTATGTTTCCATTTATTGTTCCTGTAGAACTATAAGAATAATTCTTTCTAAATTCTTCTTGTATATTAGTATTTGTATTAGCTAAGGTTGCAAATGTTTCCATATTCTTAGATATTGCATAAATAAATGCTTGCTGTCCATTTTTAAATATGTCAGTCGTAAAATATATAACTGCAAACGTTATTAAAATTGTTATTATTATAGTAACAATCATTAATGTTATTATTAAAGCTTTTTTTCTTTTTTGCATTAGACTCATTCCTTTCTAAGGTAAAAACCTAAATATAACCTAACACAACCTAAAAAAAAATGCAATAAAAAACTGCATTTTTCCATTTTTTTCTGTTATTAAATAATAGTTTTGTATTTACAAACAAAAAATCATTATCCTATAACTTTTTATAAACTTTATACTTATTTGCAATAATTAATTATTACAAGGTTGCATATTAAATTATTTCTTGTAGTTTTCTAAAATAGCTAGCAAATTCTATCCTTTGTAGCATATTAAAACACGTTATTGTTTTTGTAGTCTCTGTTTTGTTGCTTCATACATAACAATCCCTGCAGAAACTGATGCATTTAAAGAAGTTATTTTTCCTTTCATTGGAATTTTTACCAAAAAGTCACAGTTTTCTTTTACTAATCTGCTCATTCCAAGTCCTTCGCTACCTATAACTACTGCTATAGGTCCTTTATAACTTTCTTGATAATAGTATTTCGTAGCATCCATATCTGTACCGCAAATCCATACATCATTTTCTTTTAAAAATCTAATTGTTTCATTTAAATTGTTTACTCTTGCTATTTTCATATACTGTACTGCTCCTGCTGACACTTTACTTACAGTACTGTTAACAGATGCAGCTCTTCTTTTAGGAATTATTATTCCATGCACTCCTGCTGTTTCTGCGGTTCTTATAATTGCTCCTAAATTATGTGGATCTTCTATTCCATCTAAAATTAAAATAAATGGTGGTTCATTTTTTGTTTTAGCTTTTTCTAAAATATCCTCCACTTCACAATAATTAAATGGAGGTACTATAGCAATTACACCTTGATTGTTTTGTGTTTGAGAAATTTGATTTAATTTGTTTTTTTCTACTTCTGCTATAATTATTTTATTTTCCTTTGCTAATGCGATTATTTTATTTATTGAGCCATGCTTTTCACCTTTTGCAATTAATATTTTATTAATATCTTTTCCACTTTCTAACAATTCTAAGACTGCATTTCTACCTTCAACTTGGTCTTGATATTCTTCGTTCATAAACAATCTCCTTAAAATTATATTTTCTTTTATATAATTGCCAACCAAATTACTAATATTATTTACTTTTTATTTTTCATCATCTAATTTAAGAACTGCTAAAAATGCTTCTTGTGGAATTTCTACATTTCCTATTTGTCTCATTTTTTTCTTTCCGCGTTTTTGTTTTTCTAATAATTTTTTCTTTCTAGTAATATCTCCACCATAGCATTTAGCAAGTACATCTTTTCTCATTGCTGATATCGTTTCCCTTGCTATTACTTTTCCTCCTATTACAGCTTGTAATGGTATTATAAATAATTGTCTAGGAATAACTTCTTTTAATTTTTCTATCATTTTTCTTCCACGTTCATAACTATTATTTTTATGAACAATAAAAGACAGTGCATCTACGCTTTCTCCATTTACCCATATATCTAATTTGACTAATTCTGAGCGCCTATATTCTTTAAATTCATAATCAAAAGAAGCATAACCTCTTGTTTTAGATTTTAAAGTATCAAAAAAGTCATATATAATTTCATTTAATGGCATTTCATATATTAAGATTACTCTATCTGCATCTAAATACTTCATATTTATATAGGTTCCACGTCTATTTTGGCAAACTTCCATAATTCCGCCTACAAACTCTTTTGGAGTTAATATTTCTGCTGTAACTATTGGTTCTTCCATATATGAAATTTCATTTTGAGGTGGTAAATCTGATGGATTATATAATTCTATCATTTCTCCATTTGTTTTATACACTCTATATATAACAGATGGAGATGTTGTAATTAAACTTAAGTCAAATTCTCTATCTAGCCTTTCTTCTATTATTTCTAAATGTAATAATCCTAAAAAACCACATCTAAATCCAAATCCCAATGCTCCAGAAGATTCCGCCTCATATTCTAATGCAGCATCATTTAGTTTTAATTTTTCTAATGCTATTTTTAAGTTTTCATAGTCACTACCATCTACTGGATAAATTCCACAATACACCATTGGATTTACTTTTTTATATCCTGGTAAAGGCTCTTTTGCAGGAGTATTCGATAAAGTAATTGTATCTCCAACTCTAATATCTGATAGGCTTTTGATACTAGCTGCTATATACCCTACTTCTCCAGCTTTTAGCTCTTTTGCAGGTTCATAACTTCCTGGCTCAAAATATCCTACTTCTGTTACAGTAAATTTCTTTTTAGACGCCATAAGCATTATTTCCTGTCCGACTTTTATAGTACCATCTTTTACTCTAACATAAGCAATAGCTCCTTTATAATCATTATATATCGAATCAAATATTAAACATTTAAGTGGAGCATTTTCATCTCCTGTTGGAGCTGGAATATCTGTTACAATTCTTTCTAGTACTTCTTCTACATTTAATCCTGTTTTTGCAGAAATACATGGAGCAGTCTCAGCTGGTATTCCTATTATATCTTCAATTTGTTTTTTTACTTCATCTGGTCTTGCATTTGGTAAATCTACTTTATTTATTACAGGCAAAATTTCTAGATTATTATCTATTGCTAAATACACATTTGCAAGTGTTTGTGCTTCAACACCTTGACTTGCATCAACAACAAGAATAGCACCATCACATGCTGCCAAACTTCTAGAAACTTCATAGTTAAAGTCTACATGTCCTGGAGTGTCTATTAAATTAAGTTCATAATTATTTCCGTCTTTGGCTGTATATTTCATTCTAACAGCTTGTGACTTAATTGTAATACCTCTTTCCTTTTCTATATCCATATTGTCTAAAACTTGAGATTCCATTTCACGTTTTGAAAGCACACCTGTCATTTCTATAAGTCTATCTGCAAGTGTAGATTTCCCATGGTCTATATGTGCTATTATGCTAAAATTTCTAATAAACTTTTTTCTATCTTCTCCGCATATTTTCTCCTTTAAATAGAGCCAAAGGTTTTGTACCTTTGGTTCATATTTTAATCTGATTGTGCAGTTCTTCTTGCTTGTCTTTCTCTTGTTTTTGTATCTAATATTTTCTTTCTTAATCTAATATTTTTTGGTGTTACCTCAACTAATTCATCTTCTGCAATAAATTCTATTGCTTGCTCTAATGACATTTGAACTGGTGGAACTAATCTTAATGCATCATCTGAACCAGAAGCTCTTGTATTTGTTAAATGTTTTTCTTTACATACATTTATTGCTATGTCTTCGCTTCTTGAATTTGAACCTACTATCATTCCCTCATAAACCTCAACACCAGCTCCTATAAATAGTTCTCCTCTTTCTTGAGCATTGTACAATCCATATGTAATTGAAGTTCCTTGTTCAAATGCAACTAATACTCCTCTTGTTCTAGCAGATATTGTTCCTTCATATGGTGCATATGAGTCAAATATATTATTCATAGTACCTACACCTTTGGTGTCTGTAAGAAATTCTGTCCTATATCCTATTAATCCTCTTGCTGGAATCTTAAATTCTATTTTTGTATGTCCTGCCTCAGCTGGTTCCATATTAATCATCTCAGCTTTTCTTCTACCCAATTTTTCTATAACATTTCCTATACAATCATCTGGTACATTTACTACTAGTCTTTCTATTGGCTCGCATTTTACTCCGTCAATCTCTTTAAATATAACTTTTGGTCTAGAAACTAAAAGTTCAAATCCTTCTCTTCTCATTGTTTCTATTAATACTGATAAATGTAATTCTCCACGTCCACATACTTCAAAACTGTCTGCTGAATCTGTTTCTTTAACTCTTAAACTTACATTTCTTTCTAATTCTTTAAATAGTCTATCTCTAATATGTCTTGATGTAACAAATTCTCCTTCTCTCCCTGCAAATGGTCCATTATTTACACTAAATGTCATAGAAACTGTTGGCTCATCTATATCAACAAAATCTATTTTTTCTGGATGCTCTAAATCGCAAATTGTATCTCCTATATTTATGTCACTTATTCCAGATAAACATACTATATCTCCTGCTTTTACTTCATCTACTTCTGTTCTTTTTAATCCTTCATAAGTAAATAATTTAGCAATTTTTCCTTGATCATTTTTTTCTTTTTTACAAATAGCAACAGGCATACCAGATTTTATATTTCCTCTTTCTATTCTTCCTACTGCTAATCTTCCTAAATAATCATCATAATCTATATTTGAAACTAGCATTTGCATTGGTCCATCTATTTCACATTCTGGTGCATCAATGTATTTTATTATTGTATCAAATATACAAGTAATATTATCTGCTTCATCTTCTAAATGCAATTTTGCTATTCCATTTTTAGCAGATGCATATATAACTGGAAAGTCTAATTGCTCATCTGTTGCATTTAATTCTATAAATAATTCTAAAACTTGGTCAACAACTTTTAATGGGTTTGCACCTGGTCTATCTATTTTATTTATTACAACTATAGGTTTTAAATTTAATGCTAATGATTTCTTTAAAACTTCTCTTGTTTGAGGCATTGGTCCCTCAAAAGCATCAACTAATAAAAGTACACCATCTACCATTTTAAGTACACGTTCTACTTCTCCACCAAAATCTGCATGTCCTGGAGTATCTACTATGTTTATTTTTACACCATTATACATAACTGACGTATTTTTAGAAAGTATTGTTATTCCTCTTTCCTTTTCAATGTCTCCTGAATCCATTACTCTTTCTGCTACTTGTTCATTTTCTCTAAATACATGGCTTTGTCTTAAAAGTGCGTCCACTAATGTTGTTTTTCCATGGTCAACGTGTGCTATTATTGCTATATTTCTCATATTTTGATTTTTCATTTTCTTTCCCTTCACTTTCTTATTTTAGTTTTATTTTAAATGTATCTTTATACATTAACTTCTTTTAATTTTAAAAGTACAATAATATACTTTATTCTATTTCAAAAGTATATTATTGCACTCTTAATCCGTTTTACTTTAAAAGTACAATAAAATTAACATTATAATTATACTCTAACAATATTACTTTGTCAACATAATTATGTTGTCCATTATTTCTTTACTAACTTCATCTAGTATTTCCTTTTCAGGTTTATCTTCTTTATATTTACTAAAGTCAATTGGCTTTCCATATGTAATAGTTACTTTATGTCTAAACTTAAATTCTCCCTTAACTCCAACAGGTATAACTGGTGTACCTGTCTTTAATGCTAAAAATGCTGCTCCATTTTGTGCTTTTCCGTTTTTTTCTAAACCATTTCTAGTTCCTTCTGGAAAAATCATAAGCATTTCTCCAGATTTTAAAACTTTTAGTGCATATTTTATAGATTCTAAATCTTTTTTTCCTCTTTTTACAGGAAATACACAGCACTTTTCGCCAAACCAATGGATAAATTTATTTTTAAATAATTCCTGTTTTGCCATTACATACATTTTTCTTTTTATAGAAGATACCACAAGTGGTGGATCCCAATTTGACTTATGGTTAGCACATAATATATATGCACCTTCTTTTGGAACATTTTCTTTTCCTACAATTTTTAAATTAAAATATATAATACATGCTAGATGTACAAAAAAAACAGATATTTTTCTTATCATATTTACCTCTCTTATTTATTAATTTTTTCTAATATTATTTTCTCAACTTTTTCTTTTACTTCATCTATTGATAAATTTGTTGTATCTACAATTATTGCATCTTCTGCAACTTTTAAAGCTCCCATTGGTTTATGCATATCATTATAATCTCTTTTTTTCATATCTTGCAAAACTTCTTCAAAAGTTGTTTGCATCCCTTTTTCTATGTTTTCCTTATATCTTCTTTTGGCTCGCTCTTCCACATTGGCATCTAAGTAAATTTTTACATTGGCATTAGGAAATACATATGTTGTAATATCTCTTCCTTCCATAATAACATTTTTCCCTTCTGCCATCTTTCTCTGTAGTTCTACCATTTTTATTCTAACTTCTATAATACTTGAAACAGGTGAAACAAAATTTGTTACACTTTTACTTCTTATTTCCTTTGTAACATCTTTGCCATTTAAAAATACTGTTTCTTTATCATCTTCCTGAATTAAATCTATTTTTACTTTTTCTAGCAATTCTTTTATTTTTTCAATTTCATCTAATTCTACTTTATTGTCTAGCATATATAAAGTAAATGCTCTATACATCGCACCTGTATCTATTTGATTTAATTTTAAATCTTTTGCAACTAAATTTGTAATAGTTCCTTTTCCAGTACCAGCTGGTCCATCTATACCTACAATAAATGACATTGTACTTTCCCTCTTTCATTAGTTAATATTCTTTCTAATAAAAGTAATTTAACATTGATTTACGTTTCTAATTACTTTTTTGTTTTTAATTTCTATTTTTTATTAATTTACTACTTTTATTATTCTTCACTTATTCTTCCTCTTTTTCTGGCATGTGTATACCTTTTGCCACTACAGTTATTTTCTGAACATTCATAGTTGTTAAATTTTCTATTTCTTTTTTATACCTTTCTTTAAATTCTCTTAATACTGTTAAAATATTATAACCATAGTTTACAACTACTTCTAAATAAATATCTGGTCCTTCTGGGTAACTTTCAACTCTCGCTCTTGATAATTTATAAACTCCTCCAGTCTTTTTTGCTAAATATTCTGCAATTTGTCTAAAAACTGTATCTGAAATTGTAAAATTTCCTAAATAACTAAAAGTCGGTCTTATAATTGACTTTTCTGAAATATATGGGTCATTCCCTTTACCTTTAAATTTAAAAATTTGTAGTGGGTCTAATATATAACCTGAAAAATCTTTTTTTATCTCAAATGTTGGAACTGGTATTACATGCTTTCCTTGAGTAGTCCTTATCATTTTTGCAGTTTTCATTTCTTCTTCTGTTGCAACTTCATTTATGTAAATTCTTTTCATAGGTCTTGGAAGTCCTAAATTATCTGTTATCTTATCTATCATCCCATCTGAAGTTCCTAAAATTAATATAGCATCTGGCTTATATTTTTTTATAGCTTTTTTCATGTCATTTCTTTCTTGCTCATTTATAAATATAGCTTTTTTTACAGTTTCTATTTTCGTTGGTGCTTTTTTTGCAGAACTTCCAGCTATAATGTCATTTTCTTTTATTAATATTCCATCATCTATAATATAATTTATATTGTATTCATTTGCCACCATTTGGGCTCTGTAGCTTTTTCCTGTACCAGATGGTCCAATAAATGCATATACTTTTATGTCTTGCATTGGATTAAACAAATTTTGATTAAATATGTTTTGATTAAACAAACTCATTACATTTCTCCTTGATAAATAACTTAGTAAATTATATCACTAGGGTAGTTCTTTTGCAATGTTTTATTTTTCTTCTTTAGATATCTGGCAAATTTTACCTGACATATTTGGCAAATTGCTTTACAAAATTGCATTTAATTTTCTACTTATGTTCTGCATTGCTCTATTCCACACATTTCTTTTATGTATACAAATGTATTTGCCAAATTAAAAACAGAGAACTCAAAACTTGAATTCTCTGCGGCTTTTTAGATTCAGTCCTCAAATACGGGAATTTTGATTTTAATGATTCCATTAGTTGCGAAATTTCTTTCTATTCTTGGAAAATCACTTTTTATAAACAAAATTTTTACTTTCCTTTTTCTGCTATAACTCCTTTGAATATACTCATATGCTATTTTACCAATAAAAAAGTTTTTCTTTAACATTTCTTCTACATATTCTTGGGTTAAACCTTCTTCATAATCAACCGTTTCAATGCATCTTGCAAATCCCCGAATTTCAATCTGAAGACCAATGTCTTTTTGAGAAACTTCCTCCTCTTTTTTTCCACTAAGGATTTCGAAAATCCATGCTGACTTTTGTTCCTTAGATTCATGCATTTTGCTTAGCCTCCTAAAATGTAATATATTTTATTTTACTATATTTGTATATTTATGTCAACTTTTTACTATTTTTATCAAATTCATTTTTTACTCATCCAGTTTAATTATTAGTTTTACATACTTTACTTATTTTTTCTAAAACTCTCTGCTTCTTCTAAGAATAAATCAAAAATTGGAAATGAAACTGGTATTTGCTAAAAATAACAAAATAATAAAAAAAATCTACCAGCATATTTTATTTAACTGACAGATTTTTTGTTTTTTATTTGTTCTTTTCTTTGCCAATTTTGATAATTTATTTTACTTCTTGGCTAACAATTTCTGTTTTTCCTACGTCATCAATTTTAATACTTCTTGTGTGTTCAATTTTTTCCCATTTTACATTTCTCTTAAATAAACATACAAAATTAATTAATAACCATGAGCCTAGGAATAATGGATAACATGCTAAACCTTTTATCATAGGTTTTATTGGCTTTTTATCTAATAGCATAATAATTATTGCAGTACCTATTGGAAGTAAAAATGTTGGTATTAAATATCTTAAAATATTAACAACTAAGTCTACTGATGTCATCCCTGAACCTGCATATATTACAAAGTTCATCCCTAATAACACTAGTGTTAAAACAAACATTGGTATACTTCCTAGTATATATAAAAGCCCATCAAAGTTCATAACTGTTTTCTTTTCTTTTACAGCTACTGCTAAAGGTTTTGTATATTCTTTTAAACATTGAATATGTCCAATTGTCCATCTTGCTCTTTGTGACCAAGATTGCTTAAATCCAACTGGTTGCTCATCATACACAATAGCCTCTCTTGCCCAACCTAATTTTCTTCCTTTTATTATTCTTTTTAAAGAGAATTCTATATCCTCTGTTAAAGTATTAGTATTCCAACCTTCTGGTTTTATTACATCAAATCTTACCATAAAACCTGTTCCGTTGATAAGTGGTGATAGCCCTATATTGTATCTTGCTAAATGATAAAAACGGTTCATTGTCCAATAGAATAATGCATACCCTGCACTTACCCAACTGTCTGTTGGATTTTTAATATCTCTGTACCCTTGGACAACGTCTTCACCTTGGCATAATTTTATATTCATATTTTTTATAAAATTAATATCTACAATATTGTCTGCATCAAATACGCAAAAAGCATCATAGTCTGCATCTTCTTGTATTTTTTGTTGTAAAAACCAATTTAATGCATAACCTTTAGTTTTATGCTCTTCATCAAATCTTTCGTAAACAATTGCACCAGCTTTTCTAGCAATTTCTGCTGTTGAATCTGTGCAGTTATCTGCAATTACATAAATATCAAATAACTCTTTTGGATAATCTTGCTTTTTTAAACTCTCTATTAAGTTTGCAACAACTGCCTCTTCATTATGAGCTGGTATAATTGCCATAAATTTATTTTTCTTTTCATTAACTATAGGTTTTTCTTTAAGTTTTACTAAAGAACACAAACTTATACCAATTTGATATACCCAGAATATTGTTATAATCCATATTAATACTTGTTGTATTATATATAAATACTTCATTTTATCAATCCTTCAATTAATTGTATAAAAATTATCATATTTATATTTCTAAAATTATTTTTTTATCAACCACCCTTTTTCATATCTATCCTGTCATTTATTTACAATACTAAATAAACGTTCATTTATTTTAGTTGAAAATTTATAATATTCATAATGTTTATAAAGTTAATAAATTGCATGAACACCCGATAAATTGCC
>ENA-ORNK01002250-ORNK01002250.1-human-gut-metagenome-genome-assembly--contig:-NODE-2250-length-11025-cov-35.095624_pt1 | contig 11025 bp, 9 predicted proteins | sample MGYA00242115_ERZ509022 | MGnify/ENA primary metagenome ERZ509022 (study PRJEB26280, sample SAMEA2338690) | human gut metagenome | biome: human gut; feature: human-associated habitat; material: faeces...
CCACGTACCGGATTGGCACGAAAGTATTGCCCCTGTATTATCGCGGCCTACAAGGCCGTTAGGCGAACATGATGCGCCAGCAACAGCAGTTCTTTCCAGTTGTAAGTATTCACCAGTATAAAGGCGACCATCAGCCCGAACAGTACCGCCTTTCACCTGACCGCCGGTATAGATGCCCTTGTTGTTTACACTTCGAACCCATGATCCATCGGACATATAAAATCCGCCACCGTGAGTTTCATTGAGCCAGCCTTTACTGTTACGAGTAATTAACCAACCATTATTACTTCTGATATCACCGCCAGCGGTGACATTTACGTCAAAGTTTCCGCTATTGCCTTTTACCTGACCGCTGAAAGTGCCATTTACACCATTCACATTGCCGCTGAAATTACCTGTCTGGGCATTTACTGCCCCAACGTTATTCAGGTTATTTGATCCCATATCAATGGCCGTGTGCATTTTGTTTAAGTCAGGGCGACCATTGACCTGGAATCTGTAAAGACGATCAGTGTCCTCAGCTGCACCACTAAGTTCATCTGTCGATAACAATACGGCAATATGCCCGTTACCGCTTTTGGCACCATAATTACTTAAAGCTACTGACCAGGAACGTAATGCACCTGTGGCTGTTTTGCCGTCCTGGATATATCCACCAAGACCAGTGGTAATATCCTTAGCCATCTGGATAAGTGCTTTCACTGGATAAGGTGTGCCACCACTGGATACAACCATTGCCTGTAGTAATTCCGGGTTTTGGGCGTTTCGAACCACATATGCCTGTAACCGCTGCCCCTCGCTGTTTGTCTCAGTAAACCCGCTGGACAAAAAGCCGGTATTTTTCAGCATGGTTGTCGTGATAACGGCAGGAGTTGTTGTGGTACTACTGCCCTGGAGAGTCGTGTAGTTTTTCCCTATATAAGAGCGGGCCGCACTGGTCCAGTTGCTGACAAGACGTGCTTCAGTTTGCCATCCTTTTGTTTGAATATAGTCCTGCCATATGCCCGCTCCCCAGGCAATCAGGAGCATAACAATCAGTAAAGCCGCGCCAGTTTCCAGCGATGCCCAGCCTCGGTCATATTTTTTCATCAGATTACCCATAGTGGTTGATAAAGATTATCCAGCAGCAAAAGGACATGGCCAAAACATAGCCATGGACCCAGAGGGCCTTCTTTATGCCCTTTTATGCACCATGTTGAATGCCATAAGACAAATCCTCCTGTGCCCAGCAACACACACCATATGGCGTTATATAACCCTGACCATGCGGTAATACCTGCAATAAGCCACAGGTCTCCAGTGCCAATATTAAGACGATGGCGGTTAACTAATTTATGAAGGCAGAATAAGACAATTGCAGCAGTGGCAAATTCTGTTGTACGGAACCACCATATATCAGTCGTGATTTGTGATAGCATTCCTGCAATTAAAAAACGCCGGGTGAATGTTCCTGGTAATAAACCTGTCAGTGCATCCGTTACCGCCATTTGCAGTATGAACGAAAGAATAAGGACAGCATGAATACGGTAGAGCAGTGGTGATGATGATAAAATAATTAACGCCACAGCTATACTGTATAGCCATATTCCTGACAGAACAGCAGGGTGTGTCTTATACCAGAGATGTCCCGTATCAGATAAAAAATAACGAACTCTGAATAGCAGAGTTCGTCCAATAATGGAAAATGTGAACATCAATGGCAGTATATAAACAGGGGATAGACTTATGCCTACGATTGTCTGCATTGCCTGCCTCCCTGTCCGGGAAGACATATCCCTTTCATGTCACGATAAATTCTCCATATTTTATTGGCATATTGCTCTCTTGTTTCATGTCTGTCCTTACGGAATCCGGCATTGTATGACCCAAGGCAATTCCAGCTGACGCCACATATCTGAAAATGTCTTGCCAGTATCCAGCTTCCTATATGGATATTAAGGCATGGTTTGGTAATTAAATCCTCAGACTTTTTTATTACGCCCATATTTATCAGCTTTGGAATATGGGTTGAGTTTATTTGCATCAACCCATAATCCGTGCTACTGGCTTTACCTGTTTTTTTGTCCTTATTTATATTAATTGCGCCCGGCCTCAACGAAGATTCCCCGGCAGAAATAGCCTTCAATAATAATGGTTCAATTTGATAGCGCGCGCCGGCAGCGGCAAAGCAATTGTCCCACTTGTTGGTCCAGATCTGTTTGGGAGCTACGTATGAAGCTCGGGCGGGTGGAATAAGAGAAAAAAGCAGGATTAATGAAATAAGTCTGAGGGGTACTGTACCCCCTGACATTAAAACTCCTTAACCATTGATGGTGAAGATAAGTTTGTTTGTACCAGTGCTGCCATTATCTGCCTTGCATTGCGTACTGGCTTCTTCAGTAGTGACTTTTCCATCACTGTGAGCAGTACTGTTCAGGGTAATGCCGTTAGTTAAACCAGTTTTACTGATTCGTGTGGCAATCTGGATACAGGCATCCTGTGGGACTTTATCATAGGTAACGGTAAAACCGTTGTTGAACCCTGATGTTGAAGCCGGGGCAACAGTTACAGCACCGCCCCATGCGTTATAGAGCGTTGCTGTACCAGATGTTTTGTCGCCCTGTACGGTCATCCCAGAGGGAATGACACCCATCTGAATGAGGGCACCTGTCATTTTGGCACTGCTGGTAAATGTATATCCATCGCTACCTTTTAGCAGGCTCTGGGCACTTGTGATAATTGTTTGTATATTTGCGGTTTCAGTTGCCACATTGGCTCTTGTACGCAACGCATACAAACTACCCAGAACAACGACTATAACAAAAAGAACAACGAGCGCTATTGTTCCCTGCTCCAAAATTGCCCATCCTTTATCATGAGGCTCATTCTTCTTATTATTTCCAGTTAAAGTGGTATTAATATTTTCTACTAACATAAATATCCTCGTTTTGTTTAAAAGTTACCCATGCTGTTGTCACTAATAGACTGAATATCCATAATGGCAAAAACCAGTAACATGAGAGACATGACAAGAAATATCAGCATAATTAAACGAATCACGTTTGCCCGTTTCTTTACACGTTGAAGTGTTTGACTAAGCCATCGTTGACCATAATTGCTGATTAGCTCTGTTGCGCCATCTCCCTGTAATAAAGACAGGAAGTTGGCTGCTTCCCTGGATGGGAACTGATAACCGCACTGACGCAAAGCCAGTCCAAGATGATCCCCCTGGCGGACGCGGTAAATAATGCTGTCAAGACGTGTGAAACCATGGTGATGCAAACTCCTGAAGAATGTTTAGCGAGTTGAGCGTCGTCATTTTGGCTTTCAGAAGTGCAGCCATATTCAGGAGAAATGTTGCTCCCTGTATATCCTGATAAATACTCCATGGCATTATCTTGTCGGCAAAAGTACGAACACTGTCAGGGCTTTTCCAGTTTGGCAGAGACCATGATATTAAACCTGTGATCACTGCAAAAAGAACGGCACATATAGCGCCGTAATTATCGACAAAAACAGATAATCCATAAAGAAAACCAAGAGCACCACTCCATGAATCGGGGGAGCTTATTTTGCTCAGTTCAGGTATTAGCTCTGTATTCAGAACATATAATGTCCCCGTCATCATGATTAACAATCCCACCGGATAAATAGCCATTTGCCATATAGCCTGATGGATTTGTTCTTTTGCATCTGTAAGAGTGGTGGCGAATTGCAGTGCATCCACAATTGAACCACTTCTTATCCCGGCGCTGATTACTGCGGCCTCTTCCTGAGGAACCCATAAACTAAGAGTATATTCCAGAGAGTTTTCGCCACTGTTTTCACGAAGAGACTCAATGCAGTCTGTGGCCAGTTCAGCAAAGGGATGCCATTTTCGTCCAAAGTCTGTCCAGGCATCCCGCATCTGTTCCAGTGCGGTCTTTAATGGCTGTTTATTTTCCAGCAGAAAACGCAGGGCTTCGTAAAACTGCACCCTGTAGGGGGCGCTGAACGTTTTTCTGACAATGAAACGCCTCAGCCGTTGACTGAAATTCATTTCACGCATGTTGTTCTCCTGTTAGACATCATCGATGCTGAGGCGCTCGTCTTCGTCCAGAGGGATGATTCTGTCGGCTTCAAGAGGGTCTACCAGACCTTCATTGATACGGCGAAGAAGATGCTCTACACGACTGATGCCTTTCATGTTTTCCAGCCAGTATTTACGTGCTGCAACTTTGCCGCGTGTTTTCAGAATCTGAAATAAGCGGTTATCAGGTTCTATCACCTCAGCAATTACAGTCCTGCCGGTGAGGCCTTTACCTATTTCACCGCGCTTTCTGCCGTTAATGATTACGTCGTGATTACATTCAGAGCATCCGTGATGATTTCGGAACCAGATATTATCTGTACTGCAGAGTGAATCTTTATTGCAGTGCCGCTCAAGGTAATCACGCTCGTCGTCGCTAAGTTCAGGTGCTCGCTTTTCCCATGGAATACGGCAGGAGGGACACAGAGTTGGTACAAGGCGCTGGCTGATCATCCCAATCAGTAATTGCGCATCGCAAATAAGATCGGCATTCATACCCATCGTAATCATTCGCTCCGGTATACCCAGAGCTGAGTTTGTATGTAATGTCGTCAGAACTATGTGCCCGGTCTGTGCCGCGTAGGTGGTTGACATCATCGAGATAAGATCGCGCATTTCCCCTTCCATGATGGCATCAGGGTCAAGTCGCATTGCCGATGAAATAGCCCGACTCCATGCCAGTTTGACGGCATCTTCGTCGGATTTGTCGCAGATAATCGGAGTCTGTGTTGCTCCCAGTATCTGTCCTTCCAGCGGATCTTCGATTGTTAGCAGGTGTCGCCCCTGATTATCGTCAAGATATACACGGCAGGCGCTGCGTAACGTTGTCGATTTACCGGAACCGGTTGGACCTGACAGGACTATTTTTCCTTCCGGGCGGCGCAGCATTATGTTCAGCAACCGGATTTGTTCCGGGATAAAGCCCAGTTGTTTAAACGTGGGAACTTTATCTCCGTCATCGGGTATCAGGCGCATAACTGCAATCAGACCGTCTCCCGTAGGTCTGTGACTGTAGCGTGCACCAAATATTCCTATTTTTCGCATTAATTGTGGGGACAGGCGCGCATCCTGCTCCCTTTGAGGGAAGAAACTGGTTTCAGTGACATCAGCCATTGACAGAATGGCTGTTGCGCAAAGTGAATAGCCCAGTGCTGGTTGATCTTCATCTACAGTCTGCAGTTCACCGAATATTCTCATGCGAACTTTGAAAATAGACTCTGAAATTAAGAAATGAATATCTGAAGCACCAAGTTTTCTGGCAGTTTCAAAATAAGATAGAACTTTCTTCTCACTTTCACTGACATCAGCAAGGTCTTTCAGATGAATAATTCGTTCTTTCGGGCCTCTGTTTTTCTCATCCTGACCTGCCTCCTGTAACTCCGACAACGAGACTACTTTTGGGTTGATATCCGGATATAATTTTAGCAGCTCCTGGAGATTACTTTGTACGTCAGGCCTTGTCCGCTGGTTTGTTTCTATAAGAATTTCATGGGTGTCTCCCCTGGATATAAAAAGGAGAGCATCCTTCAGATTATATTTATCCATATCACGTTACTCAGAAAGTAAGGGTGGTGCCATCACTTAACGTGACGCCAGACAATGAGATCGACTTCACTGTGACGGATGTGCCTGGAAGCTGGCTGCCAGTGGTGACGCTTGTCTGACGTCCATCAGCCATGCGAAGAACGGCATTAAGACGTTTATCTTTGCCGTTTATTTCCATAATAACGGGCAATTCCTTTCTGTTTTTAGATGTCGGCTGCTCTGAAACTGATGGCAAAGAGGCAGTCACACCAGAGAAACCTGAAACAGTTTCAGATGATGAAGTAACATCTGATTCTTCGAGTTGTTTCTGTAGCTGTGCGCCCTGAACTTTTGCCTGTAAAAGAATATTCCGGTTTTGTTGTGCTTCAAGTTCTCCTATTGTGACAAGAGGTTGTGTTGTTGCAAATGAAAAACCGGAGAAGAAAAATATGGATGGAATAATGAGTAATTTACCTGGACGCATAAATATGACCTTCTGAGGAATAACTGAAAGTACCGCCGTTTAATTCAAAATGGATATTGCTCAGACGAACGCCGGTATCCTGAAATAAAGGGAACAACTCATCAGGATTTACAGGCGTTGATAAACTGAACTGATATTCTTTCCATTTCTGAACAGGGGCTGGTTCACCATCGTTACCTGGTAATGGTTCCGGTATGGCTATTTCATTAATGGCCGGCGTTAACTGTTTTTTCTGAAACCACGTGAACACCCGCATCAGTTGTTCTGAGGGGGTAGGGACTGCCTCATCCCTGCGGGGCAGGGAAGGCAGTGGCCGGGTTACAGAAGCCAGGCGTGCACCATCTTTAAGGTTAAAGTCAGGAATAACATTAAAGATTTCTTTGCTTCTTGCCAGAAAGCCTTCAATAGTTCCTCCTGGCTGTCGTTCGTAAATCAGTGTGAATGTCTCGGGAGTACATGTTCCACCGGTAAGTTTCCAGCCTTCTAGCGCGACCGGTGATGGTTTTCGAAGGTCCGCGCAGGCTTTCAGAAAATCACTGATTACAGGTTGTGATGCCCATGGATGCGGGAGTTCTGGCGGTGGATCGGGCTTTTTAAACTGCAATCTTGCCCGTGCAGCTATCTCCTCGGGCGTCGGTACGACATCCGGCTCTGGCTGAGTCATCCAGAATACAGTGCCTGCGCTGGCTGCTACTAAAAAAAGTACGGCAGGCAGTGTGAATTTGCTGCGATTGCCGACAGTAAGTTTGCAACGGCGGAGATCTGCTGATGATAACCGGGTAATAATACTTTCCCAGTTATCAGGATGTTCCAGAGGAGATACGACCTGCCATTTTTCGGGGGGCTCTTCGTTCATCGTCAGAAAAAGACTGACCTTTTGAGCAACATCAGCATCATTTCCTGACAGATCAGCCATAACGGCAGGCTGGCCATTAATGGAGGCAAGGAATAAAAGCTCCTTATCGCTGTACCGGAAGACGCCGTATCCATTTCTCACCCATGAGCAGAAAGCCAGAGCAAGGGAAAAATAATGATTGCGCTCCGGCCTGGCCAGTATTCCTGTGCCGGTAATGCGGCTGATCTTCCCACGGGAACTTCTGCTGCCTACAGTCACTTTCAGAGAGGTAAGCCGTCTGGATTTTACATGGGGCTTGTGTTTCTGATGAGAAGGGACTCGCTGTTTTTTTACGACAGGACTCCATTTAAGACAGGCTGCCCACACGCGATGATTTACTTTAGGATCTGCGAGAAGTACAACCGGGTTGATATCTTCATCAGCCATTGTTGCCTCCTGACGGGAAAGTCGGGGTAATGATGATTACAAGCGTGCTGCGTTCATTTTTCCCGGTTTGTGAACCACCAAATAATGGATTTGCTGGCGTAAACGTACCGGCTTTACTTGTCGTCGTATTGTTCTGATCGAAACCAGTAACGACAAGTGATTGCCCTTCTTTCAGATTGACCTTCTGGCTCAGTGAACGCAGTTTGGTATACGGCATTTCGATGTAACTGTTTCCGTCTTTTGACGTAAAGCTACGGATTGTTGGGGGATCTGACAGATTAAAATTCATCTGCAACTGGAGATTGCCCGTTTTCTGAATTAAAGGCAGCAGGGTCATATTGAATCCGGTGGTGATCATGCCCGGCGTTAATGTTGTTGTTGCTCCTACATCCGTAGTCGTTGTTGTTGCTGACTGGGCGACGTAAACCGTCTGATCTGCCATCTGGATAGGTACCGGCGTCAGGTTTGTGACAGTGCTTTCTTGTGAAGTCACAACACTGACATCGCCCTGTTCACTCAGCGCTTTAATCAGAAGACTGGAACCGCTGAATTTGGCGGCATTCCCTGTTGCCGTATCCAGAATTGATACGCCTGCAGATGTAGCGCCTGTAAAATCTCCGCTTGCATTGTTCAACGTTGCTCCGGCGGAATGTAGCGATTTATAAACAAGGTTCCAGTCCAGACCGAACTGTTCGTTTCTGGTATTGCTGACGCTCAGAACCTGTACGTTCAGGGCTACCTGGCGGTTCATAATACTGTTTTGTTCGTCCACATATCGTGCGACGGCTTCCTGGACAGCTGGAGTATCAGTGACAGTCAGCGTTGAGCTCGATGCAGATAACCAGTAACGGCCTTTTTCTGGTGTCAGCATTGCTTCAATAGTTTTCCGGATGTCTTCATACAGATCGTATTCCTGACCAACGGTTGTGCTCTGAGAGGACGTTGCATCACCGGATGCTGAGTTATCCTGGCCTCCTGTTGCCCCCATTGTGCTTGTTGAGCCAGAGCTGACACTGGAACTGCTGCTGGTTTTGGTGTTCAGCATATGAAGTGGATACGTTCTGGTTTCAGTCAGATAGAATACAATCCGACCATTATCCATGCGCCAGTACAGACCACTCCGGCTGGCCATCAGATCCAGAAGACCATTGATATCTCCCTGCCACATGAGGTTATTCAGCGTTAATGGCTGAGTGGAGGTAGTCATTGTTGTGCTGCCCAGGCTGCTTAACGGTAGACGCCCATTTTCATCTGGTGCTGGTAGTGTTCCTGTCATCTGGCGGGTAGCGCCTCCTTCAAGAGTTGAATTGGCTGCGTCAGGCGTGATGATCACAGGGATGCCGCATACGGCAGTAATACGTTGCCCCAGTTCCTGCAGAGTGATCTCTCCTTTTCTTGCCTGCGTGATGTAGCAGGCCGGAGCTGTTTGTTTTTTCTCTCTTGATACCTGAGCGACCGGAACAGGGTTTATCCATTGATTATCGAGCCAGGTAAGAGCCTGCGATTTACGGGCCGAAAGGGCTGATACCTTTTCCCGTGCATGTGCTGAGTCTTCCTGTGCTTTTTTCTGCATTTTGTTGATTTCGCTGAAAGTACATCCGGAGATGGAAAGAGCGACGGCGATCATGCAGGGGAGCACCGCCAGCTTCATTGAACGCTGGTGTGATTTTTTCATGAATATATCCAGATTAGTTAACGTAGACGACAGAACCAGCAGTAATGCCTGCCGGGGGTGTCAGACCGGTTGCAGTTCCTGATAGCCAGGTGAGTTGCCCGTTTTGGAAGATCCCTATTAGTGCAGAACCACGACTTTTTGAACGCAAAGTTTCAACAAGACCTGGTTGTTCAGGCATCCATACCCACAGACGCCCCTGTTGTAACTGATGTTTAATTCGGGAGTCCGGAGTGACAGGGAGAGCCAGTTTATCTGAGGAAATTACTCCGTCCTGCTGGCCTGATACGTATCTGATATCATTGATTCTGTTAGCAATCATCAGTATCTGACTTGCCCATACAGACGCACTTGCATATTGCTGGGCGTTTGTGGTTTCAGACATCTTCTGATTCTGGTAGCTACCAGTGATAATCAGAATGGTCAGGCCGACGGCCATGACCAGCCATCCCATTAGCGACCATCCCTTGTATCAGAAACTGTAATGATGCACTGCATGCGAGAAGCCTGTGCGTATAAAGGTTTTTGCGCAGTCCGATATAACTCAAATACCTGCTCCATGGCTGATTCAAATGATCCCCGGAACATTAAAGGCGCATCCAGACGGTAATCGGTTACAGAAAGTGGCCATATGACCATCCAGTGCGTTGATGCCATGCTTTCGCATTTTGTTTCTTCTGCCCACTTGATAATGTTCTCTCTTAATGTGGTGCCTGCCGGCGCACGCCACTCTTTACCCTGAGATACCGGTTTAACAGGCGTTCCGGTCATGAGCGGGATAGACTTGACTGTGGAGCCGGTTGGAGTCGGGGTGGCGGCGGGGGTTGACGAAGATACGCTGTTTCCTCTGAATGGATTTCGTGGTTTGTTCTGGCTATTTGCTGTTGTTGGAGATTCAGGGGAAGTGGATGTGGTTACCATGGCTGCTGGCGAGATAGTGGTTGCCGTGTCCTGTGCCGGTGCAGCAGCTGATGTTGTGACGGTCAACGTTTTATTATCCCAGTCCAGATGGCCCCATAGGTGTTGTTCTTCCAGCAACCGATTCAGAGAACGGGTCCACTGATCATTGGCAGACCATGAAACCAGTTTGGTATTCAGCTTGGGCGTGGCTGCATTCTCTTGTCTGAATTTCCATCCTTCCGGTAGTAATGTTTTTATCCACTGACTGACGGTCCGGTTACGGGCCGTCGGCGATAGTGTTACAGGGGCGCTACCAGGCTTGCCTGTAATGATTAACCGGGAGAAATTCTGACTTATTGTTGGTGAAGGTAACGGTCGGGATTCGCTGACTGGATGTGCTGTTTTTACTGTCTCTGGCACGCTGACTCTCGGGGGGGGAGTTATTTTAGGTGGAGAAAGACGTTGTTGCGTAAGTGCCAGAACGCCAGCACTCTCACTGATTTGTCCGTCAACAAAAACCAGAGCAGGCGTATCTGATGGTGCCACGTTATTGCTGCCGGAAATTCCGGCACAGCCGGACAATAATGACGGCAGTATAAGTGTCAGATAGTTTTTTTTCATAACGGAGACTCCGTGTTCGTATATACGTGTTTGTTAATTGGTGTGAGGCGGCTGGAGAGGACGAATGACGACTGTCATTCCGTCCGAATGCAAATGCGGGAGAGACCACTGAAATAAGAGATATACAAAAGGAATTGATAATCTTTCATACAGACTTGTTTTCCGTGGGCATGTAATAACAGAGAAATTCAAACCATAAGATTCCAGTCTCTTTATAAGTTTATTTATTCTTGCAGGAGTAAAGAGATGTGAATGCATAACAATGGTTTCATCATTATTAATTGCTTTTGATATCAGAGAAAGTAACACATCCCAGTGTTTCCTCATTGACTCCGGGCAACGTGTATCGGCATAGGGGCTAAGATGTATGCTTGATTCTTTACTGCCATTTTTTTTCGCAAAGAATGTGAAGTTGTATTTAGATACAGACCTTACGATAATAGACTGGCCCCCTGAATCTCCAGACAACCAATATCACTTAAATAAGTGATAGT
>ENA-ORNK01002255-ORNK01002255.1-human-gut-metagenome-genome-assembly--contig:-NODE-2255-length-11012-cov-2.620060_pt1 | contig 11012 bp, 4 predicted proteins | sample MGYA00242115_ERZ509022 | MGnify/ENA primary metagenome ERZ509022 (study PRJEB26280, sample SAMEA2338690) | human gut metagenome | biome: human gut; feature: human-associated habitat; material: faeces...
TGTCGCAGGCGGCGCGGAAACGCTTCCAAACGGCATCCGAATGACGCCGCGACACCGCCCCGATCTGCTTCCAGCGGGCTTGCAGGGCGATCAGTTCGTCGCCGCCGTTCCCGACGAGCACCCGGAACCGGTCGGGCGTCAGTTCGCCGCCGGGAGCCAGCACGCCCATCTTCAGACGGAAATAGGAGTCGTCACGGGTCGCCACGTCGCGCACGGAAAACGAGGGCGTCACAGTTTCCGGGCCCTCTCCGGGAACCTCCAGCACGATATTGTTACCGCCCGAAGCCTCGTCGTAGCCCGACGAAGGCGTGTCGGCCGACACGAAAGCGTTTACGCCGGAGAATCCCACCGCCGAAGCACCGACGCCTTCCGGTTCCCACGCCGTATAGCCGCCCACGGCGACCGGCTCCGCAACGGCCGAAGCCCCGGCCCCGGTGCGGATGTAGTAGATAAGTTCATCGGAGGAACCCTGCGTCACCTCGATCTGTGCGGTCACGCCGTCCAGCGAATCGAACCGAAGCGTCGTCGAACGCCTGCCCCCGGGATTCACGGCCGCGGTGACCTTCACCGTCTGGTTGCCGTACGCCGCACGGGGCGCGACGGTCAGCCAGTCGGCATCTTCGTCGAGGTTGATCACCCAATAGACATTCGACAGGACATCGAACGTGACATCGCCGCCTTCGTAGGTCATTCCACGCTTGTTGGCGCTGACCGAAGAAGCGCTGAGTGCGAGCGTCTCATCCCCGGTCCGGTCCGTACTGCAGGCCCCGGCGACCAGCGCCGCGAATCCCAACAGCCATATACTGTACTTTTTCATGCTCTTCGTTTTTCAGGTTATTTCGAGGTCTTCACAAAGGCCTTCGGCCGCTTCATCCGTTCCGAATAGACATTGCCGAAACGGTCGGTGACCGTGATTTCGAGTTCCGACACGGGCGACGACGCCGTCACGCTGAACATGTGCGACGAGCAGCACGACGCCCAGTCGGCATTGGCTTCGTATTTGGCCTCCACGCGGGGAATGTCGAAGGTGATCGTGTGCAGCGGGTCGCGGTCGAAGACACGCTTCACCTCAAGCGGCGAGCCATCCTCCCGCACCTCGACCTTCCAGGCCGGATCGTAGTTCCAGACATTGATATAAACAACGTTATCGCCCACTTTTCCATAGTCGTCGCCCTTGTTGTCACGGCTCGCATACTGGGCCAGCAGCGCCTTGTAGGTGCTGTTGTCGAGGTTGTTTTTCACGGTGTTCATGTCGTACGTGCGGAACTGGTATCCGGCAGGTTCGCCGATGCCCTTGTAGCTCCACTTCACGTCGGTCGAATTGACCGTATAGATTCCGTAACCGGCAGGCGACCCGTCGACGCAGATGGCCCGGTCGGAAAAGAAAGTGCTCCACCACCATGTTTCGCAGACGGCGGCCGTGTTGTGTTCGATCACTTTGTCGTTGATGACCATCGTGGAGTTGTGGTGCGTATGCCCCGTTATGAAATGCACCTCGGAGAAATCCCGGACGGCATTCATCAGCGCCCCGGTTCCACCCGTGGCGCTCGGCATCTTGGCCGTGTTGGCGAACGAGGCGTTGTAATTTTCGTAGAGCTGGACATGCAGACAGACCACCAGCGGCGCCGTCTTATCCTCGACGGCAGCCAGGTCTTCGGCCAGCCAGGTCATCTGCGCCAGCGACACGACGCGGTTGTAGTCGCGGCTGCCCAGCACGCCGTCGCTGCCGCCCGTATTGATCCAGTCAATGTCGTCGAGTACCACGTAGTGCACCTTGCCGAGGTTGAACGAATAGTAGTTCGGCCCCAGCGTCCTGCAATAGGAAAGCTGCCCCGGGGCGTCGCCCTGCACATAGGGGTCGTTATCGTGGTTGCCCATCGCGTGGAATACGGGCACGGAATATCCGTTCCGGGAAAGCCACTGCCGGTAGTGCGGAAGCCGGAAATTACGGTCGTACCAATACCTGTCCCAGGTCATGTCGCCCGCCATGAGGCAGAAAACCGGCACGGAGCTGGCATCGGCAAAAGCCTGCGTTTCAGCGATAAACCCGTTTTTGAAATTGCGCAGGTCGTTCTGCTTGTCGGCCAGGTGCAGGTCGGCGCCCACCAGCATGACGTGGTTTTCGGTATCGGCCTCCACCAGCTCGAAGTTATGCTTCTCGCACACCCCGGCCTCGTCGGTCAGTCCGGCCCAGAAGCCCATCATCATATTGTTATCGAGCGCAGCGGGCAGGTAACCCTGGGGAATCGTGATAAAGACATCCCCCAGCGTCTTGAGCGACGGAATCCAGTAGTAACCGTTCTCATCGGTGGTGACCGTCTGCAACCCGTCCGACACGCGGACACCCGGCACGCCTTTGTCGCCGCAGAAGACAATGCCCTTGATGTTCATGCCCTCCTTGTCGGGAACTTCCTGGTCGGTCGTAAGGTAGATTTTCACCGTGGCGACATACTGCTCCTGCGCACCGCGAACCACATAAACGTCGTAGCTCTCCCGGGCGATCGCCGCAGGTATCACCACACGGGCCGTCTTGGCCGTAACGCCGCTTACCGGCAGGTCGAACACAGCGGCGTCGGCCCGGAACGAAACCACGTCGCCCGCCTCGAAGCCTACTCCCTGCAGGGTCAGCGTCTGCCCGGCATACACGCTCATAACGGGCGCGAGGTAGAGATTGCGCACTAGCCTCCGGGACTGTTCGAACTCCGGGGAATCGCTCTCCGAGCACCCTGCCGCGAGCAGGAAGCCCGCGAACAGGACGAAGAGCATTTTCAATTTGAATTGACCTATTTTCATCGTTCGGATTTTTAACGGTTTATAAATCGAGGCACGACATGCGTACGACACCGATGCGGCTGGTTCCCGAAGCGGTGTTCTCCGTGTCGCTGGCATTGCGCTGGCGGGTAGCCCGCAGACGGATCGAGAAACTTTCGCGGTCTTTCAGCTCGTCGGGCAGCACGAAGAGGTATTCGGGCGCTGCGATGCTGTTGTGCCAGTTCGAAGCCACGTATTCGTTGCCGATCGGCGTCCAGGTTTTGGCATTGTCCGTATCGGCCCACTCCATCTGGAAGTACATCGGGCCTGCGGTGTTGCTCGAGGCCGTAAACTGGAGTGAAATCTGCCCCGTAAAGCCTTTCGTCGAGAGGTTCGAGAGAATCCAGCAGCAACCGTCCGTATCGGTATTGACTGCAGCGGTATTTTTCCACCACCCCTGCGCCATCACGGCGACATACTGCACCCCTTTGGTGTTGCCGTAGGCCGGGAGCCATGCATTCTTCACCGCATCCCATGTCGCCGCCGTACAACGGGCATGCGCCCACGCCAGGTACATCTGCTGCGTATTTCCCGAAGTCGATCCCAGCACGTCCTCGCCGACCGAATGTTTGAGCTGTCCCTGTCCGACGGACGCCGTCACCGACTGCATGGCGCCTGCATTGTCGGTCCACGGACCGATCTGCATGACGGTCTTCGAAAGGCGGCTTGCGGCCGGGGCCTTGAAGTTGGTGATGTCCGACTCGCGGCGGATGCGCACGCACCAACTCTCGACCGGACGGCGCATCTGGTCGCGGCCGTCGTAAACGTCGCATTTGTAACGCTTGTTGACGATACCCGTGATATCGCCGGCCCCTTCGGGAATCATCGAAAGCGCCCGCTCGGTGAACGACCACGTGGTGTAGAGTTTAGCCGTATTGCCCTTGGCGTCGCGCAGGTAATGGCCGTACTCGATCGTCAGGTCGTTGTAATCCGCCGAAGCCTGATAGGCGGCTCCCTGTTTGATACCGAGGTACGACACCCCTTCGTTGATGTTGACCAGCGTCCCGTAAGGCAATGCGAATTCAACGTTGCGCAGCGTCACCAGCCGGTTCTCATACGCCGGCAGCTTCGTCAGGTCATCAATCACGACCGGTTCGACGGGTGTTCCCGCCACGGCGCTCTGTACGGCCGTCGACGAAAGCCCGGCAATCTTCAATCCGTTGGTATAGGCGTCGCGTTCGATATGCTGTCCGTACATGTGGAGCGTAACGACCTGGTTCAGGTCGCAGGTATTGTCCGCCGCATCGTCGAATTCGATCCACAGGCCTCCGGTCTCGTCCTGGATGAACATCGTGTTGTTCACCTGCTCGCCGCCTCCGGTCGAATAGGCCACCGGATAGTTGCGCGTCGTGCGGTCGCTGATCACGCTGCCCGCGACATAGACGTTGCGCGCGATCTTACCCTCGCCCATCGCCAGCAGGTCGGCGACCGTGATCTTTTCGGCCTCCTCGAAGGCGCTCGACCGGTCGGCCTGCATGATGGCGAACACACACGACACCGAAGTGCCGTAAGCCCTGATACGCGCCTGCGCTTCACGCGGCTCGGAGCCCGGATTCGCCGCACAGGTGAAAGTTTGGCTCACAGGCGTGAAGTCGCCGATCGTAACCCACGAGGCATCGGCCGGATCGACCAGTTCGGCCACCCAGTCGATATTCGACTCGACGCCCACGGTGAAGGTCTCGCCCTTGACCGAAACGGTCTTGCCCGACTCCTTGACGTTGACCTTCAGTTTGGGCTCGTCGCCCGCCTGGTTGAACCGGATCGTCGCCACCGAAAGGCCGTCGACCACGATATTCAATGTCCCGTGGCGCTGGTAGGCCGTCGTATTCTTCTCGACCATGGCCGAGAAACGGGCGTCGCCGACACCCTCCGTCGGCCAGTAGGACAGCCATTCGAGGTCCTCTTCGTAGGTGGGTACGAGTTTCCAGCTTCCGTAGTTGGAGTACATCAGAAAATCCTGTGTCCCGCCCGCCGTATTGAACGACACCTCCTGAATCCCGTTTTTGTCGTTATCGAGGATATAGACATATTTCTCCTGCGTCTCGTCCTTTTCGCACGACGTGGCCAGCGCCGCCGAAACCAAGGCGGCCGCCCCGGCGGCAAAGATGCAAAGACGTTTTATCATCGTTTTCATAGTCCAGTCTTTTTCGGTTATTTGATTCCTTTGTCGACGGCAGCCTTACTCCACCAGACGGGGGTCTTCATGTCGTCGGCGCCGCCGTAGTAGGTCCTCAGGCGTTCGACGGCCGCATTGTAATTCTCCTTGTTGGTCTCCATCGTATTGGTCGGATAGACCAGACGCGTCGGCAGGATGTGGTCGTTGAACGTACCGCTGCCGATCGTCAACACCGGATACCCCGTGCGGCGATAATCGGCCCACGCCTCGTAACCGACCCAGAACAGGGCCACGTATTTCTGGTTGATGATCGATTCGAGCGTTCCGTCGTAGGGGACATTCGCCAGGAAATTCTCGATCACCTTGTCGGTGATGTTCAGTCCCGTCGTATCCACCTCTTTCCAGTAATTGATCGAAGCCCGGATGGCGTTCTGGTAACAGGCGGCGGCGTCCCCCGCGATCCATCCGCGCTGGATGGCTTCGGCCTGGATGAACAGCACTTCGTCGTACTTCATCAGCGCGTAAGGTGAAGCATAATCGCCCAGATTGGCTTTGTTGAGGTTTGCGATACCCGTAAAATCGGCCTCCTGCGATTCGATACCGCTTTGGCCGCCTTTCCAACCCTCGGCGCCCGACGGTTGCTGGAACCAGATACCGATGCGCGGATCGCCCGAATGATTCATCATGTCGACGATCTGCTCCGCAGGGCGGCGTCCGGTCGAGGTGGTGAACTGCGTATTCAGCTTCGTGCCCCAGTAGTTGACGAAAGGCTCCACGCTTTCATAAGACATTTTGGCATTGTCGCCGTTGCTTGCAAAAACCGGATACCGGTCCGGATTATTGAAGATTTCGGCGATCTTCGCGGCAACGCCCATGGCCGCATTGCGGTTGCTCAACCGCATGAGCAGGCGCAGGTAGAGCGAATTGTTGAACTTGCGCCATTTCGAGATATCGCCTTTGTAGAGCAGGTCACGCTCGGCGCTGGGTAGTTTCAACGAACTGTCGTAAAGCGAATTGGCATGCTCCAGGTCGGCAAGCAGCGCCCGGTAGACCGCCTCCTGCGAGTCGAACACCGGCTGTTTGATACCCTCGGACGAACCTTTGAAAGCCTGCGAATAGGGAGCGTCGCCGAACAGGTCGGCAATGTTCTGCAGGAACAGCGTCCGCAACGTGAGTGCAATAGCCTCGTAATTGGGGTCTTCTTTCCGGACAGCCAATTGGCGCATGTGGTCGGCATTGGCCGCCTGCATGTAGAGATTGCTCCAGGCCGACGCACCCACCGAATTCTCGATCACATAACGGTGGTAGGTATTGTTGCCCGAGCCGGCGATCGTATACTGGATCAGCTCGCCGTTGAGCTGCCAGGTCCGGTAGAGGAATACCTCGGTCCCCGAATAGAGCAGTTCCTGGATCATGCCCGCAGGGGATATCTTCCACTGTTCCATTTCGTTGGGGTTGGTATTGTATTCTTCGAATTTGGTCATACAGGCGCTTGCCGCCGTGAGCAGCAGGGCCGGGATCAAGATATATTTCAGCATTTTCATAATCGCGTCAGTTTTAGAATCCGAGTTTGAGACTGAATCCGTAGGAACGGGTCATCGGGTAAGCGCCCGTCTCGACGCCGCGGTAGAGCGACGATCCCGAAAGCGAAGCCACCTCCGGATCGAACTGCGGGAAATTCGTGATGCAGAACAGGTTCGTGGCAAAGAACGACAGCGAGACGTTCTGGAACACCTTGGTCTTGGAGCAAAGTTTCTTCGGCAGCGAATATTCGACCCGCAGTTCCTTCATTTTCAAATACGAGGTGTCGAAAACATTGGATTCGGTGTTGCCGCGCGGATAAATGACCGTATTGTAGTAATCGACCGCATCGGTGGTGATGGTGTTGTTCGGCGAATAGACGCCGTCGGCGGAGACGTTGACGCCCGGATGAATCAGGCCGTCGTAACGTCCCTCGAGCGAATTGGTCAGCTTACCCATGTAGGAGAGGATCGAATTGGTCAGCGAGTAGGCTTTGCCGCCATACGAGGCAGCGAACGAAGCGGAAACGGTCAGGCTTTTATAACTCACCGTCGTCGTCAGGCCGGCCTTCCACTGGGGGTAAATACTGCCCAGGTCCTTGAGGTTGGTAGCGTCGAGGATGGGATTTCCGGTCGAGGCATCGACGATATGCTGTCCCGAACAGTCGATCTTATGCCCGTCGGCATCGTAGTAAAAAGCACCTTTGGGCGCTGTTTCGAGCCCGTATCCGTAGATACGCCCCAACTCTCCGCCCGGATAGGCGTAGATGAAGACTTTGCTGCCGATGGTATTGCTCGCATTGAGCTGCCAGACATTGACGCCCGGGGGCAACTCGACCAGTTCATTCCAGTTCTTCGACCAGTTGGCATCGATATTCCAACGCCAGTTTTTGGTTTTCACGAGCTGGAACCGCGCCGAAAGTTCGATACCCTCGTTACGCACGCAGCCGGCGTTGATGACCATCGACGAAGCGCCGGTCGCCCAGTCGGAGGGGACGTTGATGATCTGGTTCGTCGTCTCCGAACTGTAATAAGCAAAGTCGAAAGAGATGCGGTTTTGCAGGAAGTGGCCTTCGAAACCGACCTCCCAGCTCTCGACATTTTCGGGTTTGAGCCGGTAGTTTTTGGTCGATCCGGGCAGTTTGTAAGCCCCGGTGAAAACCGATGAATTGGAGTAGGAACCCAGGAGCTGGTAAGGCTCCGTATCGTTACCCACGTTGGCCCACGAACCGCGAATCTTGAGCATGTCGATCCACTTGGCCTTGTTGCGCAGTTTGAACACCTCGTCGAGCAGCACGCTGGCGCTCACCGAGGGGTAAAAGTAGGAGTTGTAACCGGGAGCCAGCGTACTCGACCAGTCGTTGCGGCCGGTAATATCAAAAAAGAGCATGTCGCGCCAACTGAGCGAAACCAACCCGTAGAACGAATTGATCGACTTGGTTTTACGCAGGTTGTCCACATCGAGTTTCCCGTTGACGTTCTGCAAAATGAACACGTTGGGTTCTTCGAGCATATTGGCCGTCAACCGCACGGAATGATACTTATAGAGCATGTTGTTACCGCCCAGCGACGCGTTGAGCGAAAAATCGCCGAACGTATCGCGGTAGCTCAGCAGAAAGTCGTTGTTGAGTTCGATGTTGCGGATCGTTTGTTCGCGGTACATTCCGTCGAGGTAGGCATGCGTGTACTGCGGTTTCTGCTGCGTACGGAAATCGTTGCTGAAGTCGATGCCCGAACGCACGGTCAGCGACAGTTTCTCGGGAATAATATGCCCCGTCACGCTGGCATTGCCGTAAACACGGTCTTTGGCCTGCGTATTCAGACATTCGTAAACAATGAAATAGGGATTGTCCATCAATCCGTTAATCAGCTTCACCGAAGAATCGCTGCCCGAATAGTAGTCGACCAGCCGGCCGCTGTTCCATTCGTTGTATGCATCGCGGGCCGAAGCGCTCACAGGTTGCCAGAGCAACGTTTTCAGGGGCGACGAATTGCTGTATCCCCCCACGGGCAGGTTGTCCGAATTTTTGCGGTAGTAGCTCAGTTTCAATCCGGCCTCGATGTATTTGTTCCGCTTGCTGATAGCCGAAAGCGTGAAGTTCTGGGTGCTGAAACCCGTATTGGGCACGATCCAGTCGTTGCGCGTATCCTTGACCGACACGCGCAGCGACGAGCCATGGCCGTCGCTGGCGTCCACCGCCAGACTGTTGGTGTAGGTAACGCCCGTCCGGAAGAATCCCTTGTACCAGTCGCATACTTCGTACGGAAGCCGCGTATAGGTCCCCGTCGCCGGATCGAACGAGGCATACATGTAACGCATCTGCCCCTGGATTTTCTCGCCGAACTGGTAACGCGAATGGAATGCATTTACTTTTTTGCCGGTATCCGAATGATCGGCGTCGACCGTGTAGAACGAATATTCGTCGGGATTCAGGCCGTTGGTCATATGCCCCGTATTGATGGTCGTTTTGCGGAAGTCGCCGGCGCCGTATACATTCTGGAAATCGGGCCAGTAACCCGCCTTGTCGAAGGTTACCGAGGTGGTAAAAGTAACCCCGATGCCCTTCTGCTTGCGGCCCGACTTGGTCGTAACGATGATGGCGCCGTTGGCGGCGCGCGATCCGTAAAGCGCCGTTGCAGCCGGGCCTTTCAGCACCGAGATCGACTCCACGTCGTCGGGATTGATGTCACCGGCGCCATTGCCGTAGTCGATCGGGGCGTCGTCCGATTCGTAAGAACCCGACGACGTATTGGAATCCATACCGCTGCCGATGGGCACACCGTCGACCACGAACAGAGCCGTATTGTTGTTATACGAGAGCGAGCCCTCGCCGCGCAGCGTGACACGGACCGATCCGCCGGGTCCTGCGGCCGACTGGTCGAGATTCAGACCGGCAACCTTACCGGCCATACCGCCCAGCCAACTGCCGCTGGCATTGTTGGTGATGTCGTCGGAGCCGATCTTCGAGACGGCATAGCCGAGGCTCTTCTCCTTACGGGTGATACCGAGGGCCGTCACCACCACGTCCTCGATGCTGTTGGCCGCCGCCCGGAGCTGGAAGTCGATACGCGTACGGGCGTTCACCGTCTCCGTCACCGAATCGTAACCCAGATAGGAACAGACAATTTTGCCGTTTGCCGGAACATTCAGCGTATATTCGCCGTTGGCGCCGGTGCTCATACCGAGGGTCGTACCCTCGACGATCAGCGTCGCACCGACGAGCGGCACGCCGTCGGCATCACGCACCGTACCGGTTATTTTCACATTGGGACGGGCCTTGTCGGCCGCCTTGCGCACGAGCACGACCTGTGTTCCCCGCACTGTAGCCGTCACCTCGGGGATCGCCTGCGCGATGACCGCCTCGACGGAGGCGTCGGTCACGCTGAGCGAGACCCGGCGGGCGGGATCGAGATCCGAAATGTTATACACGAAAGTGTAGCGGCTCTGCTTTTCGATGGTTTGCAGCAGCTCTTTTACCGTAATATTCTTGACGTTAAGCGTCAGTTTACCGTCGCGCGAAGAGGAAGGAGGCACTGCATCGGCAGCAGTAGCGACCACCAACGCCAGCAAAACCGGCAGGACACGCCGCAGACCGCAACGGGCACGGTACGCCCGTTTCTGAATGGAAGTTTGAAGTTTCAAGGCAATAAGGTTTTTGAATGCACGAAAAAAGGTTCACACGTTCCGGACAACCGTCGGTTGCGGCCGCCGGAGAAGGCCTAATAATCGAAAGCAGGAATGCGTAAAGGTCTTGTCATAGCGATGAAAGTTTTAGAATTAGTTTTATATCATATTGATTATCAACATATTACATTTCAGCAACAATAAGTTATCCCACGTTGTCCCAAAGAGGACATCGTACAAAACGGTCTATCTGCGTGTTATGAAAATTGTTCCCCCGGAGGATTCGTAACGGATCGGAACCACCAGTGCGATGGCATCCAGAATCTCCTCGAGCGGCTCGCTGCGCAGCGAAAGCGTAAGCCGCGCCTCGAGCCCGACATCGTCCGCGATGTCGAACTCGACGTTATAGCGGTGTTCGAGGTTGACGAAAACGGCGTCGAGACGCATCTCATCGAGTTTCTGCGTTTCGAACATCCACTTATTGTAATTATTGGCATCGACAGCCTGGTAGTCGATCTTTTTCGAATTGCGATAGGCGACCAGCCGCTCGTCGGGGCAGAGCGTGACGGGCAACTGCCCGGCACAGGTGGCTTTGACCGAGCCGGAGACAAGTACCAACTCGGCATAGTCCAGGTGCTCGTAACATTTCAGGTCGAAGACCGTCCCCAGCACCTCGACCTCCATCAGCGAAGTCCGGACACGGAACGGTTTCGAAGCATCGCGCACGACGTTGAAGAGCGCCTCGCCTTCGAGCCGTACGGAGCGCAAATTGCCGTCGAACGACTCGGGATAGTAGAGGCGGCTGTCGTAGTTGAGCCAGACCTGCGTACCGTCGGGCAGCACGAAGCGGCCCTTGCTGTCTTCGCCCGTAACCACAAACACCCCGTTTTCGGGTTTCAGGAACAGGCGGGCGCCGAGGGCGCCGAGTCCCAGCACCACC
>ENA-ORNK01002256-ORNK01002256.1-human-gut-metagenome-genome-assembly--contig:-NODE-2256-length-11005-cov-2.038356_pt1 | contig 11005 bp, 11 predicted proteins | sample MGYA00242115_ERZ509022 | MGnify/ENA primary metagenome ERZ509022 (study PRJEB26280, sample SAMEA2338690) | human gut metagenome | biome: human gut; feature: human-associated habitat; material: faeces...
CGCGATGATCCGGGTTGAGACAGGGACGACAGTTTCTGCCGCAGACTATAACCAGGCGTGGGATCTGTTTATCAAACATAAGAAGTAGGATTATTTGCAAATGCATTATTCTGTATTTGCAAATACAGCTCATCGCATATTGACAATTAGTGAAATACGGAAATGCAACTTACGATATAATTTGCAAAATCCCGATACGGGAATTCCCGGTTCGGCACTAATTCAACAAGTTAATCATGAAAAACACGCTGATAGTACTTGCTTCATTGGTCGTCGTATTCCTGCTGGGGCGCTGGACAAAGAATTTCGACCCGGTTAAGATCGTACAGTACGATACTTTGCCGCCAGTCGTGCGTCTCGACACGATCAGAGATACGGTGCCGGTACCGAAATACGTGCATATCGTTCGGTATGACACCATCCACGATACAGCAGACGGGAAACCTATTCACCTTCCCATTCCGATCGGTCGTTACCTGTTTACCGACGATTCGACCTATCGTATGGAGGTAGAGGGCTACAATGTGCAGGCAAACAGTATCGAAGTCTATCCCCGGACGGTTACACAAACCGTTATCCAGCGGGTCGGGGTTCCCGGCAGGCCGAAACGCTGGGGGATCGGCGTGAGCGCCGGGGCAGCTTTAACGCGGCAAGGCGTGCAACCTTATATTGGGATAGGAGTACAGTATAATTTGATTTCGTTTTAGATTCAAATATTAAATTGCATTTTTTAAAAATATTTATTTTAATAATTGTATGTCAGATACTTGTGTTATTGTAAAAGTTGTCTTAATTTAGTAAGGCGAACTAAAACCTGACGATTATGAAGAATTTGCTCTCATTGGCAGTTTGCTTACTCACCCTGGTAGGCTGCACAAAAAATGTTACAGAGACACAAACCCCCGTTGCGCAAAACGCAATTCAGACTAAAGCAACAGCCTCTGCCACGGTGGATGTGTATGTCGTATTTGAAAGTCTCCGTGAAATAACTACGTCATGGGGCGGACGTTTAGGGTTAGGTGGATGGAGCAATACTATCTATTCGGCAGTTAATCCGGTACAATGCCGACAATATGGCATCAAAGGATTGTCATTTGAATTGAAAAACGTTAATTTTAATGGAAATCCGAACGAAACTGTCTATATGAATTTCGATTTAGACCTGTCGGAATATGGCGAACCGATTCCGGCTAGCCCCACTTCATACACTTATTTGGATTTGAATAGCGTAAAAGTGGTACCTTCAAATATTTCGGTCAACCTGAATGTCACAGGTGTCGCCACAGGGACCAGTTCCGGCGGGGGTGGAACAGGCCCTGGCGGCGGGGGAGGCATAGAGCCTCCGATTGATCCCATTCCCGGTGATACCATTCTTTGATTCCGTGCCCTGAGATGATGTTAAACAATAAAGGTCGGCTTACAAAAGCCGACCTTTTTACTGTAAAGAGTGAAACTAACGCACACGAATCGATTTGACCGCCGATCGGGCGAAATGCAATGTAGAATTGCAAAATCAGGCATCAGACATTGTAAAAGCGAAAAGGGCTGTGCCGTGGTGGGTATGGGTGGTCTGGAAGATTCTGCGTATAGTTACCTGAGAAAAATAATGCCGATTTTGTATTTTACCCCAGGCGGATCACTCCCCTGACGAATTGCATAAAAAACCGTTCCCCGAAACCGGGGAACGGTGGAAAATATATTAATTGAAGAAAGAAGAGGGAGAACTAAGGTGCGAAGAGCACTCTCACCGGCCGATTCTTTTTCCGTCGAAGTGCCGGTTCCGCCATACTTTCCGGGCAGGAAGCGCCGCAGGAGTGAATCGGGAAACGTTTGCTTCCTTTCTGTCGGTTCGGGCACCCGAACCTGCGGAAACGGTTTTGACATCAAGCAAAGCCGGTCCTTCCATTTCGAACATGCGTCGGAGCATTTCATCCGCTTTCGCCGGATCGGACAGAGAGAACCCCTCCATGCCCATTACCTGGGCGAAAGCTCCGAAATCGGTGTCGTACAGGTCGGCTTCCCACTTTTCCCGTCCGGCCATTTCAGCCAGCAACCGCCATAATCCCCCGGAGAGGGAATTCAAAACCACGATCTTGATCGGAAGGCGGTGCCGGACGATAATGGAAAAATACCGGCCGAACGAAGAGGTGTCGGCACGGCTGCATAACACCACGATGCTCCTTTCCGGCCAGGCCAATGCCGAGTCGACCGCTTGGGCGAGCGTATTCCCTTCGGATACGATAATATCCCGCCTGTCGTTTTTTCGTGAACTTTGGATTCTGCAGTCCGTAACGATTTTCCGATCGACCATAATGACGGAACTCTGCTCGACGTTACGGTCGACCCACCGAGCGATATAATTCGACGAGATTGCATGGGGATTTCCCTTATCGGTATCAGTTCGTTTCATAATAGCGTGCCTTATATAGTATAGATTCTGGTATTATCGGACAGGCGGCCCCGCCGTTATCGATCGATTTTCAAAGAATATGCCATTTTTTATTCCAGAACAGTACTCAATGCAAAACATCGCCATGACGACACTTCGCACTCTCTCCGCTTCGATATGAAATCATCTTGTTCAAATGCTTTGTATGCCAAAGTAGAATATCGCCTGGTGGTTTGCTTGCATAGCCCTGATGGATTTCATGATACCGATACTCTACGGTATTGTTCACGGTTCTGGTCGCCAACATTGTTGAGCAGTTGGTTGGGGGATCGGCGTGAGTGCCGGGGCGGCTTTAACATCGAAAGGCATACAACCGTATATAGGGGTAAGGGTGCAGTATGACCTTATTGTGCTTTAGATACAATGTTAAATTGTATTTTTTAAAAACATTTATTTTAATTACTATGGATCAGGTACTTGTATTTGAAGTTTTGTTATATTATCTTGCAATATACAACCTAAAACTTAACGATTATGAAAAAACTGATTCTTTTATTTGTTTGTGCTCTTCTGTCTTTTACGTTCGTTAACGCAAGTGATGTTTCGGAAATTAAAACGGCATCTTCTGACACTCAATTGGAAGTAGTTACCCTCGATCTCGTTTTTTCTTCTTTTGTTGGGGTGTCTTACGATGAATACGGAAATCGCTACGAGGGAAACTGCGTCCAATTCCATTGTCCCAATGCCTGGCAGTACGGCATTGACCAAATCGATGTATACATTCATAATGTAACTACACCGTCAGAGAACAATGCTACAGTGTGGGTCCAAATGATTGACGGAGGAAATGGTTATTCAGAAATGGTGCCATGCACATTAACCGCAGGCAGTTATGTCGACCGGAGTATGATTCGGGTGACATCGACAAATCCCAATTACGTTTTCTATTTCAATATTAGCGGGATTGCTTCCCGGTAATAACGATTCTTATACAGATTACAATGTTCTGTCATTAAGCCACTCAAAGAGTGGCTTAATTTTTTGCCTGTAGATGGCAGATTTCGATCACAACCGCGACCGGAATCTACATGCGCGAATCGGATTCAACCGCTGATCAGTTGAAATGCAATGTATAATTGCATAATTAAGTATCGAATATTGCAAATACGAACAAGGCCGTGATGGATGCGGATTAAGTAAGGAATAGTCTGCAAAGGTTTTCATACTCTGATAAGTCGTACAGAGCTTGAAAGTGAAAGTTTGGCAATATAATTGACGATTAACGTAATATCAATTAATTTTAAATCTCATAGCTCAATGATCAGACGCTTATTTGTTGTTTTGCTGGTAATGTGCGCTGGCTGGGACCAGCCAGCCGGGGCTTGTACGGGGATTACTTTGGTCTCCAAGGACGGAGCTCGTGTTCTCGCCCGTACGATCGAGTGGGGCGGAAGTAATCTAAATAGCCGTTATGTGGTTGTGCCGAGAGGATATACGCAACCAATACTTTTACCAGGCGGAAAACAGGGAACATTGTTTACAGCGCAATACGGTTATGTCGGTTTTGCGGTGGAACAGGAAATATTCGTTGCCGAAGGAATGAATGAGGCTGGACTTTCGGCCGGATTGTTCTATTTTCCCGGCTATGGTCAATATCCGGAGTATGATCCACAACAAAAATCTACAACTGTTGCCGATCTACAACTGGTTCCCTGGATATTGGGGCGTTGTCGTACGGTCGAAGAGGTGGAAGCTGCAGTTCGTGAATTACGTGTAGTTTCCATCGACCCGCGTGCTTCGACCGTTCATTGGCGGTTTGCCGACGTATCGGGGCGTCAGGTTGTATTGGAAATTATAAACGGTCAACCCCGTTTTTACGAGAATAAGTTGGGGGTACTGACCAATTCCCCCGGATTCGACTGGCAAATGACGAACCTGAATAACTATGTCAATCTCCGTTCAGGTAGTACAACAGCGCAATGGTTGGGTCATGATACCGAACTTGTGCCTTTCGGAGCCGGGAGCGGGTTTCTCGGTATTCCGGGCGATGTTACACCTCCGTCTCGTTTCGTCCGCGCAGCATTTTATCAAAGTTCAGCCCCACGACAGGATTCGGCTTTACAGACCGTCCTGCAATGTTTCCGGATTTTGGGCAGTTTCGAGATTCCTATCGGTATTGAGTTTTCTGCCGGAGAGCCCCCTACGGACATTCCTAGTGCTACACAGTGGACCTCAGCGGCAGATCTGATGAACAGAAAGATATATTACAATACTATGTACAACAGTGCGATCCGTTGTATCGATTTACGGCAAATCGATTTTAGTCGGGTAAAGTACCGCAGTGTTCCACTCGATGAAACGAAACATCAATCCGTTGAAACATTAACGATACGGTAGATTTTATGTGACTGGATTGTGACGTGAAGCAGGATGGATAATTACAAGTTGGTTTACGGTGATCGCAGAAGTTGACGGACTGTTGACGGAATAGATAAATGATCTACGTATATGCCAATTAGTATATTATAGCTTGTTTATGGTAAACCTTCTAATGCTGTGGGCGGGCGTTCGAACCGCCCCGGGATCACCCGATAAAAAAGCCTCTGACAACAATCAGAGGCTTTTGTGCTTTTGAGGGGCGTTCGTGGTCTTGATCCTTAATGCTATCCGATTCTCGCAGATTATATTAAGTTAAGGATTCTGCTGAAAATAGAGCGTGCAGGCCTCCGGTTGGTCGGTATTGATGATGTCGATTCCCAGTTTTCGGAAAGTCTCCCAGGCAACGGCGTTATCCGGAGAGCACCAGAAACGGATAGGTTTACCCGCTTTGTGGGATTTTGCAATCAGTTGCTCAATCACCTGCTTCTCTTGGGCAGGGAGTGGCTCGGGGCCTCCTTTCCATTTTGCATATCGGCAGAACGGTTCACTGATGAGAGCCACCCTCTCGAGTTGTTCCGGCGTGTATTCCACGTCGATAAAACCGTCGAAGGAGATGAAGTGCGGGAACTCTCCGAAAGCAGAGGGATCGGGACGGCTGCCTGTGATCACGACTCGGACGGCATAAGGATTGACAGCGGGATCGAATACCTCAGGATGCTTTTCCAGTTTGGCGATCAGCCGGTCGATAGTCGGATGGAGCGGAGTTTTCAGGTCGATCATCAGTGAGAGTATCTGTTCCGAACCTCGCCAGGCGCGCCCTTGATTTTGCTTGAACAGGAAGACCAGCGGGTCGAGGTACATCTCGTCCAGTGTAAGTGCGGTGTCGAGTTCCTGAACATCGTGTGCCACCAGCAAATCGTCGGAAGCGGGAGCCGTATAGATATCCGCTTCGATGGTATTTACCTGTTGGGAATAAGCCCGGTAGAAGGGAATGTTTTTCTGGTAATCGTTGTGGGAATGGATTTGGACGCCTCTGCTTCCCGAATAGGAGGAACAAAGCAGGGCTGTCAGCAGCATCAGGCACAATCTGCCTGAAAAGGAGTGGAAAATGAAAGAAATACGAGTCATTTGAGCCGTTTTTAAATAGGATGTATGCGGGTTCGCGTTGTAAAATTTTTCAGAAACAGTTGAACCGTGACAATGAAAGCATCACATACAAAAGTAATAAATTTCCGGTATACGGCCTCTGATTTCAGACTGTATTCTAAACGCCGCATCGTTCTGAACCCCGAATTTCGGCACCGAAAGCTTCCGGTTGATCCGGCGATTCGTCCAGGCCGGTCGTTCCGGTTAGAATTGCCGGGCTCCCGACTGCCGGGATGAGTTGAAAATTCCGGGGTCGGCGGTATTGAAATCAGAAATATCGGGGTACCTTTGCGGCGCTTTCCGTCCGCACCGAACGCGTTTGTGTTTTGCGCTGTGCCGCTTCCCGGGCCCGATCGTAACCGCAGATGGAAATATACCCATGATACGCAGATCACAATTTACCTCTTCCGAGATCGCATTGACTGTGCTGATCGCACTGAGTTTGTCTCACTGTCTCAACGACTTGCTCCAATCGCTGCTTGCAGCCTCGTATCCGCTTTTCAAAGAGGATCTGGCCCTCAGTTTCGGGCAAATCGGCTTGATTACACTGGTTTACCAGATGGCCGCATCGGTTTTTCAGCCGTTGGCGGGGCTTTTCTTCGATAAACGTCCTTTTGTCTGGTCGCTGCCTGCCGGGATGTGTTTTACGCTGGTCGGGTTGCTTAACCTCGCATTTGCATCGAACCTGCACTGGGTACTGGTGTCGGTCTTCCTGATCGGTGTCGGCTCCTCGATACTGCATCCCGAGGCTTCCCGGATCACGTCGTTGGCTTCGGGTGGCCGGCGCGGGTTCGCCCAATCGGTATTTCAGGTGGGCGGCAATCTGGGCGGATCGTTCGGTCCGTTACTGATGGCGCTGCTGGTCGCTCCTTACGGGCGGCACAACATCGCCTACTTTGCAATCGTGGCGTTTGTCGCGATTCTGGTGATGATCCCGGTTTGCCGTTGGTACAAGGCTTATTTGCGGCGTGTCAAATGGCGCCCTGCCAATGCTGTCCGGCATGCCCCCATGCCGCTTCCTCACGGGCGGACATTTTTTGCGATCGCCATCCTGTTGACGCTTATCTTTTCGAAATACATTTATATGGCCAGCCTGAGCAGCTATTACACTTTCTACCTGATGCACAAGTTCGGCGTCAGTGTACAGCAATCTCAGATTTTTCTGTTTGTCTTTCTGTTGGCTACGGCGGCCGGCACACTGATGGGAGGGCCTATCGGCGACCGTATCGGCCGCAAATATGTAATCTGGATGTCGATTCTGGGGACGGCGCCGTTCAGTATCCTGATGCCGCATGTCTCGCTGGCGTGGACGGTCGTGCTGAGCTTCTGTGTCGGGTTCATGCTCTCGTCAGCTTTCCCGGCGATCCTGCTCTATGCCCAAGAGTTGCTGCCTAACAAGTTGGGATTGATTTCCGGGCTCTTTTTCGGGTTTGCATTCGGTATTGCCGGTATTGCGTCGGCCGTGCTCGGCGACATGGCCGACCATTACGGAATCGAAGCGGTCTATAATATCTGTGCGTACATGCCGCTGTTGGGTCTGGTGACGTGGTTCCTGCCCGATCTGAAAAAGGTTCCGCGTTAGGGCCTGACTTTGTGGTGAATATTTATGCCTCAGCCGCCGCGAAATTTGTCGCGGAGGCGTATTGGCCATGCATTTGCGGCACGGCGATTGTTCGAAATACGTACACGGGATCTGTACGCTGATAATTGGTACGGATGTCCGGTGTATAGCCTATGCGATGCGCAAATTTAAAACACAGACGATATGATACGGAATATGATACTGGTCGGCCTGTTGGGCTTGTTCTTTACAGGAGTCACGGCACAAACGGCCGATAACCGCAAGGCGGTCCGCAAAGCGGAACGCGCACAGCGCCAACAGGAGCGTCAGGCCCTCGACCGGCTCTATCACAACGAAGCGGTGCAGGCCCTCGACAAACGCTTTTTTATGATGCAAACCGACCGCATGATGTTGCGGGGCGGACAGGTCGCTCTGGTCGATCCTACCACGAATTTTGCCTCGCTGAACGGCGAAACGGCCACCGTACAGGTGGGCTTCAATGCCGCGTCGGCCGGAATGAACGGTTTGGGCGGCATTACCGTTCAGGGAACGGCTTCGGATATCACCATGCGGACCGATAAAAAAGGATATGTCTTTTTCGATATGAATGTAGTGGGGATCGGTATCTCCGCATCGGTCGAGATTACGCTTTTCCCCAGCAACAACAGCGCTAGTGTGACCGTACTTCCCAACTTCAACATGAACCGGGTCACGCTCGAAGGAAAGTTGATTCCGTATGATGGTTCGGCCGTCATCGAGGGAGCGCCTTATTGATCGCCCGGATTGTCGTTTTTTGGTTCTGTCCGTGTTTCGACATGTTAAGCAAATACCGGGAGATGACGGATTCTCCGGCTCGCTTCAAATTCCGGTGATCCGGTCCCAACGGCGGGATAGTTCGGCCAGCCCTTCCGGCGTATCGCCTCCCTGGTGTTCTATGGTAAGCCAGTTGCTGTCATAGTTCCGGAGCAAGGACGCCATTACGCGCGGCCAATCGACCTCCCCCTCTCCCAGCGGAACGTCGAATCCCCGGCCCCGCCCTTTTTCATCTGCCAGTTTGCGGCTGAAATCTTTTAGGTGGATGCGGACGATCCTTCCCGCGAGAATATCGGTCCATTGCTCCGGCCACCCCCATGCCATTACGTTTCCGACATCGAAATATGCCCCGATCGCGGGGCTGTCGAACTGGTCGATGTAGCGTGCCGTTTCGAGCGGACTGAGCAGAAAATTGTTCCACACGTTTTCGATACCGATCCGGACTCCCGCGTGCTCCGCGGCCGGGAGCACCTCTTTCAGGCATTCGGTTGTCCTTGTCCAGCATTGGTCGTAACTTACTTCGCCGTTCACGATCCCGGGCACGAGCAGTACAGCGTCGGTACCGTAAAAACGGGCGTCTTCGATCGCGGTATGGAGAGCGTCGATGCCCTGCCTGCGGATGCCGCTGTCAGGCGACGAAAGCGGATAGGACCAGTGTTTTGCGTTGCAAACACTGCTGGCTTTCAGTCCGGTTTGGCGCATGGCTTCGAGCATCTCCTGCCGGTCCTGATGGCTGTAAGGCTCCACTCCGGTGAATCCGGCCGCTTTCAGGGCTTCGCATTTTTCGAGGACGCTGCTTCCTCTCATCCCGATCATGCCCCACATCATCGACTTCAGGAATCTCCGGCCAGCACTCCCCGGAGTTGCTTTTTCTCCGGCCGGGGAAGTTTCTGCAGGGACGGTCGCTTCTGCCTCCGGAGGTGATATCCGTCCATCCTGCGGCGCATTCGTCGGGCCTTTTGCCGGGTGGAATGCTCCTTCCGGTGCCGTTTCCGGGGTAAAAGCCGCCAGTCCTTCCAACGGGACGAGCGATGCCGCACCGGCGGCCAGCAATCCTTTTTTGATAAAATCCCTGCGGTTCATACACGGTCGTTTTTAATGGTTTATGCGGCAGCTTGCGCTGCCGGAGCCTTTGCGCCTTAAGCCTGCTCGTTGCCGGAGTCGGTCCCGGGCTTGGGAACCACCTCGTTGAGCCCGCCGGGAATCGGGCCGAATTCGTATTGATCGAGCGTGATTTTCAGATCCGAAGCGATCAGCTCATCCCATGTAACGCTCTTGCCGGTATAAGCGGCCATACGGCCCATGATGGCCATCAGAACCGACTGTACGTGCGTTTCGGCATCGTTCAGGGGCTCGTTGTTCCGGATGGCCGTCACCAGCCGGATATGTTCCTGGACGTAGGGGTCTTTGACCGCCCAGGTCTGATCGGGATCTTCCGGTGCGGGTTTGGGGTACTGCCATGCGACCGTGCCGTCGGGATTGTAGATCGTATCGAAACAGTTGGTCGATCCCTTCGTGCCGTATACCATGACGCTCAATTCGTTGTCGCAGCCGTCGATCTGGCGCGAGGCGCAGTTTGTGCGCATCCCGTTGTCGTAGATGTACTGGATGCTGAAGAAATCGCCCGATACGCGCCTCTGCCGGCCGCCGTAACCGATTGCCCGCTGGGGTTTTTTGTCGCCGAGGAACCACGACATCATATCGATCTCGTGGATGAATTGTTCGGCCGGCATGTCGCCCGATACGCAGCAGAAGTTCGGCCAGTTGCGCATCAGGTACTCCATGTCGTTCCATTCCGGTTGGCGCTTTTTGTGCCACAGCGTACCGCCGTTGCGGATCACCTGTGCAGAAACGATATCTCCGATAGCCCCTTCGGCTACGCGGCGGTAAGTCTCGATGCAGTCGCGCTGCGAGCGGCGGATCGTGCCGCTGATTACCGACAGCCCTTTTTGTTCTGCGATTTTGGCGCTTTTGAGAATCGACCGGGCTCCGACCGGATCGACCGCACAGGGCTTTTCGAGGAAAACATGTTTGCCTTTTTCGACGGCATAGGCGAACTCCTGGGCACGGAAGGCAGGCGGCGTACAGAGCAAAACGACGTCTACATCCGAATCGATCACCTTTTTATAGGCATCGAAACCGAGGAAACAGTTTTCGTCGGTTACCTCGATCCCCTTCCCTTTGAGCGTTTTGCGGCAGGCGTCGAGTTTGTCGGGGAAAATGTCAGCCAGCATTGTGACGGTCAGGCCGTTGCCGGCATCGCGGAAATTGACGGCGGCACCGGTACCCCGGCCGCCGCATCCGATCAGGCCCGCTTTCAGCGGCCGTCCGTCGGGCGCCTGCGGCAACAATTCGGGAACGACGGCTTTCGGATATTTTTTCTTCTCATCGGAAGAGGAGCATCCGGTAGTGATCAGTGAAGGGGCTATAACTGCGCCGAGTGCGCCGACAGCCGAACTTTTCAGAAAATCCCGGCGGGAAAGGGTGTTCTTGCTGTTTTTGGTTTTCATGGATTGTTTGTTATCTGCTTTAGGTTTTGTATTCTTGCTGTTACCGGTTCTTGGGCCGGTGTCGATGAAATCCTGGAATGTACCTCATTCCGATTTAAAGTCTTTTTGCGTCCCATTTCAGGTCGAACTGCTGGCGGGGCTGGTTCCATCCCTTGATTACGAGCGAACTTCCGTTGTCGGGGAGTTTACCCGGCAGCGCTTCGATCG
>ENA-ORNK01002275-ORNK01002275.1-human-gut-metagenome-genome-assembly--contig:-NODE-2275-length-10874-cov-2.291247_pt1 | contig 10874 bp, 6 predicted proteins | sample MGYA00242115_ERZ509022 | MGnify/ENA primary metagenome ERZ509022 (study PRJEB26280, sample SAMEA2338690) | human gut metagenome | biome: human gut; feature: human-associated habitat; material: faeces...
AAAAACGTCTTCTATCTCGCTTTTTTTCAGCTTCGGTGTGATCAAACTGATAAAAGGCACAATCAAAAGTCCTGCGATCATTGCCATTGCGCCTGCATTGATCGGAGATTTTATAAATCCAAAAAACATATTCGCAACAGTCAGTCCGACTCCTGTTATAAACCCTGCCCATACACCCGCACGGGTAACGCCTTTCCAATACAAACCATACAAAAACGGAGCTAAAAACGCCCCGGCTAACGCGCCCCATGAAATGCCCATAAGCTGTGCGATAAAGGTCGGCGGATCAAGCGCGATCACAACTGAGACAACAATAAAAAACACGATTAAAACCTGCATTGTCACAATCTGCTTTTTCTCGCTCATTTTTTTCATAATATTATCTTTCAAAAGATCGAGCGTCAGTGTAGAACTGGATGTCAGCACAAGGGAGGAAAGAGTTGACATTGACGCAGAAAGCACAAGCACAACAACAACCCCTATAAGCAGATCCGGAAGCATGGAAAGCATATGCGGTATAATACTGTCATAAACGACCGCTCCGCCCGCTTTATCGTAAATCTCGGGACTGTCGAACAGTCTTCCGAATCCTCCGAGAAAATAACATCCACCTGAGATAATAATTGCAAATATAGTTGAAATAATAGTTCCCGTACTGATCGATTTTTCATCTTTGATCGCATAAAATTTCCCGATCATCTGCGGAAGTCCCCATGTTCCAAGCGAAGTAAGAAGAACAACGCCCAGAAGATTGACAGGATCCGGACCAAAAAAAGATGTAAACGCTCCCGGCTGTCCTTGTGTCAGGGGAACATCACTTGGTATCTTCGCCATTTCTGCTATTGCATTCATGAATCCGCCCTGTCCATTCAGAACCGCCGCGATCACAGCCACAATTCCGATCAGCATAATGATTCCTTGTATGAAATCATTGATTGCCGTAGCCATATATCCGCCCAGGATAACATAGAGCGCCGTAAACGCTGCCATTGTCACGACACACCACGTATACGGAATATTAAAAGCCATCGCAAACAAACGTGACAAACCGTTATACACCGAAGCCGTGTACGGGATCAGAAAAACGAACACGATCACAGATGCCGTAATCTTAAGTGATTTGCTCTTGTACCGTTCTCCGAAAAAATCCGGCATCGTCCTTGATCCAAGATGCTGTGTCATCACTTTTGTACGCCTTCCGAGAACTACCCATGCCAGAAGGCTTCCGATTAATGCATTTCCGATGCCGATCCATGTACTGGCAATTCCGTATTTCCATCCAAACTGTCCGGCATATCCGACAAATACAACTGCCGAAAAATACGATGTTCCATATGCAAATGCCGTCAGCCACGGTCCTACCGATCTTCCTCCCAGAACAAAACCGTCTACACTTGTAACATGTCTTCTCGAATAAATTCCCACTGCCGCCATCACTGCGAAAAAAATAATAAGCAGTATAATTTTAATTCCCATCTTTTTTCCCTCTCTCTGCCGTTTTATCCTTTAGACCACTTTAAAGCGTAACACTTTAAAGCATTAAAGTATCTTTTTATAGAATAACACGGGTCTAAGACCCGTGTCAACTGTTACTTTTTTCTATTATGCCCGTTTATCTTCCCGTTTTATCTTGTCAGTACATCTCCTGTCACTTCATCTCCTCGACCCGGTTTTGCACCTTCTTATCAAAGTTTTCTATTTGTCTGCTGTATGACTCGTTCATATATTTTGAATGAAGCATAAAGTCCGCAGTCGCAAGATTATTTGCAATCGGAATATCGTATACGACAGCAATACGCAGCAGCGCTTTTACATCCGGATCGTGGGGTTGTGCTTCCAATGGATCCCACAAAAAGATCATAAAATCAATCTGCCCTTCTACGATCTTCGCTCCAATCTGCTGATCTCCGCCAAGCGGACCGCTACAGTATCCTTTTACCGGAAGCCCTGTTCGCTCAGCGATAAGACGCGCCGTTGTTCCTGTTCCGCATAAAAAATGCCCTTTCAGTATCTCTTTGTTTTTTTCACACCAGTCTACAAGTTCTCTTTTCTTACCGTCATGCGCCACAAGGGCGATATGTTTTACTTTTTCAATTTCCATCGTTACATATTTATCATCTAACATCCGATCTCCTCCTTTTATCTTAAAAATAGTTTTTCATAAAATTTTTCTTACCGTCTGTTTTTATACAAACTGTTCCATCGTATCAAATCTAAGTAATGCGATCGCGCCCATCGCAACCGTGATCATCAATCCATAGATCAATACGATCGGAAAGATCAACGTTTGACTGATCAACACTGCCGCCAACACTCCGACACCGGCTCCGACTCCTAAAAGCGCCATCTGGATAAACATTCTAAGCAGACTTTGCCCTGTTTTTCCGAATACTTCCCCGAGAAGGCTCTGAACGATCACCATTGTATACAGGCGGTCTGCCTGCAAAACGGTGTAGATCAAAATACAGTAAATGATCTCTATTACCGGAACATGCCAAAAAATCCCAATAGGAATGCAGATGATACATCCGTCCGCAAATGCCTTTACATGTTCCATAAGAGTCGCATACCACATTTTTTTCAGCGGACTGTCAGGAATAAGAAAAATATACGGATTTTTCAACTCGCTTTCCCATTTTCCTGTGTAACCGCTCATAATAAGCGCCACATACGCGACAACTCCCAACAAAATAAAGCCCGCCATACTGCTGTCTGACACCGATTTTTGGAGAGAATACGCGAAAATAAACGCAACGACTGCCGAAAGAACTGTCATTTTCGTGAAAATAAAATATTTTTCTTTCTTATATTCCAGAAATTGCCTGTAAAAAATCGCTCTTGCTCCTTTTGCTGTAATCTTACTCTCTACACGGCGAAACCTTCGCTTTTTCGTCCCGGTATTTGTCACAAATTCTCCGCTTTTCTGCCTCTTTTTCAGTTCTGCATAATCGTCTGCGAATTTCGCCGCCTCTTCATAATATCCGCCGTCACATTTCATTCTGAACGCCGCCGCAACAATGAACACCGTAAACACCGAATAGATCACAGTACAAATTACATTCAGAGTTGTCGGACCGAGTAAAACCAACCTGTATACCGCAATCTGCCATCCGACTACCGGAATCATCTGAAGGACCGGCCAGTTGATAAACGAAAGAGCGCTTTCTACTGACAGACCTTTTTCTTTAAAATAAAGTACGATCATCAACGTAAATGCAATCAAAAACACTTTCATTCCGAAGCAGATCCCTTTTATCAATTTTTGCGGAAGCTTATCATTCGTATATAAAATGATCATAACAGATTGTTCTACCGCACACTCTACGCCGCATCCTATCAGAAAGAAGAAAAGCATCTTCCACCATTCCACATGAAAAACCGTCAAGCCTCCGATCGCCAACACGATCCATATGAAAAATGACATCAGATAATTCATCCACGCTCCCTGTATCAAAACAAGTTTGGGGCTGATCGGAGCGGGAAATACGAACTGAGAATGAGCCGGCCGAAACAAGATTCCTTTTCGAGAAGCATAGGACATAAAGTTTCCTACTGTAATGTAGATCGTCCACACCGTCACAAGAATGACAAGTCCTTGAACAGAATCGATCCGAACTGTAACCGCAAGTGTTCCAAGCATCACGATAAGAAAGATTCCATAGGCGGCCCCAAAGATCAACGCAAGAAGCGTCGTCGGTTTTCTGACTGCCTTTTTCAGGTTATTTGCCGCTGTTCTCTTTATCAAATATATTAACGCTTTCATGCTTTCTCACCGCCTGTCATCTCAAAGAACAGTTCATCCAGCTCTTTTCCCTGCGCGTCTGCTTTTGTGTAAGAACCGGCAATATGCCCTTGTTCCATGACGATCATCACATCCCACAAGTTCTCTACCATCTCAAGCATATGCGTACTGATAAGAACTGTCGCTCCGTTATCACGCAGTTTTAACACGACATCTTTCAGCATCTTGATCGCCGCCGGATCAAGTCCGACCATCGGTTCGTCAAGAAGGATGACTTCCGGCTTTACCGCAAGGGCACAGCATATGCTCACTTTCTGCACCATTCCTTTTGATAATTCATTGCCAAGCTTATCCTGCTTGTCATCCATCTCAAACGCTTTAAGTATCTTTTCGATCTCCTCGTCTGTAATTTCACTGTCATATGCCATTCTCACATATTCGATATGCTCCCTTACCGTCAGCGCATCGAACATATTCGGAATCTCCGGAACATAAGCAAACTTCCTTTTCGCAGGAATCTGCCGGGCAGGAATCCCTTTAATACGAATTTCACCCTGATACCGCAATAAACCGGCAATGCTTTTGATGATCGTTGATTTTCCCGATCCGTTCGGCCCTAAAAGAACCCCTACCTGACCGTTAGGGACGGTAAACGTCACTTGATCTACCGCCAGATTCTTTCCATAATATTTTGTCAATTCTTTGATCTCCAGCATAGTCCTCTCTACCCTTTCTGTCCGCATCCTGTATAGTTTGCTTTTACTCGTAATACTTGATAAGTGCCTGTGTTCCGAGATCTCCGTTGCCGTCTGCTTCAAGCTCTTCATAAATGGCAAGAACCTGGCTTAAAACTTCGAGATTTAAACCGCTTCTGTTTGCTTCGATGAGCGCCAGCTTCATATCTTTAATAAAATGCTTCATAAAAAATCCCGGCGCATAATCTTTTTCTATGATCTTTGGTCCGAACAGATCAAACTGTCTGCTTCCGGCTGCCCCTGTCGCTACGGATTTCGAGAACACATTCAGGTCAAGTCCCTTTTCTTTTGCATATGTCAGCGCTTCGCATACACCGGAAAGAGCTCCCGCGATCATGATCTGGTTTGCAAGTTTGCAATGCTGTCCGCATCCTGCCGAACCTTCGTAATTAATATTCGTTCCCATTGCTTCAAACAGTTCATGACAGTTCGTATAATCGCTCTTATCGCCTCCGACAAGAATAGAAAGAGTTCCTTCTCTTGCCCCCGTATCTCCGCCTGTGACCGGCGCATCAAGCACATGAAATCCCCGTTTTGTTCCTTCTTCATACAGCTTTTCGGCAATCTGCGGACTCGTGGTCGTCATATCGATCAAATATGCACCTTTTTTCGCACTGTCCAAAATATTTCCGCTGTCGAAATATACTTCTTCTACATCCTGCGGAAATCCTACGATCGTAATCACTGCCTCGCAGTCTTTTACGCACTCGGAAATCGTTTCATGAAAGATCGCTCCTTCCCCGATCACGTCCTCGACTTTTGCTTTTGTCCGGGCATAAATATGAAGTTCATACCCTGCTTTCATAAGATTACGCACCATGGATTTTCCCATGATCCCCACACCGATAAATCCGATCTTCTTCATCTCTTTTTTCCTTTCCCCCTTATATGCCGCTATTTTTACGACACTTCTGTTTTTATCCACATCGGTTTGTCTGTCTTGCCTGTATTAATATTTTTCTACGACTTCGCTTTTGTTTTTATAAATACTGTTTGCCGGAACAAATCCTCTTACAGAAGACAGTGGGTAAATATTGCTGTGACTTCCTACAACCGTTCCGGGGTTCAGGACGCTTCCGCATCCTACTTCTACTTCATCTCCGAGCATTGCTCCGAACTTCTTCATGCCGGTTTCTATATTTCCTTCCGATGTTTTTACAACAACAAGCTTTTTATCCGACTTCACATTCGATGTGATAGAACCTGCTCCCATATGAGATTTATATCCGAGAACAGAATCGCCGACATAATTATAATGCGGTACCTGTACTTTATTGAAAAGCACGACATTTTTAAGCTCTGTCGAATTTCCTACGACTGCTCCTTCTCCCACGATCGCGTTTCCTCTTATAAACGCACAATGACGCACTTCCGCTTCTTTCCCGATGATCGCCGGACCATTAATACATGCGGTAGGCGCAACTTTAGCTGACTTTGCGATCCAGACATCTTCTCCTCTTTTTTCATATTCATCACTGCTTAACGTATTCCCGAGTTCTTTGATAAATGAACCGATATTCGGAAGGACTTCCCACGGATATGTCACTTTGTCAAAAAGATCTTTTGCGATTGTCTCCTCTAATGTATAAAGTTCCTTTACTGTCAATGCATTCATATATTTATCTCCTTTTCCGCCGTTTACCGGCTCTTTTTATAATAACCTGCCGCTTTATCATAACAGGCTCTTAACTGATACTGATTATTGAGTCCTTTTACTCCCACCGTCCTGTTCGTTATAAAACGATCCAGCTTCATCATATATTCATCGGGAGTAATGCTTCCCTCCGCCACATACGTAAGACCTTTTTCCCAGCTTGCCGTAAGTTCCGGATTTAAAAGTGATTTGATCGAATGATCCACTACGTCAAATACCATCTCTCCTTGCAAAGTCGGTGTTATGATCTGTGTTTTTTTATTCAGGGCAAGGTATTTAATATGAATCAGTTTCTTTAATATTTCCGCCCTGGTCGCGCTCGTTCCGATACCGCTTCCTTTTATCTGAGCGCGAAGATCTTCATCCTCGATCAACTGCCCCGCATTTTCCATAGCAAGGATGATCGATCCTGAATTATACCGTTTCGGAGGCGACGTCTCCCCTTCTTTTATATCTAATGCTCCAACCGGAAGAACGCTTCCTTTTTTCAGCGTTTTAATCACTTCAAACAGCGCCGTATCAAGGTCCTGATCTGCCGTCTGTTCTGCATCTTCCTCTTTTTCATTTGCATCGGTTCTGCTTTTGCCTTTGTTTACACTTCGTTTTCCCTGCGGAACGCCTGCCACTTTCAAATATCCTTCCTCAGCTAGCACTTTAAAATTGGAAAAGAAACTCTCTTCCTTTATCTTCGATATGATCGCCACTTTTTGATACACTGCCGGCGGATAAAAAATACTTAAAAACCTTCTCACAATCAGATCATATACTTTATGAGACGTTGCCGAAAGCGAATTCAGCGCTCCTAAACCTTGTCCTGTCGGAATGATAGCGTAATGATCTGTAATCTGCTTATCGTTTACATATCTTGTCTTCGCCAGATTTTTATGACTTCCAAAAGAAAGGATATCCTGCAAATACGGCTGTGCCGGAGGATATTTTGACAGCCCGTTCAAGTTTCTGCTGATCTCTTTTGCAACTGCCGTCGACAAAACCCTGGCGTCTGTCCTCGGGTATGTAACAAGTTTTTTTTCATATAATTCCTGCACGACCCGAAGCGCTTCATCCGGACTGATCTTAAACCGCTTCGAACAGTCGTTTTGAAGTTCGGCCAGATTATAAAGAAGGGGAGGATTTTTCTTCTCCTTTTTCTTCTCCACAGACTCAACGATACACTGTATCGGCTTTTCTTCCAACAAATAGGCGATCAGCTCTTTTGCTTTTTCTTCTGTCTTAAATCCATTTTCTTTATACAGATCAAACGATTCAAAATCCCGCGAGCCTTTCACTGCCCGCCATTCTCCTTCAAAACTGTGACCTGACGCATCGATCGTGCTGATCACACGGTAAAAAGGAGTTTTTACAAACTCCCGTATCTCCCTTTCACGCCTGACAACCATTCCGAGAACGCATGTCATTACACGTCCTACCGAAATCACCGAGTATTTCGTATTCAGATAATTAGAAATACTGTTTCCGTATTTCAGCGTAAGCAAACGTGAAAAGTTGATTCCCATCAGATAGTCTTCTTTCGCGCGAAGATAGGCGGAAGCGCTTAGATTGTCATACTCTGACAGATCTTTTGCTTCCCGTATGCCTCTTAAGATTTCCTCTTCTGTCTGTGAGTCGATCCACACGCGAAGTCTTTTTTTCCCCGACACCTGCGCCTTTTGTTCTACAAGCCGGTAAATGTACTCTCCCTCCCGTCCGGAGTCGGTGCACACATAAATTGTGTCAACGTCTTCTCTGTTTAAAAGAGAACTGACAATCTGAAACTGCTTCGCCACTGACGGGATCACTTCATATTTAAACTCCGAAGGAATAAACGGAAGTGTCTGAAGACTCCATTTTTTCAATGCCGGGTCATACTCTTCCGGATAGCTCATCGTAACCAGATGTCCGACGCACCATGTGATCACTGCTTCGTCGGATTCTAAATATCCGTCCGCTCTTCTTGTCTTTAATTTTAATGCCTTTGCGAACTCCTGCGCTACGCTGGGTTTCTCGGCGATATAGAGTTGTTTTTTCATATAATGTATTTAGTTTCCTTTCCTGCTCCGAAAGTATTTCTCACCTTTTTTCAACACGATCTATTCCTTTTTCCAAATGCGCTGAATACTTTCTGAAAGATTGATTTTTTTTCCTTTTTTGCTTTCGGAAGCGTCTTCGGAGGGCGTGCATTCAACGCAGCTTTCATAAATGCAGCCTGCGCGTTGACCGCTTCTCCTTTTCTTTCTTTTTTCTTATATGTACCGTCACTTGTCATAATACGCGCTTTTACATTGTCTGCAAGCATCACTTTCAGATCATGGATCAGGCGTCTCTTAATTGCATCGTCATAAATCGGACATGCAACCTCCACACGTTTCTCTGTATTTCTCGTCATCATATCTGCCGATCCGATATAAACTTTCGCCGTTTCTCCTGTTCCGAACACAAACACTCTCGGATGTTCCAGATACCTTCCTACAATGCTCGTAACCCGCAGATTTTCCGTATTTTCTTTCACTCCCGGCAATATACAGCAGATTCCGCGTACGATCAGATCCACTTTTACCCCTGCTGCAGACGCTTCCTGTACTTTTCGGATAAAATCCATATCCGTTACAGAATTCATTTTCATAATAATACGTCCATCCGCGCCTTTTTGAATTTCCTCATCCATATGTCTTAAAACTTTCCGTTTCAGACTAAACGGTGAAACGATCAGATGATGATACTCTCCGTCCAGATTGCCGATTGACATATTTTTAAAGAATACGGCCGCATCCTCGCCGATTCCCTGATGTGATGTCATAAGCGAATAATCTGTATACATTTTTGCCGTCTTTTCATTATAGTTTCCCGTTCCTACCTGGGTAATATAACGGATCTCATTTCGATTCCTGTATGTGATAAGACACAGTTTTGAATGAACCTTGTAACCGTCGAATCCATACAGCACACGACATCCCGCTTCCTCCAGACGCTCTGACCAGTCAATATTATTCTGCTCGTCAAAACGCGCCCTAAGTTCGATCAATACAGTTACTTCTTTTCCGTTCTCGGCTGCCGCACAAAGGTATTCTACAAGGCGGGCCTTTTTCGCCAGACGGTAGATCGTGATCTTGATCGTCATAACATCGGGATGAAACGCAGCTTCTTTAATAAGCTGCAAAAACGGATCCATACTCTCATATGGATAAGACAACAAAACATCTTTGCGTTTCACCTGCTCCATCACGCTGATCCCTTCGGCAAGCGCAGCGGCAGGCTGAGGTGTAAACGGCTCGTCGATCAGCGCTTTTCTCATAGATTCGGGAATCTTATCTGCGATTGCGAAAATAAACCCAAGCTTCATCGGCATTTTCGTCCTGAAAATACATTCCGGCGTAATCTTAAACCGGTCGCAGAAATATTTTTCCATCTCTTTTCCGAGCGGAGCGGCTGTCTCAAGTCTTACAACTGCCATTTTACGTCTTTTATGAAGTGTTTCTTTCATAATATAACGGAAATCTTCATTATCTGCCAACGCTTCATCATCCGGTGCGATATCCGCATTCCGCGTTACGCAAATATAGTTTTTGTCAGATACCTGATACTGTTCAAAAACAAGTTCCAGATATTCCATGATCACTTTTTCCATTCGGATGTAGCGCACATCATGCCCCGGAAGATAGAGAACGTCCGAAATGTACTGTGGCACAGGCACAATGCCGAGCATGACATTATTTTCCATTTTCAGCGTCGCCACGACGTAAATATCTTTATTAAGCAGATGAGGGAACGGATGGTTCGCATCTACGATCTGAGGCGATAAAACCGGAAGCACCTGTTCTTTGAAATATTTTTTCACATACTTCTTTTCCTGCTGCTCCAATTCTTTAAAATCTAACCCACATACGCCATACGGCTGAAGCTGCTTTTTTATTTCCGCATATGTCTTATCTCTCTCCTTATAAAGAGGAGCTACCGCTTTATAAATCTCCTCCAACTGCTGCTTCGGAGTCATTCCCGAACGGATATCCTGTTTTTTACTGTCAGCTACTGCCATATCGTAAAGGCTGCCGACACGAATCATAAAGAATTCATCAAGATTACTTGTAAAAATTGCGACAAATTTCATCCTCTCCATAAGAGGAACACTTTCGTCCTGCGCCTCTTCCAACACACGCTGATTAAAACGAAGCCATGATAATTCTCGATTTTGCGTATACTCTAAAGTCTCTGTTTTTCCCATCATACCCTCTCCTTTTTGATTTTCCGACATTTCTCATCTTGTAAACTATCGTTTCATTTATCGTGAAAAAGATTTCTGCTTTTATTTTTCCAAATATTCCATAAGATCATCAAACTTTCGTTCTGTGTACTTATATCCGTGTTCATAAAATGCATGCAGCGTTTCTTTATTTCTCTCAAGTCTTGAAACAGGCTTTACCTGCGGTCTGAGAATAAATATCTCACCTCGTTTTTCAAGCTGATCTAAATAATTCATCGTTTTATTATACTCAAAACTTCTTCTGAAGATCGTCCTGATCAAATTCGGATATGATTTATACGCTCTTTTATATACTCTCTGCATCGTCGGAGAAAGAACCGACTTCCTGTAACCTTGATTTTTCGTAAGAATCACGACGATCTTTTCATTTTCCATCTGCTGTGCCCGTCTGATCGGAACAGAGTCCGCCAGTCCTCCGTCAAGGTACGGAACATTGTCGATATTAACGATCGGAGTAAGCAAAGGCAT
>ENA-ORNK01002287-ORNK01002287.1-human-gut-metagenome-genome-assembly--contig:-NODE-2287-length-10814-cov-8.986802_pt1 | contig 10814 bp, 9 predicted proteins | sample MGYA00242115_ERZ509022 | MGnify/ENA primary metagenome ERZ509022 (study PRJEB26280, sample SAMEA2338690) | human gut metagenome | biome: human gut; feature: human-associated habitat; material: faeces...
GATATATTTTGAACGAAGCTGCAGCAATGTGCTGTGAAATGCAGAAATATATTCCGGATTTCAGGATAAATGTCAATGTTTCTTATGTTCAGATCCTGCAGGGCAATGTGGAGCGGGATATTTTGGATGTGATTCAAAAGTATGCTTTAAAGCCGGAATGTTTATGCGTTGAAATGACAGAAAGCGGATTTATGGATATGACACCTTCGTTCTGCAAATTCCGTAAAAGCTTGGAAAAGAACGGGATCTCCTTCGTGATCGATGATTTTGGAACAGGATATTCTAACCTTCATTGTATCCGTGATATGAATCCGAGTTACGTGAAAATGGACAGGGATTTTACTGCCAAGGCGATGAACAGTGACAGGGATTATGAATTATATAAAAATATCATCCGCATGGTACATAGTATTAATGTCAGAATATGTGCTGAAGGCATCGAGGAAAGAGAATGGCTTCTGAAAATGAAAGAAATGAAGGTGGATTATCTGCAGGGATATTATTTTGGCAGACCCTGCGGGAAGGAACAGTTTCTACAGCAATATGCCAGTGGCATCAATGTTAAATAAAGAGAGTAAGGCAGACTCAGCTATGTGGGGCTGCCTTATTTTATGGTCTTATCAGAAGGATGAGTTCCTAACGGCTTGTCTGAGTCTCTCCAGGTCATCTGCATCAGGGTGAGACAATGCACAGTCAAAATTCTGGATCAATACATCAAGATTTGCCGGATGATCAGGAGCTTCCTTCATTTTCAAGTAGCGTTCCCGGACAGACTGCGGCATTCTGCCCTGACACATATACTCTCCGACGATAACATTGCTTGCATCAACGAACTGCTTAACCTGATTCAGGATTTTCCGGAAATAGATATCACTGCCACCAAAGCCTGCAGTTCCAAACAGAAAAATCTGTTTATTCTCTAACTGCGATAATAGCTGTAATGTCTTGGTATCTGCATTTCCCTTGTCTGTCCAAAATCCGATATAGAGCAGTTCGGAAGAAGGGATCACTGTGTCGGACACACCGAAATATTCACATGCATCCTGAGGTAATGCCTCGTGGATCGCATCAGCCAGCACCTTGGTATTACCTGTTAAGCTGCTATAAATGATGGAATATTTTTTATTCTTCATATCATGTTGTCTCCTTTCATAGGATCATGAAATTATCATATCGCATTCCTATTTTAGTTCGGAAAGCATGATTTGTCGAATGAATTTTCCATAAATATTTTACGGGGTAAAATAGATAGTTACTTTTTTTCAGCTACGTGTGATAAACTTGTTGATAAGTGGGTAAAAGATCATGGACAGAACTCCGATAAGGGAATGAAAGCGGGGGCTGCCATGATCGCAGTCATGCTGGAGGTGACAGCAGCCGGATGCACAGGACAGAAAAAATGACCTGGAGGTAATCGCCGGAGCATTGTTGGAGAGCGGAAGCTATACAGGAGCATTAGATCTTGACTATCGTGAGTTCGCCAGACTGTATCAATATGTAAGCAGCCTGGGAGAACGATACCGGTACCGCTGTTATCTGGTGCTGGTCACAATGGATGCAAAATCAGACCAGACGATGTACATTGATCATATCGATCAAGCAATGGAGTGCATGGAGAAAGCAATCCGGCAGAATATCCGGAAGAACGATATATGCACCCGATACAGCTCTCTCCAACACCTGATCATACTGGTGGAAGCAGAAGAAGCATATATCTCGCATATTTTACAGCGGATATTCATGAATTGTTATGATGCCTACGGCAGGGATGATTTTCTTCCTCGGTATGAGTACAGGAAGATGACACAGGCATCAGATGGAATCTCTTGAGATACTGGTTGCTTCGTTCCTTAATTGACAAAGTCCTGTAAAATAGGTAAGCTATATTTGTAAAATGATACGTGGAGGTATCGCATTATGGCTGAAATGAATCCAGGACAAACACGGGAGTGTGAACAGAAACTTCCGCTGCCTATAGGTGTGTCTAACTATTGCCTTGCAGTTTCAGAGTACTATTACATCGACAAGACGATGATGATAAAAGACTTTATTGATGAACGCCCCATGGTAACACTTTTTACCCGCCCCCGGCGTTTTGGCAAGACACTTAATATGGATATGCTGCGCACTTATTTTGAAAGAAGTGATAAAGATACTTCTGTGTATTTCCGGGATAAAAAAATATGGTCCTGTGGACAAAAGTATAGAGACTACCAGGGCAGATATCCGGTTATCTTTCTGACTTTCAAGGACGTGAAGTTTGACACATGGGAAGAGACCTTTGCGGCACTTCGTGACATTTTTGCAAAAGAGGCACAGCGGCATAAAGAGTTACAGAGCAGTGAAAAATGTGACGGATACAGCAGAAAAGTCTATGAAAGGCTGGCCAACGGCAGTGCAACAGAGGTGGAATTATCTTCGGCACTCCTTGATCTGTCTGCAATGCTTCACAGCCATTATGATGTTGCGCCGGTTATCATCATTGATGAGTATGATACTCCCATTCAACAAGGGCACAGTGAGGACTATTACGATAAGATTATCCGGTTTATGCGGAATCTTTTTTCCGGAGGTTTTAAGGACAACAGTCATCTGTCATTTGGGTTTCTCACCGGCATTTTACGGGTAGCCAAAGAGAGTATTTTTAGTGGAATGAACAACCTGTCTATTAATTCTGTGCTGGACAACAAATACAGCGCTTACTTCGGATTTACAGCAGACGAGGTCCGGGAGATGGCAGCATATTATGGCGCTGCAGATAAATACGACGAAATATGTCAGTGGTATGATGGCTATCTCTTTGGAAAGACAGAAATTTTCAATCCCTGGTCGGTGGTCAGTTATTTCAGCAACAAATGTGAACCGAGACCCTTCTGGGTATCTACGGGAAGCAATGATGTCATTGGTGAAGTACTTGCAGTGGCAGACAATGAGATATATGACCGCCTCACTTCTTTGGTCAATGGTGAAACGTTTACCACATTTATTGATACGGATGTGATCTATCCACAGATCAAAAGCAATCCATCGACTATTTATAGCTTTCTGCTTATGACTGGATATTTAAAAGTGTTGAATACAACCCTTTCTTTCAATGGGGATTTCCTATGTGAGGTTGCGCTGCCAAACCGTGAGATTTCTCTGGTATATAACAAAGAGATTCTGCAGCGGATGGAAAATATAATTCCACAGGCCACAGCCATTTCGATTCAGGAGGCTGCATTTTCGGGTGATCATAAACGGCTGAAATCGCAGCTCCAAATGTTACTGACGCAGTCAGTAAGTTTTTTTGATACCGCTGGAGAGAATTTTTATCATGGGTTTATGCTGGGACTGTGCGCATTGATGAGTGGAACTTTTGTGACTTCTAACAGGGAGTCCGGTGATGGCCGGTATGATATTCAGTTAAAACCTATCCGCAAGCTGATGCCAGGTATATTGATTGAACTGAAAGCCGGAAAAAACTGTAGTGATGAAGAATTGAAAAATATGTCTGAAGCCGCATTGAAGCAGATTACGGATAAAAAATATGATACGGAGATGAAGAATGCCGGGATTCAGACAATCTATAAGTATGGAGTGGCCTTCAGTGGGAAAAACGTGGAAGTAGCGGTCGAATAGAAAATGGAGCAGATATGGCATATCAATATGAGAAGGTAAATCACGAACTGCTGGTTCCGCAGATCGAAGACCAGCTGATGATGTATATGAAGCAGGAGAACATAGCCATTGGAGAAAAGCTGCCCAGTGAGTATAAGCTGGCGGAGCTGTTCGGTGTGGGGCGAAGTACGATCCGTGAGGCTGTGAAGAGCCTGGTGACTAAGGGCGTCCTGGAGGTGAAGAGAGGCTCCGGCACCTATGTCAGAAGCGCAGAGATGGTGGCAGAGGATCCCCTGGGGCTTGCGCAGTTCGAGGATAAGTATCGTCTGGCAATGGAACTGTTCGAGGTCAGGATCCTGCTGGAGCCGGAGGTTGCCGCTGTGGCAAGCAGGAATGCCACGGAAGAGGAGAAGCAGCATATCAAAGAGCTGTGTGATGAGACCGAGCGGATCTATCTGGAAGGGAAGAATCACATTCCCAAGGATATGGAATTTCATGAGGCTATTGCAAAATGCAGCGGCAATCGCGTGTTTGAGGTACTTGTTCCCATTATATACACTGCGGTGACGACTTTTGCCAATCTGACCAACAGACAGCTCATGAAGGAGACCATAGAGACTCACAGAGCCATCACCGATGCCATCCTCCGCGGAGACAGTATGGGGGCAAAGTGCGCCATGATCATGCATCTGACCTACAACCGTCAGAAGCTCCTGGAACTGATCGAACAAAGAGAAAAGTCATCAGACAAGTTAACACCATAAAATGACAAGCATTGATAAATATATACGAAAAACCAGCCTGGGTAACACTATCGGGCTGGTTTTTTTATGCGATATGTGGAAAAAACATGTAGATTTGAAACAACTTGAAGAAGGCAGCAAAGACATTTATACTTAAGATACAAAGAAAGATGTCAGACGTATAGAGAGAACAAACGGTTACAGAAAAATAGGAGGTATGAAAATGACAGAGTTTGTTGCTTCGCCGGAAAGATTGATTATTGGAGCACTGTTAGGCTTCGCAGTATTACTTTTTTTAATCATTAAGCTTAAGATCCAGCCGTTCATCGCGATCATGTCTTCCGCACTGATCATAGGCCTGGTGTCCGGAATGCCCTTTTCCATGATCACGGACACTCTGGCTGAGGGTGTCGGCAATACCCTGCAGACCATTGCCATACTGATCGGCCTGGGCTCCATGTTCGGAGCGATCCTGCAGGTATCCGGTGGCGTGGAGGTCATTGCGGATACGCTGCTCAAGGTGTTTGGAGAGAAGAAAGCGCCCTGGGCATTAGGTATTACGGGACTGATCGTGGGAATGCCGGTATTCTTCGAATCCGGTCTGCTGATCCTGATCCCCGTGGCATTCGGAATTGCCCGCAAGACGAATAAATCCGTATTTAATTATTCCATTCCCCTGCTGGCAGGTCTGGCGATCGGACATGCTTTTGTGCCTCCCACACCGGGACCGGTACTGGTAGCGGAAATGCTGGGAGTAGAGCTCAGCTATGTCATCATGCTGGGCATCGTCATCGGTATTCCGGCGATGATCCTGGCAGGACCGGTGTTTGCCGGATTTATCGGTAAAAAAATCCATTGCCCGGTACCGTCTTCCTATCTGGAAAATGAAAAAGAAGCAGAGCAGAAAAATACCGGTAAAAAACCGAATTTCTGGCTGATCGTATGTATCATCCTGCTTCCGCTGTTTTTGATCATCCTGAATACATTGTCCTCCGTGATCCCGTTCATGAAGCCGGCACAGCCGGTTCTGGAATTCCTGGGTACTCCGGTCATCGCGCTTTTACTGTCAACGATCTGTGCCATGCTGTTTTTGGGACTGCCCGGTGGCTTCAGCATAAAAGAGATCACGAACATTATGACGAATTCCCTGCACTCCTGCGGTAATATCATCCTGCTGATCGCCGGCGGCGGAATGCTGAGATTTATCTTGCAGAGCTCCGGGATCGGAGAATTGTTCGGTAATTTCGTAGGCAGCCTGCCTCTGCCGATGGTACTGGTAGCGTTCCTGGTGGCAGCAGTTGTCAGAATCTCTGTGGGATCGGCCACAGTGTCCATGACCATGGCAGCGGGGATCATTGCTTCCATGCCTATGGTATCCGGCTTCTCACAGTTACAGCTTGCCACGATCACCATTGCCATTGCGGCAGGAGGCACGGCCTTCAGTCATGTGAACGATTCCGGCTTCTGGCTGTCCAAATCTCTGTTTGAGGTGGATGAGAAGACTAATCTCAAGACATGGACTGCCATGGAGACCATTGTGGGTATCGTGGGAGTGATCGGAGCTACTATCGTATGGTTTGCAGTGTCTTAAAGAAAAGGAGAGACGATTATGCTTAGAAGTGAAGAAGTGAGAAAACTGGCACCGGAGATGGATCCGCTGCGTATGGGAATGGGCTGGAAGGTAAGTGATCTGTCCAAGCCGCAGGTCATGGTGGAAAGCTCCTACGGAGACAGTCATCCTGGCTCCGCCCATCTGAATATATTCGTGGAAGAAGCGGTAAAGGCTGTGGATGAAAATGGCGGCAAGGCAGCCAGATATTTTGCTACTGATATGTGTGACGGTATCGCCCAGGGCCACGATGGGATCAATTACTCCCTGGCACACCGCGATGCCATTACGAATCTGGTGGAGGCACAGGCCAACGCCACAGTATTCGATGGAGGCGTATTCATAGCCAGCTGTGATAAATCCATGCCGGCCATGCTGATGAGCATCGGACGCCTGAAGGATATGAGTGCGATCGTTGTGACCGGAGGGGTTATGGAGGCACATGAGCTGCCGAAGAAATATGTGGTGGACGATCCTGCCTGCAGGATCAATGAGCTCCTAACCCTGGAACAGATCGGTAAATTCGATGCCTGGGAGAAGACGGGAGTCATTCCCAATGAACAGCTGGATTATTATAAGCAGCATGCCTGCCCCAGCTGCGGAGCGTGCTCCTTTATGGGCACGGCGTCCACCATGCAGATCATGGCGGAGGCTTTGGGACTGATGCTTCCGGGCACCGCACTGATGCCCTCCACGGCACCGGAATTACGTCAGGCAGCCTACGATGCGGGAAAACAGCTGATGGAGCTGATCGCAAAAGGGATCAAAGCCTCTGATATCGTAACGAAGGAAAGCTTTGAGAATGCGATCATGGTGCATGCAGCCATTTCCGGCTCTACCAATGCCACCATGCACATCCCTGCCATTGCCCATGAATTCGGTTTTGAGATTGATGCAGATACCTTTGACCGCCTGCACAGGGGCGCCCATTACCTGTTGAATATCCGTCCTTCCGGAGACTGGCCCGCACAGTATTTTTACTATGCCGGTGGTGTTCCCCGCGTCATGGAAGAGATCAAGAGCATGCTGCATCTGGATGTCATGACAGTGACGGGCAGGACATTGGGTGAGAACCTGGAGGAGCTGAAAAAGAACGGCTTCTACGAGCATTGTGATGAACTGCTTCGCGAAAAGTCGAAATTATTCAGAAGAACTATCGACAGAGAGGATATTATCCATTCCTTCGAACACGCCAAGGGTACGGAGGGCAGTATCGCTATCCTGAAGGGTAATCTGGCACCGGAGGGCTGTGTGATCAAGCATACGGCATGCCCTAAAAATATGTTCAAGGCAGTGCTGAAGGCAAAGCCCTATGACAGTGAGGAAGCATGCATCAGTGCAGTGCTGCACGGAGAAGTGAAGCCGGGAGATGCAATATTCATCCGCTATGAGGGTCCCAGAGGCAGCGGAATGCCCGAGATGTTCTATACCGGAGAGGCTATCTGCGCAGATCCGAAGCTGGCCTCCAGCGTGGCGCTGATCACAGATGGAAGATTCTCCGGAGCATCCAGAGGACCGGTCATCGGACATGTGTCGCCGGAGGCGGCAGCAGGCGGTCCCATTGCATTCGTGGAAGAAGGAGATCTGATCGAACTGGATGTGGAGAACAGAAAGATCGCCATTGTAGGTATCCGGGGCGAGCGGAAGACTCCGGAGGAAATAGATGCGGTCCTGGCAGAACGGAAAGCCGGCTGGAAGGGCTTTGAGAGTAAATATCAGCATGGACTGTTAAAGCTGTACGCACAGCATGCCGTAAGCTCCATGAAGGGTGCTTATATGGAATAAACATTAAATAATGTCAGAACTGTCAGGCACATCAGCTAATCTGATGTGCCCTTAAATTATATACTTTTACATTGTGGGAAAAACTAAGGATGAAAGAATAATATTGTTCCGTTTAGCTTACGTCTGAGAGCAGAGTTCATAATGGAATCATACCATGGATATTTGTCAAATAGTAACAATATTAGGGAAGCATATTAGGCTATTTTACTGTATTGACAAGTGCGGTGTGAAACTATATCATTTAAATAGTTTAACGTTTACGTAAACGATAAACTAAAAAAGATACAGTTGCCTTATGGATTCAAATATCAAGAGGGATGGTTGCTTCTGTTATGACCGCATATTTCAGTAGGAGGTAAAAACATGCAGGGAGAAATAGAATATCATACGAAAGAACGGGTAACGATTAAAGATATTTCTGCTAAATTGGGTATTTCATCTACAACTGTGCATCGTGCATTGGCAGGAAAGGAAGGCATGACGGATGAACTGCGGGATAAGATCCTTCAAACAGCCCGGGAGATGGGGTATGAGATCAATTATGCAGCATCCTGCATTAAACGTAAGTTACAAAAAATTGCAGTGATATTGCCATTAGAAGAGGACAGATATTTTGATAATATCTGGAAAGGCATCCGAAAACAGGCAGAAGAAGCGAGACCTCTGAATGTAGATGTTGAGGTTTTTGCCTGTAAGGATGAATGGGATGAACGGGATATTTTGAAGACGATTGCAGATAAAGGAGCTGGTGAGTATGCAGGAGTACTGGCATTTTCTTATTCCAGCAGTTATTCCAGAACCACTGAAATAATGATGGAACTGCAGCGGTTAATTACGATGAAAATCCCTACCTTTATGATTGATGATGATATGGTGGAACCTGCCGGAATTTATTGTATTCCTGCCTATCAAAAAGAAATTGGAGAGCTGGCAGCCGAGTTGACGGCTCTTATGACCCCGGAAGAAGGAACTGTATTGGTCAGCAGAGGACGTGAGGATTCTACGATTCACAGGGAGAAACTGCAGGCTTTTCAAGACTATTTAAGAAAACATAAACCGGGGTTGAAAATAGTCTTGATAGACGGTTATTCCACGAAAGAAGAACTGGATGGGCCGGTTCGTGAAAACATTAAAAAGGCACTTCAGGAACATACAGATGTCAAGCTTTATTATGCCCAGACAAGCGGTGATACCCGTGTGGCTGCAGAGGTGTTCCGGGAAAATAAAGAAAAATGTAACTTTGTCAGAATCGGAACAGATTTAAATTGCTATACCGCAGAAAGCATTCGCAAGGGGGAATTGACGCTGGTGATCGATCAGGGGGGATACAGAAAGGGCTACATGGGATTAGGCGCCCTAGTGGATACAGTAGTAAAACATATCAAGCCGGAACAAAAATTAAACATTACTTTAGATGTGGTCTGCCAAAGTAATCTGATTTTTTATGAACATACAAATATGTAATATTAGAAAAATGGTGATTATAAACAGTACAGCATTGCTGTGCATTTATAATAAAATGTTTTAAGTAAGGTAACACGAAAGGAGAAAAGCAAAATGAAAAAGGAACTGAAAAGACTAGGAACATTGATGTTAGCTGCGGCTATGTCAGTTTCAGGTCTTACAGCATGTGGTGGGAAAGGTAATGAAACAGGTGCGGCAACAGAAGTGACTGCTACAGGGGGTGCTGCTACACAAAGCACAGCGGCAGAAGCAGCTTCTTATCCGCTTGATACAGACGTGACGGTTACTTACTGGTCAGAGCTGAATGGTAACGTGGCAGCAAACTTCAATAATATGGGAGATACTGAATTTGGTAAGAAATTACAAGAAGAAAGTGGTGTGAAAATTGAATTCCAGCATCCTGCAGTAGGACAGACGGCAGAGGCATTTAATCTGTTGTTGGGAAAAACAGATCTGCCGGATATTATTGAATATAACTGGCTGGGTTATCCCGGTGGACCGGAAAAGGCCATCAAGGATGCGGTTATTATTCCGTTAAATGATGTTATTGATAAGTATTGTCCAAACCTTAAGGCATATCTGGAAGCTAATCCTGAGATTGATAAAATGGTTAAAACAGATGATGGTACCTATTATTGCTTTCCGTTTATCCGTGGAGGAGACAGATTACTGACCAACATGGGACTTATGCTTAGAGGTGACTGGTTAGAGGAACTGGAATTGGAGGTTCCTACTACAATGGATGAGTGGGAAACAGTCCTGACAGCTTTTAAAGAGAAAAAGGGTGCAACAGCTCCCTTTGCTTATCAGTGGTCTTTAGCCGGCTTAACCAATAACAATCCATTTGCATATGCTTATGGAGCTTCCAGGGAATTCTATCTGAATGCAGAGGGAAAAGTGACCTATGGAGCTGTACAGGATGGCTATAAGGAATATCTGATGACAATGAATAAATGGATGAAAGAAGGATTGGTCGATCTCGACCTTCTGGCATTAACAGGTGATCAGGTTGCAGCTAAAATTACGAATGGTACCGCAGGTGCTTCTTTTGCATATTGTGGTTCTGGTTTAGGCAACTGGACCAAAGCCGGACAGGCAACGAACCAGGATTATGTGCTGGTTCCGGCACCCTATCCGACATTGAAGCAGGGTGAAAAACCGGAGATGGGTCAGAGAGACAACAATTATATCGGTGTGGGATCTGCTGCGATTACTACATCCTGTAAGGAGCATTCCTGTTAAGTAACAAATAACCGGTTTGCAAAAAATGAGTGCCACCCATAGAATAATGATTGTTAACTTGGCGGTTAATAAGAATCATTGTTCAAAGGAGACACCCACAAATGAATTATAAGCAGAATGAAAAAATCAATCAAGTAAAAGAATCAACTTTGGTAGTCGGAATCGATATCGGAAGTACAACACAGTACGCCAGGGCATTTGACTGGAGAGGCATTGAGCTTGGAAAAGTCTTTCCGTTCAGCAACAGCAGAGAAGGATTTGAATCTTTCAAAGCATGGATGCAGCATTTACAGGACAAGTATAAGAAGCTGGATGCAATCGTAGGTATCGAGCCGACAGGTCATTACTGGTTTGACCTTGGCGCTTATCTT
>ENA-ORNK01002291-ORNK01002291.1-human-gut-metagenome-genome-assembly--contig:-NODE-2291-length-10795-cov-12.937151_pt1 | contig 10795 bp, 12 predicted proteins | sample MGYA00242115_ERZ509022 | MGnify/ENA primary metagenome ERZ509022 (study PRJEB26280, sample SAMEA2338690) | human gut metagenome | biome: human gut; feature: human-associated habitat; material: faeces...
GGGGAGCCGCTGGTACGGCGCGGCGTCGCGGAGCTTTGCCGGATGCTGCGCGGGCTTCCGGGCCTTGAGGAGCTTTGCATCACGACCAACGGCATTCTTCTGCCGGAGCTGGCGGAGCCGCTCCGCGCGGCGGGCGTTGACCGGCTGAACGTCAGCCTCGACACGCTCCGGCCCGAGCGTTATCATGAAATCACCCGTGTGGGCGCACTTTCCGACGTCCTGCGCGGACTTGAAGCCGCCGAAAGGGCCGGCTTTCAGCACACGAAGCTCAACTGTGTGCTGATGGGCGGCGTCAACGATGATGAGATCGCGGATTTCATCCGTCTGACGAAGGAGCGCCCGCTCTCCGTGCGCTTTATCGAGCTGATGCCGATGGGCATCTGCGCCGGATGGGACAAAGCACGTTTTCTGCCCGCAAAGACGGTACTTGACCGCGTCCCGGAGCTGGAACCGGTCGGAACAGACGGCGTCAGCCGGATCTACCGTCTCCCCGGTGCGCTGGGGACGGTCGGACTGATTGAGCCGATGAGCCATGCATTCTGCTCTAATTGCAGCCGCATCCGCATCACCGCCGACGGGAAGCTGAAGCCCTGTCTGCATTCGGAGACGGAGATCCCGCTGCGCGGGCTTTCGGGCGAAGCGCTGCGCGAGGCTATTATGCGCGGCGTCGCCATGAAGCCGAAGCAGCACGAGCTGACGCGCGACGGCGAAAGCCGCGCCGGACGCGGTATGAACGAGATCGGAGGCTAGGATGGAACTGACACATTTCAATGAAGAGGGCCGGGCGCGGATGGTCGATGTGACCGAAAAGCCGCAGACGCTCCGCATCGCGCGGGCCGCGGCAACCGTCCATATGAACGCCGGAACGATGGCAAAGATCCGCGAGGGCAGCATGAAAAAGGGCGACGTTCTCGCCGTGGCGCAGGTCGCGGGCATCATGGCCGCGAAGAAAAACAGTGAGCTGATCCCGATGTGCCACACCATCCTGCTCACCGGCGTGGACATTCATTTCGAGCTGGAAGAAGCTGCGCTGCATATTTTCTCCGAGGTTCGCTGCAAGGGCGAGACCGGCGTGGAAATGGAGGCGCTGACCGCCGTGTCGGTCGCTGCGCTGACCGTCTACGATATGTGCAAGGCCGTGCAGAGAGATATGACCATCACCGATATCCGTCTGCTCTACAAGGAGGGCGGCAAAAGCGGTGTTTACGAAAGGAAGGATGAGCATGGCTGAGGTCGTTGCAGTCAACATCAGTGAAAGAAAGGGCATTCGCAAGCATGAGGTTCCGTATATCGAGCTTCTGCCGCATCACGGCATTGTCGGCGACGCCCATGCGGGCGACTGGCACCGGCAGGTGAGCCTGCTGGCCGAGGAGAGCATCGACACGATGCGCGCGCTGGGGCTGAGCCTGACGGCGGGCGCCTTCGCGGAAAACATCAATACGATCGGCATTTCGCTCAAGACGCTTCCGGTCGGGACGCTGCTCCAGATCGGTGCCGCTGTCCTGCGCGTGACGCAGATCGGCAAGGAGTGTCACAACGACTGCGCCATCAAAAAGGCGACTGGAAAATGCGTCATGCCGACTGAGGGCATCTTCTGTGAGGTCGTCACGCCCGGCCGCGTGCAAAAGGGCGACCGGATCACCGTTCTGGAGGAAATGCCATGAAACTGATTGAAACGAAAAACGCCGTCGGCCATGTGCTCTGCCACGATCTGACGCGCATTGTCCCCGGCGAGTTCAAGGGCGCGCAGTTCCGCAAGGGACACATCGTCACCGAAGAGGACATTCCGATGCTGCTCTCGATGGGCAAGGAGCATCTCTATGTCTGGGAGATGGAGCCGGGAATGCTCCATGAAAACGACGCCGCCGAGCGCCTGTGCGCCATCTGCAAAAACGAGCATATGTCGCGCGGTGAGGTCAAGGAGGGCAAGATCGAGCTGCGCGCCGAGTGCGACGGCCTGTTCCGCGTGAACGTGGAAAAGCTCAACGCCATCAACATGATCGACGAGCTGATGATCGCCACCCGCCACTCGAACACCGCCGTTCACGCCGGTGACAAGCTCTGCGGCACGCGCGTCATTCCGCTCATCATCAAAGAGGAAAAGCTCGACGCCGCCGACTGCGTCGCCGCAGGTGAGCCGATCCTTGAGCTGCTGCCCTACCGGCTGAAAACCGCTGCCGTCGTCACGACCGGCAGCGAGGTCGCCAGCGGCCGCATTCAGGACACCTTCACGCCCATTCTGGAAAAGAAGCTGGCCGCGTTCGGCATCCGCATGACCGAGCACGCCGTCGTGGGCGACGGGCTGGACAATGTCGCCGCCGCCATCGCGGAAATGCGCACGAAAAATGTGGACATGATCCTCTGCACCGGCGGAATGAGCGTCGATCCCGACGACAACACGCCCGGCGCCATCAAAAAGAGCGGCGCAAACATCATTTCCTACGGCGCGCCGGTGCTTCCCGGAGCCATGTTCCTGCTCGGCTATTTTGACGACGGTCTGCCCATCATGGGCCTGCCCGGCTGCGTCATGTACGCCAAGGCGACGGTCTTTGATCTGCTGCTGCCGCGCATCGCGGCGGGCATACCCGTGACCCGCTCGGAGATCGCCGCCATGGGCAACGGCGGCCTGTGCCTCGGCTGCGAGAACTGCCGCTACCCCATCTGCCCGTTCGGCAAATAACACGCTAAAACCGTTTCACCGCGTTTTATAAGAGAAAATCGTCAAAGGAGAAACAAAAATGAAACGGCTGCTTGCCATTCTGCTTGCTCTGACGCTTGTTCTAAGCATGGCTGCGTGTGCCTCCGCACCCGCAAAGGCCGAAGAGAAAACCGATGCTCCCGCCGCAGATGCTCGGCCGGAAGAAAAGTCCGGCGAGGAAGAGACGCCCGCCGCAGAGCCGGTCGAGCTGATCGTTTTCGCCGCCGCTTCCATGACCGAGACGCTGACCGAGATCGGCAGCAAGTTCATGGAGCAGAACCCCAACGTCACCATCCAGTTCAACTTTGACTCCTCCGGCACGCTCAAGACGCAGATTCAGGAGGGCGCTGACTGCGACGTGTTCATTTCCGCCGGTCAGAAGCAGATGAACCAGCTCGACAAGGACGCCTCCGCTGAGGTCAATACCGAGGGTCTGGATTTCGTTCTGGAGGGCACCCGCTTCAACATCCTCGAAAACAAGGTCACGCTCGTTGTTCCCGAGGGAAATCCCAAGAACATCCTCTCCTTTGACGACCTTGCCGCCGGCCTGAGAGACGGCTCCGTCCTGCTTGCCATGGGCAACTCGGACGTACCCGTCGGGCAGTACACGCAGAAGATCCTCAAATACTACGAGCTGTACGAGGATGCGCTGGCCACCGCAGGCTGCCTGACCTACGGCACCAACGTCAAGGAGGTCACCACGCAGGTCTCTGAGGCAACCGTTGACTGCGGCATCATCTACTGCACCGACGCTTTCTCCGCCGGTCTGACCATCGTGGACTACGCCACCGCCGAGATGTGCGGTCAGGTCATCTACCCCGCCGCCGTTCTGAATGTTTCCAAGAACGTGGAGACCGCGCAGGCGTTTCTCGACTTCTGCCGCACGCCCGAGGCGACCGCGGTCTTTGAAGCCGTCGGCTTCTCCGCTGCGGAATAAGCTCTGAAAGCCGCAAAGGGAAGCGCCTCGGAGACGCTTCCCTTTTGCGTCGGCTGACAAGGACAGACGGCAGCCCGCCCGGCCTGTAAGCGCGTGCGCCCTTGTCAGCCGATGCCCGCACTTGAAATACCGCCGCGTTTTCGGACGCGCGAAGCAAAGGAGCCTTTATGGATTGGTACCCGTTATGGAATTCGCTGCGCATCGCGGCGATCTCCACCTTCTTTGTCTTTTTCTTCGGCATCTTTGCCGCCTATTACATCGCAAAGCTCCCGCGCCTTTTCAAGGGCGTGCTCGACGTCATTCTGACGCTGCCGCTGGTGCTTCCGCCCACAGTCGTCGGTTACCTCCTTTTGCGGGTGCTTGGGCCGAAGCGCATCGTCGGCGCGTGGGTGCTCAGAACCTTCGGTCTCAAGCTGGTCATGACGTGGTGGTCGGCCATTTTTGCCACCATTGTGGTCATTTTTCCGCTGATGTACCGCACGGTGCGCGGCGCGTTCGAGGCGTTTGACGAGACGCTGGCGTATTCCGGCCAGACACTCGGCCTCTCGAACACGTTCATTTTCTGGCGCATCCGTATCCCCTATTGCCGTCAGGGTATTCTGGCGGGCACAGTGCTCGCGTTTGCGCGCGCCATCGGAGAATACGGCGCGACCAGCATGATCGCGGGCTACACCCCCGGCAAGACCGCCACCATTTCCACAACTGTCTATCAGATGTGGCGAACGGACAACGACGCGCTGGCGTTCCGGTGGGTCATGGTGAACATCGCCATTTCCACGGTCGTGCTGCTGGCGGTCAATATGCTTGAGCGGAGAAATGCCCGCCGCCGAAAGGAGCGTGCGTGATGGCGCTGTATGTCGATATTGAAAAAAAGCTCGGCAGCTTTCACCTGCGCGCCAAATTCGAGGTGGACGGTGAAACGCTCGCCCTGCTCGGCGCGTCCGGCTGCGGCAAGAGCATGACGCTCAAATGCATCGCAGGCATCGAAAGGCCCGACCGCGGGCAGATCATCCTCGACGGCGAAACACTGTTCGACAGTGAAAAGCACATTGATCTGCCGCCGCAGAAGCGCCGCGTCGGCTATCTGTTCCAGCAATACGCGCTCTTTCCATCCATGACCGCCGAGCAGAATATCCTCTGCTGCATCCGCAGCGGCACACGCGCAGAAAAGCGGCGCGCGCTTGCCGAGGCCGTGCGGATGTTCCGGCTGGAGGGGCTTGAAAAAAAGCTCCCCGCGCAGCTCTCTGGCGGTCAGCAGCAGCGCGTCGCGCTGGCGCGCATCCTCTGCTCCCGACCGAAGGCTATTTTGCTGGACGAGCCGTTCTCCGCGCTCGACGGCTTCCTCAAATGGAATCTGGAGCTGGAGCTTTCTGACCTTCTGAGCCGCTTCAACGGCCCCATCGTCTGGGTCTCGCACGACCTCGGCGAATGCCGCCGCAACTGCAGCTGCGTCTGCGTCATGGAAAACGGCCTGACCGGCCGCATCATGGGCCTGGACGAGCTGATCCGCCGCCCGGACTCGCTGAGCGCGGCGCGTCTTGCCGGGTACAAGAACCTCTTTCCCTGTCGCGCCTGCGAGGGCGGCGTTTTCGTCCCGGACTGGGATCTGACGCTGCGCGGCATTTTCGCCGGGCCGGAGCATTCGCTTCTCGCCGTCGGGCCGGACGCCGTGGACCTCTCCGGTAAGGACTATGCCTTCCGCGTTCTCCGCGTCATTCAGGACGTCGGGCATAACGTTGTTCTTCTGCGGCCAGACGGCGCTTCGGAAAATGCGCCGGTGCTGCGCATCGAGGCAGCGCCGGAAAATGTGCCGCAGCCCGGCTCCATTCTGACGCTCTCCCTCCGACCCGCGTCGCTTCTTCTTTTCTGAGCGCCGCGCCGCATGATTGACAGTTTTTTCTGCATATGTTAGGATGAAGGTGCCGGGTGACGAGGGCAGGTGCCTGCTCCCTGTCAGCCGGCGCAAAGGAAGAAAGAGAGGAATTGCCCATGCTGCTGATCCTGCTGATGGCCGCCGGAGCGCTTCTGGAAACCGTATTCATCATGCAGTCCTACCGCCGCCGGTGCGTCCGGAGCGTGATCTTCAAGACGCTGGCCTCGGCCTGCTTCGTGCTGCTGGCAATGCAGTGCATCCGCATCCGCGGTACGAGCGATTACGCGCGGCTGGTTTTCTGGGGCCTTGTCTGCGGACTGCTGGGCGACGCGCTGCTGGCGCTCCGCTTTCTCTGGAAGAAAACGCACGATGTGTTCTTCATCGCCGGTACGCTGGCCTTCTTCGCGGGACACATTTTCTATATCCTCGCCATTTTGAAGCTTGCGCCGGATGCGTGGCAGTACGCCATCCCGCTGGCGCTGATCGCGCTGGGTGTCGCCGGGTTCTACTCCAACGCCAAGCAGGTCAAGGCCGGAAAAATTCTCCCGCTCGGGATCATCTACATCGGCGAGGTGCTCTTCGTGGCAGCCTGTGCGCTCAGCGGCGCGCTGCAAACCTCGAGCCGGGCGCTGTTTCTGTTCTTCATCGGCGGCCTGTGCTTCTCGCTCAGCGACAATATGCTGGTCGTGCTCTCCTTCGGAACGAATGATAACCCCTATCGGAACGCCGTGCTGCACGTTCTGTACTACATGGCGCAGGTCTTTATCGCCGCGAGCATTCTTTTCCTTTGACCGGTAAACTCCGAAAATACCGAACTTTTCATGGACTCTACGAATCGTAGAGTCCATTTTCTACGCCTTGTGGAGGCTTCTGACGGTTTTCTTCCACGCGCCTTTCCGTTTCTGAGAATCACCGGTCCGCGCGCGAGAGCGTCCTATCGGCTTTTTCGGGTGACTTCGAGCCGCCGCCGCTTTATACTGAGCGCAGCATAAAGGCACGAAAGGATGTACCCCATGCGTCAGCTTATCATTTTCGGAGATTCCGTCATCAAGGGCGTTCATCACTGCGGCGGGAAATTCCACCTCTGCCCCGACCACGACTTTGCCTCGCTTCAGGCCGTCGGCGTTGAAGCGCACAATTACGCCAAAATGGGCGCAACGATTGGGACCGGGCTTTCGATCCTGCAGCGCCGTCTGAGCGCCTGCGTTCCCGGCGCGACCGTTCTGTTTTCCTTCGGCGGGAACGACTGCGATTACAATTGGGCGGAGATCGCCGCCGCGCCGGAGGCGGAGCATCTGCCGCATACGCCGCCGGAGCGCTTTCCGGAGCTTTACCGGCGGGCCATCCAGATGGTGCGGGACTGCGGCGCAGAGCCTGTCGTTGCCTCCATCGTACCGCTCGAAGCGGAGCGCTACTGGCGCGTGATCTCCAACGGACTGGACGGTGCTCGCATCATGCAGTGGCTCGGCGACGTGCATCATCTCTACCGCTGGCAGGAATACTATAATGATCTCGCCTGCTCCACAGCGAAGGCCATGGGTTGCCGCGTGATCGACGTCCGTTCGCCTTTCCTGCGTCAGCCGCGTTTCCCGACGCTCATGTCCGACGACGGCATCCACCCCTCGGAGCAGGGCCACGCCCTTTTGCATCAGGTGCTGGCTGACGCGCTCCGGGAAGCATAGTCAAATTCGCTCATATCCACCGGCACGCCGCGTGCCGGTGGTTTTTCTGCAAAAATACGCTGCCGGCGACATCCGCCGGCAGCGTATTTCCCTGTTTTCAGCGCTGCGCACTGTTTTCTCCGGCCATCCCGGCCGTCCGGAATTTCGTGAAAGGGCACAACGCGCTTTTCCGGGTCAGAGGCCGGGCCGCCTATGTTCGCAGCAGTTCCGCGACCGGCAGCAGCGTTTCCGTTCCGTCCTCGCGCAGTGCGCGCAGGACATCGTCCTTTGACGCCGCGTGCGTCTCATCGCCGTCGCCGAAGGAAAGCTTCGTGAAGCGTTCGCTGCAAAGATTTCCGTCCCGGTCCACGAGCCAATAGCCCTCCGGCATTGGCTGGCCGTCCTCGTCATAGCACGGATACGCCGCACGTTCGCCGTAGCATACTGCGATCCCGATGTACCCGTCATCAAATACGCTGTAGTCGATCCAATGGAAGCGCGCGCTGAGCGTGCTGCCGGTCTCGTCCGTCAGCCTGCACCAGCCCATGACCGGACCCTGCGACGCGCCGCCTTCATAGAGCAGGAAGCGATCCGGGAATGGGATCTCCACGCGCTCATAGACCGGCGCGATCACCTCTGCTCCGTCTGCGGTCACAATGCCATAGCACGGTTCGCGGCTGTCCCAGCGGGTAACGCGCAGGCGATAGCCGAAATGTTCTTCTTCCAAAGTTTTCGGCTCGTCCACCTCGCTCAGCCGGAAGCTTCCGTCTCCGGCGCTGACGGTATAGCGATAGCCGGTGCCGTTTCGGATGCAGTAGACCTCGCCCTCCGGTTCGCCCATATAGTCGATGCATGCGTCAAACGGCTCGTCGGAAAGAAGCGTGCCGTCCTTCAGCCGGACCCAGACCTTTGTGTCGGGGACTTCCCCGATGTGCCGCGTACCATCGGCCTCCCGCACCAGCCCCATGCGGACGCCATCCGTCCGGCAGAGCGTGTCATACGGCGCCCAGCTCCATGTTTTTACATCGTCATATTCCGCATCGCCCTGCTCAAAGCCCGGCGCTTGCTCTGTTTGTTCCTGCGCGGGCGTTTCAGCCCCCACAGTCGGTATCTCCGCTTCTCCTGCGGGCAATTCGTCCGCCGGGATCTCATCGGCAGGCGCTGCTTCCTCCACTTCCTCCGGCATTGTGACTTCTCCCGATCTCTGCCGCGTCAGTTCTGCAAACGAGCAGCCGGTCGCAGACGCGACGAGCAGCAGCGCCAGAATGATGCAAAGGACGCTGGTGCGCTGTTTTTTCGTGAGGAACAAAATCCGTTCTTTGACCGGAGGCCCGGCAAGACTCAGGGCTGACGCCTTGCGCGGCGCTTGTGCCAGAATCGCGCGGGCATAGGCAAGGCGCTCACGCTCCGGCAGTTTTACGGCGACAGCCTCGTCACACGCCAGCTCCGCGTCGCGCTTGGAACAAATCGCAGCCAGCCAGATGAGAGGATTCCACCAGTAAGCAATTACCGCCGCCGTCCGGCAGAACGACCACAGGAAATCCAGATGCCGCATATGCGTCAGCTCATGGCGCAAAATGAGTTCTGTATCGTCCGCTTGCAGCACGTCCTCCGTCAGATATACCGCCGGAATCAGGCCGGCAAGGCACGGCGATTTGACCGCACCAGAAGCATAGATGCGCGTTCCTCCGCGCTTGCCGAGAAAACGCCGGTCGCGGTGCAGCCGAATCGTGAACACCATCCACGCACCGAACAGCCAAAGCCCAAGCAGCGCACTGCCGCCCGCCCAGACAATTTGAAGGCTCTGCGTTGTCGTCAGCGGCTTTGCCACTGGCTTTACGGCTTCCTGTGCCGGGGAAACCGGCTGCTGCGCGAGTGTTTGCGGCTGTGTCACGGTTTGTGCGGGTTGCTGGATCACCGGTGCAGTCTGCACGGGCCGCTCTGCGCTCTGTGTCGGAGCTGCCGCGTCCTCTGCCGGAAGAACCGGCAGAGAAAACAAAGTTCCCGGCAGGCAGAGCTTCAAAAGCACAACCAGCCAGAGCGCATAGAGCATCCGCTTCGACACGCGGTTTTTGAATATCGCCCGCACCAACAGCACGACTACAATCAGTGCGGAAACGGTCAAAACTTCTCTCAGCATGAGGATTCCCCCTATTTTTCTGCTGCGTCCAAAATGGCTTTTAACTCCTGAATCTCCTGTTCGGACAGCGCACCGCGTCCGACCAAATTCGATACCATCATTCCCACACTGCCGCCGTAGACCTTGGATAGGAACGACTCCGTTTCCTCCGGCTCGACATCAGAATAGGTAATTGCCGCGCTGTATTTCTGAAATTTTCCGCTGTCGTCCATCGTGACCTCGCCCTTGGCGATCAAACGCTTGAGCATCATAAAAATTGTCGCCCGGCTCCAGCCAGTGTCCGCGTCCAAAGCAGCTACCAGTTCCGCCAGCGTCTGCCCCTGCCGCGCCCAGAGCGTTTTCATCAGCTTCCATTCGCCGTCAGACAGCTTGAGATGTTCCATTGTATGCCGCCCCTTTCAAAAAAGCTAACATCTGTTATATTTCGAGAATAGCATAGACGATAACATTTGTCAACAGCAATTCTCCGCCCGAAACGATGCCGCAGGAAAAGCGCAAATTCGAAACACCGCGCTTTGCACTGCGTCCGCTTCCCAACAGCAAAGGCAAAAGGCAGCAGCTTCTGGCAGTTTGCGGGGAGCTGTGATATTCTAATGAAAAGGGCGTGGCAGAGGAACGTCCTTATCCGATCCGCCGGCGCATTCATCCAGTCGTCGCTTTTCTCATAAAAAGCGGCGATTCGGAGTGAATTGCTCCATAACGGCCGATACTGTAGAGAACGGTAAAACGGACGATCCCTTGACCGGCATTCAGGCCGCCGGCCAAATATATGACAGGTAGTAGGAGTGAAAAACATCAAAAGCGTATATGGATATATCCGGGTGTCCAGCCAGGATCAGAATGAGGACCGGCAGCGCATTGCCATGCGCGAAAAGAATGTGCCGGAGGGGAATGTTTATCTGGACAAGCAGTCGGGAAAGGATTTTCTCCGGCCGCAGTATCAGGCGCTTCAAAAAACACTGAAGCCGGGCGATTTGCTCTACATCATGAGCATCGACCGGCTTGGAAGAAATTATGAGGAGATTCAGGAGCAGTGGCGCATCCTGACGAAGATCATCGGAATCGATATCTGCGTGATCGACATGCCGCTGCTGGATACACGGCAGGGAAAGGATCTGCTCGGAACGTTCATCGCGGATCTTGTGCTTCAGATACTGTCCTTTGTCGCACAAAGCGAACGCGAAAGCATAAAAAAACGGCAGGCGGAGGGCATTGCCGCTGCCAGAGCCAAGGGTGTCCGGTTTGGCCGTCCGCCGCATCCGCTTCCGGAAAATTATGAAGCCGTCTGCCGGGCGTGGCACAGCAAATGCCTGACGCTCGAGCAGGCGGCGACGGCGTGCAACATGCCGAAAGGGACCTTTTACAGTAAAGCCCGCAGTTGGAAGGATCACGAAGAGCTTCAAGAATAATGAATGATTACCGTTTGAAAAAGTGTACCTTTGTAAACACAACAGGCTACACTTTTCTTTTTTCATTATAACGATAT
>ENA-ORNK01002312-ORNK01002312.1-human-gut-metagenome-genome-assembly--contig:-NODE-2312-length-10682-cov-1.930460_pt1 | contig 10682 bp, 9 predicted proteins | sample MGYA00242115_ERZ509022 | MGnify/ENA primary metagenome ERZ509022 (study PRJEB26280, sample SAMEA2338690) | human gut metagenome | biome: human gut; feature: human-associated habitat; material: faeces...
TTTCACGTCATTATATATGAGGTTTTAATCTGAAAAGTGAAATATTATGAGTATCTTTGCAATATCAACTATAACTCTTGTCAAGAGATTTAGCTTTTCGCTAAACAAATTTTATTATAGAATTCCTATCAAAAATCTTTCAGAATAAGGCTGTTAGCCTTGTCTATCACGCTTGTGTCGAGCGATGCAAGATAGATACGTGTTGTCTCTTCTGAATCATGTCCCATACCCTCGCTGATGACTGAAAGAGGAATATTTTTACTTTTGGCAACGCTTGCCCAACAATGGCGTGCGGTGTGCATAGTCAAGGGGATATGCAACCCTGCCAGTTTCGCAACTTCCTTCAATGCCACGTTGATGCGACAAATAGCATTACGGTATTGTGTCCGCTCATCAGAGTCCGGATTGGTGATTACCGGTAAAAGATAATTTGTGGATTTATTTTGCCCATACTTGGAAATGATGTCCTCCATACACTTCTCCCACTTAATGGCAAGTTGTTGTCCGGTCTTTCTCCTCCGATATATGATGATTCCATTTTTCAAATCCGATTTTTTCAAATAAGCCATATCAATGAATGACATACCACGAGTGTAAAAGGAGAAAAGAAACATATCTCTTGCATATTTCAGATGTGGCTTCAAAGTCAGGTCAAGTTCCTTAATATGCTTGATGGATTTTAACGGGATGGCACGTTTTACTGTTTTCCCAACACCTGTGTAAACGTGTTTGAAAGGGTATTTCTGTTCCGTAAGTTCCTTTTCCACAGCACGATTATAAACTGCACGGAGTATTCGCATATAAAAGGACGTAGTGTTTGGACAGATACCTTTTCCTTTGAGCCATGCCTCATAAAGCATCATAATATTGCTATCTATCTCACACAAGAGCATGTCCTGTCCCTCACGGAATTTCATAAAACTGGTCAATGCCGCCGTATAGGTTTCAGATGTCCGAATTTTGTCAAGTTGTTTTAGTTGTCCGATGATGCTTTGCATGAAACGGAACAACGATTGTTCTCCGGTCTGCTTGTTGAACTTCTCGACTATGCTGTCAGCAGAGTAAAGACTTCCTTGCCTGTCATTTTGAGCGATTATCGCCCAAAAGCGTTTTATGTCCCATTCGATTCGTCTTGCAACTTCGAGAAGATAAAACTTCCTCTTCTCATCAATTTTGGGTATGATTCTCACAGATGAGATTTCATTGTCCCATTCATTTTCAAATACATGGAAGTCCGTTTTGATTTGGCGGACTACGCGCCCATGGATAATCTGATAATAGATACTGCCCTCCTTGCCGCTTGCGGTGGAAGAACGATACTTTACTTTTATAGATGCCATCCACTTTGTCTTTATTGTTTATTTTGATTTTCTTTTTCTCTCATAATTTTGATCTGTCGGTTGAATATTGCCAGTGTGGAATCTACACCGACAGTTTCCACGAGTTTTTCATATGCACCGACAGTCACAACCAGCTCCGGGTACAGTTCGTTAAGCATGACCGAAGTAATCTCGTGTTTGGCAGCAACTGTCTTCAGCATCCTGTTTTCCTCCCGATACTCATGCCACTTTATCCAACTGGCAGTAAATAGGAAAATGAATACAAGCGAAAAAAAGATTCCAGCCCATATATAAGGGTTCTTATGCCAACCATCGGGGATTTTAGCCCATAGTCGCCTGATATTTTTTGTAACTTTTTTGGTGCGGATTGCCAGCCAAGAGCCTTGTTTTTGTTGTACCGCCTCAATGGATGACTTGTGATTATCAACAAGGTCGGTCTGCATCTCCAGTATCTTGTAAAGCAAATCCTTGATGGTAGGTATGCCACGCTTGCACATATCTTTGTTGGTAGCATCGGTATATTCCTCCATACTTACAATCACACCGTCACATAGTGATTTTTTATAATTTTCAACAGATTCCCGGCTTCCGAATATATCACTGATGTTTTTCGGTGTATTTCCACCAAAGAAACGTATAACAGGCTCCAGCTTTACCGCCAGCCTTTTTATCGCCTCGTCCTTGTCTGAAACCTCGGTTGTCTCCAGTTTCTTTTTGATTTCCTCTATGTCTTCAGCCAACGCCCCGATAAGGTCGGCTATATTCTGTTTATTGTCCTTCATCTTCTCCTCCTTCTTGGTTTATGTTTATCCTTTTCGTTGTCATTTTCACCCCATCCACTTTCATTTCCTCCACCTCCTCCACCGGATGAAACCTTGGCTTGCTGTGGCTGAACGCACAACTCCATGAGTACCCCGATGGTCACTTGAACGATATTTGAGCCGAATTCAGAAGAACCGCCAATGCTGCCGTCCGAGTCCATTCCGATTGATGATGGCTGGGTTATAAAAGGATTTGCTATGGTGTTACCGGTAGCCATATCTTCCCTAATTGGTTCTACCTGCTTTTCAGTTCCATTGTATGACACATCGGGCTTCCATTCCATCTCTTCGGCAATGCGGTTTCCAAACAGCTTGTCCAGTTTATAAAAGCTCATACTTCGGTCTATCCGTGAACCGCTGAATGAAATTTCATTTTTGGTGAACGATACGCCCATGATTTTGCCATTACGTCTGTCAAACTTGAAATATACCCCTATGCCTTGTTTTGACAATCTGTTGCACAAATCCGACCAGCTGTTACAATGGGGCAAGGTTGCTTTGACGGCATCATAGATTTGGTATTTCACTTTGTCTTTTCCACGCAGGCGGTCACGTTTCACATTCATCTTGCCTTTGGAGAAGTGCAGTCCGTATTCCCTTGTGAGAGCCTTGCATACCTTCACGTTGCGCACATCATCGTTGCTGTCACTGATGGTGTTCCCGTTGTTGTCCACCCTGTTGGCTACAATGTGCAGATGCTGGTGCTCCTTGTCGGTATGACGGCATACAATGTATTGGGTGTTCTTTATTCCCATGCGCTGCATATACTCACGTGCGATTTCCACCATCAGGTCATCCGTCAGTTTGGGCGTATCTTCGTGGGCAAAATCCAATGAGATATGATAAACCGGATTTTTCAGTTTACGTCCAGGCTTGTCATCCGATTGTCCCTGCATACTTCTTGCGATGGTGGCGTTGTCGTCCAGCCTCACATCTTTGCTGTCGATAAGCCTTGCCTTTTTCGGGTTGTTCACGTAATTAACCACTCTGGCGAAGCTCGCACGTTTCTTCAAATCGCCCATCATATCCTCTCGATGATTTTATTGAATTCGTCCAACAAGCCCATGATTTTAGTTTTCGCAAATGAGAAACCCTGTTGGTGTGCCAGCTTCGCCAACTGATTCAGATTGTTGCACCCACCTTCCAGCATCCTTATCTGCTGCCTGTCCTCCTGTGTTCTTGCCGCCTCAACCTTGCCGTGCAGTAATAGCTCACGCAGGAAGTGGGACGGCTTCCTGCCCGCATCGTTTATCCGTTTCATGACCGTTTTCCATTCGGCAAGCGTGAGCCTTGTGGATATGGTCTTTGTCCGAGCTTTGCCTTTTACGGCCTTGGGACGCCCTCCCTTGTTCCTGTTTTCCTGATATGTCATGTCCGTTTTTTTTTATCTGTTAACCCATCCTATTTTTTAGGGCTGAATCTGTGGCTTACCATACCCGGGGTGGACAGGTCGCCATTGACGGCGTAGTTTTCGTGGACGAAAACATTAACTTGCCAGCCCTAAAAAAATATCTCTCTTAAATGCTATCGCTCGCCATTCCTGCCGCTTCATTTCTACACTGGTATCCATCTTGTGAATCGGGCAAAGCATCACCGTTTACTAAAACAGGTATATTGTCAGCTTCCATGGAAGTGTCTTCTTCTCTGTCTTTGTCAGCTGTTGATACTGTACTTGGAGTTTCTGTTACAATAGGATTGGAGACAGTCGGTTTTATGGGCATCAGATTATCGGTTCCATCCACCGGTTTTGCTGTTTTTTTCCTTGGCGAACTACGGCGCAATGTCTCCAGCTTTTGTCCGTTAAAAAGGAATATCCTTACTCCTTCGTAAGCCTTGACTGTCTGGCGATATGTCGGATTTTCTACAAGTTTTCCTGCTGTCATCCATGACTTCACGCACACCATATCCAAAATGGATGTCATGGGATTGGAATCGACATTGATAAGCCCACGTTCCGAGAAATCCTCCAACAGGCGAAATACCGCCTTGCGACCGATGTTCCATTCCTTGGCCAATACCAGCATTGAACTGTCCACCTGTCCGGGTTGGACGGAATACTTCAGCCCTCGTTTGGAATTCTGCACTTCTGTGACAGTCATTTTCGACAAGAGGGAAAGAAAAAATGTCAGGTTACAAACACCGTCTGTACTACCATGCAGGAAGTACCATGCTTCCACGCCCATAGCCATTTCCACTTTATAGCACGGTAGGATAAGCTGCTTCAAATTCTTCATAAGCTCGAATGATTTTGTTGTCCGTTTCACCTCTTACTCTTTGGAGTTTTTATCAGCATTCCTGTTGGTGGCTTTCAAGCTTTTGATGCGGTCTATCTGCTCTTTAGGGAACAAGACACGCCGTCCGATGCGCTGCCCCTTTATGTGTCCCAGTTTTTCATGCCGCCAAATGGTCGCAATGCTCACACCCCATTTCTCTGCCAGTTGCTTGATGGTGTAATACTCCGATGTGTCCTGTGGTGACTGTATTTGCTGGTATTCTTCAAACGCACACCTCACGCTTGCACCGATAAGCTGTTGTAACTCATCACGTGAAACCAGTACCATTTCTGTTTTATCTGCCATAAATCATTGATTTTAAGTTTGTGATTGCAAAGGTATGGCTGAAATAAACGCCGTGAATTTGTGGCATTCTATGAAATGACACCGTATGAAAAAAGCCGTCAAACAGCTGATGTTTAACGGCTTATGCGATATGGTGAATTGTGGTGAGTTGTAACCACTTGTGGATTATGTCATTATTTTATCATAGGAAGCAGTTCTTTGAGCTTTTCTATAAAGGGTTTCTCCACGTTGTATTTGGCAAGGCTTTCAGATGTCAGTCCCATAGAACATGCTGCTGTCGCCCTATATTCTTTCCAATCCTTGAAATAGGCTTTGGATAATAGGATAACTACGCAACGCATTTTACCTTTTACGCAGTTGGCATATGTCATAGAATAATCTGCACGCATGACGGCATAAAGAAAATCCTTATCAGAAACAGCGTTTCCGTCCAGTAACGGCTTTCCTTTGTCGGCTCCGCTTTGAACAGTAAAAGTGGTAAGGAAACGATATAGACGTAAAACCGGGACTTGTGCCGTTGTACTGAAGGCTTTGCCTTGCACCGTGTTTGTGGTAATAAAATCAGGTGGTGCTTCTTCCATACAAGAGGTTGCTGTCTTCGATATGCTTTCACGCAGTACGTTTCTTTTGATATATCCCATCGTCAGAGCGATATGGAACATCTTTATTCCTGCCGACTGTGCCTTGACATCGGAATTTTGGGGCATCAGAGAAAGGTGGACGGCTTCTGCAAAGTGTTCCGTGAAGAGTTGTGCCAAATCCTTGTCATTGGCATTGACGATATATTCCTTGACGGATTGGATTTTCACTTTATCCACACCGGAGAGTAGGGCATACATTTCTTTCCCTCTGGTTTCATCGGGATTCTCCGCACATCTCCGTATGGCAACACGAATAATGTCAATGCAATCGGTAGCCTCCGTGCGTGTCATGGGATTGGACAGGGTTTCTGTCGCTACTTTTTGAGGTTTCGTTTCGGGAAAGAAGTATTGCCCTATAACCTCCATGCTCATATAAACCATGCCTGTACGGAAAGCCGCTTTGTTCAAGTCTGCATGTTTTGAACAAAGGTCGTGAAGCCGCTTCGTGTCAGCGTATAGCCCGACAAATTTTCGTGCCAGTTCTTTGTCCTCGTGTTCAGCGATATATTTTCTGATGCTGTCCAAAAGAATAGGCATAGTCTTCAAGTTGTACTTGATGTTCCTGCAAATCTCCATTTTAGTCTCAGATCCATTGTCGGCAAGTGATTCCACGAGTTTCAAGTTGTCGCTGATCATGTGTGACAACTTGAATAAGTCGCTGATAATATCAAACCTTGATTTCTCCATAACGACCTCCTTATACTTCAATAATACCCTTGAAATCCCTTAATGCTATAACGGCTTTTTCTTCCGCATCCAATTTAAGATAGCGGCGTAACTGTGCTTCGCTGCTGTGACCAGTGATGGCTTGGATGGAAGAGAGGGGGACTCCTGCCTTGTATGCATTGGTGGCAAAACTCCTTCGGGCGGTATGTGAAAGAAGCATGTCGCAGAATCTCCGCCCTCGTTTCGGGTTGAGCCGTTTTTCGTCAAAACCGCAATCATGAGTCCAGCCCAACAACAGACCAATTGTTTTTACCAGTTTGTTCATTTCGTTGGGACCAACATGCGGCAACGTTCCATTATACTTGGTAAGAATAGCTCTCACACGCCTGTCAACGGGAATATAGACTTTCTTTTCCGTTTTCTGCTGGGTAAGGAGAATGAACTCCGTACCGCCAATTTCAGTTATCATGTCCTCGCATATTCTTGAATAGTCTGAAACACGTTGCCCGGTCAGACAGCCTACAATGAAAATATCCCTTACGTGTTCCAGTGTTCTGATATGGGTAATACGGCACTTGGATAATTGTGCGAGTTTTTCATCCTCTCTGATTTCAAGTGCCTCCAGCCTTTCCTTGACAGCCTCCTTGGTGGAAAGGTCAAGATCAAGCATTTCCTGTATCTGCTCTGGTGTGAGGTAGATATTATCCACATCTTCTTTTTTCGGAACAAAGTCAGAATGGCGGAAATCATCGCATTTGGTAAGCTTGTCTTCGTAAGCCGCCCTTGCCACTGTACGGACATCGGTCATGTACGAGTTGATGGCATTGGGCATCAGTCCACGCTCTTTCCAGTAACCGACAAGGCTGTTACGGGTTTCCATCGTCATATCATCCAATCCGAGTTTGCGGTGCGTTTCCTTTTGGTAATTGCGGATCTGTCCCAAGATAATACGCAGACATTTTATATAAGCCGGAGAGACTTTCACGGTACGGCCTTTCTTGGTGCGCCGTCCGAGTTCCATATCTTCAATATAAGAGGTAAGATAATCCTCAAACAGCATCTTTCCTTTTGGTTTGACTTCAACAATCTGCATCATCCCATTTAGCACATCGTGTTTCACGCTCTCGATGATATTCTTTGCTTCTTTTGGATTGAAATCATCAGCCTCAAATGCTGTTTTTATCCTTGCGAGGACTTGGGCGAATTGTCCGTACTTTATCCCGATGCTTGACATTAATGCTGACGAGGTATATTGCAGTGAACGGAATTTTTCCCATTCAAGTTGCTTGATGGCAAACCCTGTCACGATTTTCATATTCGCCTTACCGGTACGAACACGGGCATAGATAGAACCGAAGTCCTCCTTTCCTTTTTTGGATGATTTGATGAAGATGAAATCCATATGCGATATATCTTGATTACTGCACTACAAAGGTACAAAATATATCCCGAAATATAGTATCAAATAGTACCAATAATTTCTAAAACCGTGAAATTTTGTGAGTACTCAAACCAAATGGAAATATTTACAAATGACTGATATTCAATAATAACTTATAAAACGTGATTTCACTGAATATAAATAGTAGATAGTGGTGAACGATCCGGTGCCTTTGGATTCGGATGTGCTCAACGACCCCGATTATGTAAATCGCATCGGAAATGCGATTGCCGGATTAAACCCTCAGGATATCCAACGGATAGATGTATTGAAAGACGCTGCTGCAACTACACTTTACGGTACACGTGCTGCTAATGGGGTGATTGTTATTACCACTAAAAAAGGACATGTTGGTAAACCTGTCGTACGCTATAATATGACGACTACTTACAAAAGACGCCCACGTTACAGCGATCGGAAAATTGACCTGATGAATTCCAAAGAACGGATTGATCTGTCGCGCGAATTGGCGGCAGCCTCCTATTTATACCCATCGGATATGAGTATTGTGGGGTATGAATATTTATTACAGCAATTGTATGCAGGAGTGATCGATGACGAACAATTTGCCATAGAAGTGAAAAAGTTGGAAAACAATAATACCGATTGGTTCGATATTCTGACAGAAGATGCTTTTTCGCATAACCATACCCTGAGTATTTCCGGTGGTACCGACCAATTGCGTTATTATTCTTCCGTGGGGTATACTAAAGACAATGATGTAATCAAGGGACAGGGCATTTCGCGTTATACCGGAAACCTGAGTCTGGAATCGGATTTGACAAAATGGCTGAAAGCATCGATGGATTTCAATGCTAACATCAGCGAGCGCAATTATGAACAGAGTGCTGTCGGGTCGGTCAATTATGCTTATACCACTAGCCGGGCGATTGCGGCTTACGAAGAAGGCGGAGACCTGAGTTATTACCAAAAACGCTACAATTCATTCTATCGTTATGATTTCAATATTTTAAATGAAAGAGCGAATAGCTATACCAAGCAGGAGAACAGTGGTTTTGATCTGACTTCCCGGCTGATATTTCGTTTTACAGATTGGCTGAACGGGGATGTACTTTTCAATTATGCCGTTTCGAATGCCGATAATGAAGATTATTGGGGTGAGAGTACCTATCATGTCGCTTGTATCCGTAAATCGAACTATGGAGTGGCTGCTCCTTCTGATAGCGAACTGCCGTATGGCGGAGAATTATCGGAACAGAACACCCGGAATAAAACTTATTCTTTGCGCGCGCAGCTGAACCTCAATAAATATTTCGGCGAGGAAGAAAAACATAATATCAATGGAGCCTTGGGGTACGAAATGTCTTCTTCCCGCTATAAAGGATATCAGAACACGAGCCGTGGGTATTATGCCGATAGGGGAAAGAACTTTACCTCCGTCGGTGCTTCCGACTATTCGAAATATACGGCCTGGGTGATGAATAATCAACCGAAGATCACCGATAACTTGACGAATTTAATCGGGGCCTACCTGACACTCATTTATAGTTACCGGAATCTGTTCAGTCTGAATGCCAATATGCGTTATGACGGTTCTAATAAATTTGGTAGCCGGAGTAATGAAAAACTGCTGCCGGTATGGGCGGTGTCGAGTTCTTTCAACCTGGCCGAACTGCCTGCTCTGTCGGCCGATTGGCTCAATTTTCTTGCGATAAAGATGTCGTACGGCTATCAGGGAAATATGCTCGATGGACAAACTCCTGTATTGTTACTGAAAAATAATCCCCGCGATTCTTATTACAATAAGTTTACTTCTTCGGTCGCTTCTTACCCCAATCCCGAGCTGAATTGGGAGAAAACAGGTTCGTTTAATACCGGTTTGGAATTAGCGGTATTGGACAACCGCATACAGATCAGCGGTGATTTTTATTACAAACGGACAAAAGATGCTTTTATGAACAAACCGATTTCCAATGTGAACGGATTGACTTCTTATACCGTTAATTCGGGAGAGGTGATTAACAGGGGATACAATATCTCATTGAATCTGGTACCGGTAAAAACGCGCGATTTCAAATGGTCGTTATCCACCACGATTTCCAAAACAAAGAATAAACTGAATACCAGGCCGGATGCCGAACAGCATGAACTTTCCGATTTCTTGAATGGATCGGCTTTAGTAAAAGGACAACCGGTAAGTACTTTTTATTCCTATCGTTTTATCGGATTGTCTCCGGTGGATGGTGGCCCTTTGTTTGATGACTATTCAGAACAGGTCGATTTATTGAAAAACCTGAATAAGTACGAGACTTTCACTACAGTACTGAAACCGACAGGGAAACGGGATCCTTCCATGTCGGGAAGTGTATATAATAATTTTATTTGGAAGCGTTTCCGTGCCAATTTGACCTTGGCCTATAGTCTGGGAGCTAAATTGCGTCAATCCCGCATTCTGGCTCAGAGGCCGGCGGATGATGAGAATCGTTTTATTTATTCGGAGTTTAACGCCAACCGGGCGTTACTCAATCGTTGGAAGGCCCCCGGAGATGAAAAGAATACGATTATTCCAGCTATTATCGGGACGAATCAGCCCGGTTATTATGCTTATAACCGGCATTGGACCCAACAGGGTGGTTATGAGGGAATCATATTTGCCGAGACAGCCTGGGATATGTACGATTATTGTGATGCCCGGGTGGTGAGCGGTAATTATCTCAAATGCAGTAATGTCTCGGTCGCGTATGTATTGCCTGAAAAATGGTTGAAAACGGTTAGAATTTCCCGGTTCGAAGCTACACTTTCGGCCACCAACCTGTTTACGGTTTGTTCGAAGAAACTGAAGGGACAGACACCGACACAAAGTGTTTTTTCTCAGGTACAATTATCCGATCGGCCGACGATTTCTCTAGGATTTAACGTTTCATTTTAATACAGACGATCATGAAATATATATATTATAATATGTTGATATGGCTTCTGGCAAGCTGCAGTTTTCTGGAAGAATATTCACAGGATACGGTTTATGTGAGGGGATATCAGGATCTCGAAGAACTTCTTGTCGGAGAAGGATATATGAGTGCTTATGCAGCTAATTCGCTGGCTTATCAGTGGGGATATTATCCTTATATTCATTATATGCAGGATGAAACCGAGGAGTGTAGCAGTGATTTTGTGAATAGTGATTATAGCCGGAAAGACCAGATTTTTGGATATTATACGTGGCAACAACGTTG
>ENA-ORNK01002314-ORNK01002314.1-human-gut-metagenome-genome-assembly--contig:-NODE-2314-length-10675-cov-3.167702_pt1 | contig 10675 bp, 7 predicted proteins | sample MGYA00242115_ERZ509022 | MGnify/ENA primary metagenome ERZ509022 (study PRJEB26280, sample SAMEA2338690) | human gut metagenome | biome: human gut; feature: human-associated habitat; material: faeces...
GGTGCATCGTGCAACTGGACTATGAGTATATGGAGGAAGACAGGAACGGAACGCCGATCAGCATCCGAAAGCTCAACCCCATCCAGATGCCCCATGTGGATATTGAAGAGCTGAAACAGGGGCGGAAAGCATTTACGCAGGACGAATGGATGGATGTGCTGCTGCGCTCCATCGGTATGGAACCGGACTCCTTGACTTACCGCGAGAAATGGCTGCTTCTGATCCGTATGATCCCGCTTGTAGAAAATAACTTCAACCTCTGTGAGTTGGGGCCGCGCAGCACTGGCAAATCCCATCTTTACAAAGAAATTTCACCGAACAGTATTCTTGTTTCCGGTGGTCAGACAACGGTTGCCAATCTGTTTTATAACATGGGACGCAAAACGGTTGGTCTTGTCGGATTATGGGACTGTGTTGCTTTTGACGAGGTTGCCGGTATCAAGTTCAAAGATAAAGACGGCATCCAAATCATGAAAGACTACATGGCCTCCGGCTCCTTTGCCCGAGGCAAAGAGGAAAAGGCCGCGACTGCCTCGATGGTATTCGTTGGAAATATCAATCAGAGCGTGGATGTGCTGCTCAAGACATCCAGCCTTTTTGACCCCTTCCCGCCTGAAATGGGTACGGATACGGCTTTCCTTGACCGGATTCACTGCTATCTTCCCGGTTTGGAAATCCCGAAGTTCCGCCCGGAGCATTTCACAGATGACTATGGGTTTATCACGGATTATCTGGCGGAGTTTATCCGGGAGCTGCGCAAGGAGCAGTATGGGGATGCGCTGGATAAATATTTCCGTCTAGGCTCCAACCTCAACCAGCGTGACACCATTGCTGTTCGGAAGATGGTCGGAGGCCTCTTGAAGCTGCTCTACCCTGACGGCGAGTTTACGAAAGAACAACTGGAAGAGATTTTGAAGCTTGCATTGGAGATGCGCCGCCGTGTCAAGGAGCAGCTGAAAAAGTTGGGCGGCATGGAGTTCTATGATGTGAATTTTTCCTACATCGACAAAGACAACTTTGAAGAATACTATGTTTCCGTACCGGAGCAGGGCGGTGGCAAGCTGATCCCCGAAGGAATGTGCAATCCCGGCCAGGTCTATACTGTTTCGCAGGGGAAGTCTGGCATGATTGGTGTGTTTCGGTTGGAATCACAGATGCTTCCTGGTAACGGTAAATTCGAGCGAACAGGACTTGGCTCAGAACGCGAAGCGAGAGAAGCGACAAATACCGCCTTCAACTTCCTGAAAGCCAATGCAGGGCGCATCAGCGGAGCAATCAGCACCACGACAAAGGACTACATCGTCAACTATCAGGATATGCAGGGAATTGGTATGACGAACAAGCTTGCTCTCCCGACACTGATTGCACTGGCATCCGTCGCACTGAATAAGCCTATGGTCAGCAGTCTAGCCGTGTTGGGAGAAATCAGCATCGCCGGTACAATGATCAAAGTGGATGAGCTTGCAAATTCCCTTCAAGTATGCCTTGACAGCGGTGCGAAAAAAGTGCTTTTGCCGATCACGTCTGCCGCTGATCTCGGGACAGTGCCGTCAGAATTGATAGGATGCTTTAACCTTATTTTCTATCAGAGTGCAGAAGATGCAGTGTACAAGGCTTTAGGTGTAGAATGACGACGAACTTACTCAAATAAAATAGAAAAATGCTTTTAACAAGAAACGGGGAGAATAGATTCCTTTACCTGAAGATTCCCATTTTTCAAAATAAGAGTAATTACTTTTTTTGCAAATTTCTTGCTTACCATCGTATCCCACTCTGCCAAGCGGATAATCTCCGCTGTTCCAGCCTCAAAATCAAACGAAATCTCACCCCATTCGCCGTCGTTGTCCACCTGATATAGGTAGGCAGCGGCGGCGATTTTCTTTTTGCGTTTGGTCTGGGACTTGCGTTTCAGTCGGATCATATGAAGCACTCCGGCTTCTGTCAGCAGACAGGCCAAATGATCCACGGCTTTACGGTAGGCCCGTTCTGCACCACTGGCCGTGCTGCCCTCAAAGAGGACTGCCAGTTCTTCAAAGGTCAACCGGGTGCTGATGGGACTGACCCGCCCACAGGTCATACAGATGGCGTTTCTCTTTTCCAAAAGGGTCTGTTCCCGGTAATTCAGCTTTTCAAACGCTTCTCGGACAGCTTCAGCCCGGATACCGTTCCATAGAATCTCCGCATAGTCCCAATGGTCATCCCAGCTGACATCCTCGCCGGTTTCTTCGCTGTCCTCATCCTGAATGATCTGATAAAACGGAACACGGCTTCGATTTTGCTTGGCCAATGCTAAAAACTTTGCTGCGGTTTCCTCGGTACAACCGTTTTTCTGGGCATATTTCTGGATTGCCGCCTGTTCAGACTGACCGGATTGATTATAGAGCCAAGCAATCCCACGCACAGCTTTGTACTCATCCACATTTTCAAAGGAACCAGCCTCCTCTTGCATCCGGCAGGTCAAAAGGGCGTTCCCGATAAAATGATGGGCATAGGTCAGAAAATCTGCTCCTTGTGCGGGATCGTATTCCCGGAGGCAATCCAGCATGGCAAGCACACAGCTCATTTTGTAGTCTAAAAAGCGTTCCGGGTCATAGCGATCCAGTCCCTCCCGCAGCAGGAAACAGCGAACACGGCCATTAAGCCGATTTTCATAGCAGTGCAGGAAAAAGGAGAACCAGCGCAATTCACGGCTCCGCACAGCCTCAATGATGTAGTCGTTCATATTTTCCAGAGCAGGCGGTTCCGGGTCAAGCTGAAAGATGCGTTCCGCTTCCCGCATGGTCAAGCCCTTGGTTTCAGTCAAAAAGCTGTATTTGGCACAGTAGCCGGGCAGTTCCCATGTCCACGCTGTATCCATTTTCCCTCACCACCTTTCAAATATTTCGCTGCTTATTTCTTTTGTACGGCCTTCAAAAGTGCATCCTGGGTCATTTCCTGCTCATAGACAGTGCTGGCATAACGCTGATCTGAAAGCGCACGGAGCATCTTATCTTTTGCCAGCTTTTTCATAGCTGCTGCCGTCTCTTCATCCAACTTTCCCCGGCGGGTGCTTTGCAGGATGGTGTTCATCCGGCGGGTATAAATGGCCTTGATGGGGTGATCGTCTGCAAGCTCCCGCTGCTCCCGGCCTCTCAGATTGCCGATTTGTCGGCACGTCCGTCCCCGCTGGTCGCCGGGAGCCAGACCGCCGCAGTATTTGGTATGCCGTGCATCAATGGTGAGAAACCATCTGTCGCAGATGGGGCATTTCTTGGGTGCATGGCCCACACAAAGCCCCTCAAACAGATCGGAACGGAACATCCCCACAAAGGAGACATAGTGCATCCGCTTGATCAGCTGAGGCTCCGTCTTTCCGGGTCGAGTGGCGGCTACATACTGCACCGAAGCATTGGTCAGGGTCATCCAAGCCGGGTTATCCAGCGACAGAGTTGGCTCACTTTTGAAGAACTGCCCGAACATTGCCGCATAACCGTCCGAGGTACGGTCATGGCCGGGTTCATTCAACCGCTCTGCAAATTTCGTCAGGGCCTCCTTGTATTGCCCCAGAGAATAACTCAAATGCCCCAGCACCTGCGCTATTCGGACGAGCATTGTTGCCTTGCTGTGCTGACCAGTCAAAGCACAAATCAGCTGCTCCTGCTGGGTAAGCTGCAAATAGGCTTTGGCATCTTCCATGTATTCTTCGGAAAAGATGGCTGTAAGTTTTTGCTCAAAATAGCTTCGATTCAGGCGGGAGAACGGTGGCGTGGCCTGTAAAAAGGAGATGATCTCGCCAGCGGCCTGCTGCACCTGCGGCAGCAGCTCCATATCCACGGAACCGGTGTTCATCCCCTGAAGCAGCTGGTTCAGCACATTGCAGGGTGTATCCAGCTTTTCGATGGTACTGTCCGGGATGTTTAGCACCTCGCAGCCAATGGTTCCTGTGGGCATGGCACACCCCTCATAGGTCACGGTGGCCTGCCAAAAATCCAGCGATAAAACCGCATGGTTGATGATCTGATCCATGTTCTCCCTCCTGTCATGTTTTTCTATTTTTATAATAGCACACAATCAAATTCTTGTCATGTTTTTTGAAAACGGCTTGTCATGCCATCAGCCTGTTTTTTTCGATTTTCCCCATAACCTATACAGAGGGGTGAAAAAACTGCCCCATCAAAAAGGAAATGGAGGGAATCTGTATGAATTTGTTTGAAGTGGTGAAAGCCAGTATCAACACACAGGAAGCAGCGCAGACGTATGGAATCGATGTCAACCACCATGGCATGGCGTTGTGCCCGTTCCACAATGACCGTCATCCGAGCCTGTATGTATCGGATGACCACTACCACTGTTTTGCCTGTGGAGAGCATGGGGATGTGATCGACCTGACTGCCAAACTGTTTGACCTTCGGCTGTATGATGCGGCCCGAAAACTGGCGTCGGACTTTCACCTTGCGCCGGACAAGCCCTTGCCGGAATCCATTCGTCAAAAATGGAAGCAGAAAACCAAAGCACAGCAGCTTCGTGAGAACGAGCAGCTGTGCTTTTCTGTTTTGAACGAATACCGGCGGCTGCTCCTGGATTGGAAAAAACGGTATGCGCCGCAAGCGCCGGAAGATTCGCTGGATAAGCGATTTGTGGAAGCCTGTCACCGTCTGCCCTGGGTGGAGTATCAGCTGGACATCCTGCTGCAAGGCGATTCCTATGAACGAAGCGAAGTCGTAAGCGAACTAACGGCAGACGGATACATCCGCAAATTACAAGCCCGCCTGAGAGAGGAGCGATACCATGAATAACCCTGTTTGGATCGATGACAAGGGGAAAATCGTAGAGCCGGAATACTGCCGGGATTTTCTGTCCCGGCATCCCATGCGCTGCATCAACGACCGATTTTATACTGTGGATGGACAGCTGCCGGATGAGAACAAATTGAAGCGAACGATTTATGAGGAACTCTCGCCCTGGCTTCATGCCAAAGCCGCACAGACGGTGGAACAGGTAATCAAAGCGCTGAAGCTGGCGGCATACGCCGACCCTTTGCCCCTGCAATGTGACCGCATCCATGTGGCGAACGGCACTTATTTTCTGGATGGCACGTTTACAGAGGAAAAAGAGTATTGCAGCAACCGCCTGCCGGTGTCCTATCAGACAGAGGCTCCTGCACCGGAACAATGGCTGCGTTTTCTCTCGGAGCTGTTGGAGCCGGAGGATATTCCCGCCTTGCAGGAATATCTGGGCTACTGCCTGATTCCGTCCACCAAGGGCCAGAAAATGCTCATGCTGATCGGCAAGGGCGGCGAGGGCAAAAGCCGCATCGGTGTGGTGATGAACGCCATTTTCGGGTTCAACATGAACACCACTTCCATCCAGAAGGTAGAAAACAACCGTTTCGCCAGAGCCGACCTGGAGGGCAAGCTGCTCATGGTGGACGATGATCTGGACATGAACGCCTTGACCAAAACCAACTATGCAGCCTATAAGCGGTGGTGTGAGGACAACGCAGAAAACCCACTGTCCCCAAAGAGCTTCGCCAACCAGCTCAGCCAAAACGCAGAGCGCTATCATTTGGAGCCGGTCAGCAATCTGCACATCGGCGGCGGAAAGCGGTGCCGGGGATATATGGGTATTTATGTCCTGCTCTCGCCTATGGAATTGTAATAAAACTTCAAAACCTCCTGTTCGTGCGTTCATGCGTTCCGGATTGGGTGCAGCTTTTGGAACAGAGGAACACACGAACGCAAAAAATCAAAGTTCATTTTTTATTGTTCGGCTCAGATGGCGCTCTAAAATCCGCACTTCATATGAATGGTTGTGCAAACAGTGAAAAACACTACCGTAAACAGAACACAAATCATCATTCAGTGATTTACAGAACGGTGATGGTGGTATGCGGAAAGGTGGTTGTTTTTACGGCTTTACTTGCAAGCCCACCTAATCGCAAAGTCGATAGGGTACTGTTGCGGACAGTTCTTCATGGACACAATCCTGAGTGATTTTTTGAATCTTATCTGTGTTTGCTGAGCCGTGCAGCGAATATGCTCCACAGCAAACCAGCTTTACGAAAGAATGAGGTGTTTTCTATAGAAATCCAATTTGAGAAATGAAATCAAGTCGTACATCGTGCGTTCCGGCTGCACGATGCAGGAGGTCGTTGACCGGCTTTCCGAGGATTACGGCTGGAGCGACAGCGTTTCCAACCTGTCCAACAAGCTCCAGCGGGAGTCTCTGCGGTATGTGGAGGCGGTTCAGCTTGCTGATGCTCTCGGCTATGACCTTGTATGGCAGAAGCGGAGGGACAAATGATTCCTGTCGTTCCTGCGGCCACTCTCTCTTGTCCCCATAGTAATACCACAGTATTGCTATGGACAGGCGGCGAAAACATTCGATTTTTCGCTGCCGCCGGATTGCCGGTGTTTCGCAAAACATCGGCTGTCCGGACTGAACAACAGAAAACGATGCAGACGGTTTTCGGGCGGTTCAGCAGCGGTCATCGCAATGACCGCAATTCCCCCTCGGAGAGCCCACGGCACTTTGCAGCCCTTCGGGATGAAAGTGTCATAGTGGGTTATTACACTTCCCGCAGGAAGTGTATCCCCATCCCCCCAGCCGTCTGCCGCATAACAGAAAGGAGCTGATTTTTATGGCCAGAAACGATGGAATCGACCGTACCAGTGCCAGAAATGTGGATGTCCCGGACAAGGACATCGACAACACCCAAAAGCACAATGAACGGGAAAAAGACAGCTATCGCAACCCGGATATTATCCCGGAACGTCTCAGCTATAACGTCCACTTCAAAAACCCAGCCGCCAGCTATACGGAACTGTTTGCTCAGATGGAATCCTCCGGTATGATCTCCACCCGTGGACTGAAACCGGATGCCATTCACTATGGAGAACTGATTTTCGATGTGAACTCCGCCTATTTCCACAATCACGGCGGCTATGAGTTTGCTAAACAGTTTTATGCCGAAGCCTACCAAGCCGCTGTGAAGATTGTGGGCGGCGAACAGTATATCCTCTCTGCCGTCATGCACGCCGATGAGATCAACCGGGCCATGTCGGAAGCTCTGGGACAGGATGTGTACCACTACCACCTTCATGTGGTGTATGTCCCAGTGGTGGAAAAGCAGATTCTCTGGTCAAAGCGGTGCAAGGATAAGGCTTTGGTGGGGACGGTCAAGGAGACCATTATGCAGGTCAGCCGCAGCAAAAAGTGGCTGTCCAAACCGGCATTGGACGAAACCGGGAATCCCGTTTTGCAGAAAAATGGAAAGCCGGTTCTAAAGAAATCCTACTCCATTTTGCAGGATGATTTTTATCAGCACATGAGAGCTGCTGGATATACCGACGTAGAGCGTGGAGAGCGAGGCAGCACCGAGGAGCATCTGACGGTGACCCAGTTTAAGGTGGCACAGGAGCAGCAGCGGCTGGAAGATGTGACCGCCCAAATCGCTCAGACAGAACAGGCGCTGGACACCGCACAGGCTGCCGTTGAGAAAAAGCAGAAGGAACTGCAATCCCTGCAAAGGCAGACCAAAGAGCAGCGCACCGCTGCTTTGACTGTGCAGGAAATCCGCTCCATGGGGAAAAAGACGATCACCGGCAATATCACTCTGACCCCATCCGAGTGCAGTACGCTCAAGGATTATGCGGTCAATGGGATTCTTGCCAAGGCAGAAAACAGCCGTTTGGAAGATAGTCTGCAACAAGCGCAAAAGAGTGCCGCTGTCTGGAAACAGCGGTATGAAAAGATTTATGACAAGTACCAAGAACTGAAAAAGGAAGTCCAGCCATATCTGGACGCTGTCAAGCTCGTACCCGAAAAGGTGCGGGCTTTTCTTGATGCCATTTTGCCCCGTACACGGCAAACAAGGCAGCACGATCAACCTTCCCGCCGCAAGTCGCAGGATATGGAACTTTAATTGATGGAGGAAACTGCATGAGAAAACACAAAGATTTTATGAGCGAACCCGACTATGGTTATATCGACATTGAATCCTGCTTTGAACCGATTTTTGAGCCGCCCTTGGAAACTCTGGAAGAATGGCACAGCTGGGAGGATGAACCCGAACCGACACTGGAAAACACCTCGGTCTATGTCACAGAGCCGGATGGCATTCAATACTTTTACTGCGGCAATACCCGGATTCGGGTATCCGAGCATTTCTCCCAGTCAGGAAAGCCCATGGACAAGCTGATTGAAAATGTGGTCCAGTATGCCGCCCGCAACGCTGGATAAACCCACAACAAAATGTCGTTGAACCACATCCACGCTTACGGTATAATAAAAGCGGAAGTATTGTAAGCGTGGGTTGTTTCGATTAGAAGGAGGATTTTTACCGTGAAACAACCTTACAATACCGCACTTTATATGCGTCTCAGCCGTGACGACGAAAACTATGGAGACAGCGTGAGCATCGAGACACAGCGCACCATTTTGCAGCAGTACGCAAAAGAGCATGGGCTTTCCGTATATGGCGAATATGTCGATGACGGATGGAGTGGAACGAACTTTGAGCGTCCCAGCTTTCAGCGGATGATGGATGATGTGGAGGCCGGAAAGGTCAACTGCATTGTTACCAAAGACCTCAGCCGCTTTGGCCGTGAACACGTGATGATGGACTACTATCTGGAATTTGTGTTCCCGGAAAAGCAGATTCGCTACATTGCTGTGGCTGAAAATGAGGACACCGAAAAAGGACTTTCGGACTTTGTGCCGTTCAAGAATCTTTTCAACGAATGGTTCGCAAAGGATACCAGTCGCAAGGTGAAAACGGCACTCCGTGCTAAATTTGCTGCCGGAGAACGCACTTTTGCCTATGCGCCGCTGGGATACATCCGCCATCCCGAAGTCAAAAACACTTTGGCCATAGACGAAGAAACCCGCTGGATCATCGAGAAAATCTTTGACCTCGCACTTCATGGAGCAGGTGCAGCGAAGATCACCAAGACCCTGATTGCAGAAAAAATCCCGACTGCGGGCTGGCTCAATTATCAGCGGTATGGAACTTTCGCCAATATCTATGCTAATGCGCCGGAAGAAAAATCCTATGCGTGGACGATTGCTCAGGTCAAAAGTATTCTGCAAGATGAAACCTACATTGGCAACAGCGTACACAATAAGCAGACCAATATCTCTTATAAAAACAAGAAAAAGGTTCGTAAGCCGAAAGAAGAATGGATTCGGGTGGAAAATACCCATGAGGCGATCATCAGCCGGGATGTGTTTGAGCAGGTGCAAAAGCAGATTGCCAGCCGCAGACGGCAGCAGAAGGATGCCACAACGCAGATTTTCGCCGGTCTTGTAAAATGTGCAGATTGTGGCTGGTCTATGCGCTTCGGCACGAACCGGCAGAACAAAACGCCGTACAGCCACTTCACTTGCAGCCAATACGGACAGATGGGTACACAATGCTCGGCGCATTATATCCGCTATGATACGCTCTATGTCTATGTACTGTCCAGAATCCAGTATTGGTCCCATCGGGCGCAGATGAGCGAAGAAAAACTCTTGCAGCAGATTTTGAAAAACGGTGACCGGGAACGCATAACCGCCGCCAAGCGTCAGGAATCTGAGCTGAAACGGGCGGAAAAGCGCAAGGCAGAAGTGGACGGAAAATTCGTCCGAATGTACGAGGACTGGTCTGCCGGACGCATCACCGAATATAACTTCAATCTGCTGACGAAAAAGTACCAGGCAGAACAGCTGGAGCTGGAGGAAAAAATCAGCCGCCTGCAAGCGGAACTGACCGCAGAGCAGCAAACTGCTCTGGATGCCGAAAAGTGGGTCGCTCTCATCAAGCAGTACGCCAATCCCACAGAACTGACCGCTGAACTTCTCAATACCCTGATTGAAAAAATCGTCATTCACGAGGCCATTAAAAGTGCGGATGGGATGCGAGATCAGGAGATTGAGATTTACTACCGCTTTATCGGCAAAATTGATTAACCTGTATCCATATCTTTAACTTTGGGAAACCGGGCAGGCCATGCCGGACCTTGACCGCGTGGTGCGAATGTCGGAGCTGTTTGGCGTAAGCACGGACAGCCTGCTCAAGGATACCCCCGAGCCGGACAGGTCCGTGCATGAGGCTGCGCGAGCCGTAACCATGGAGGAAGCCGAAGCCTTCCTTTCCATAAAGGAAACGATGGCGGACCGCATTGCCTGGGCAGTGTTTGCCTGTGTGCTGGCGCCCATTCCGCTGCTTATGCTGAGTGCTCTGGCCGAGGCGGGCCGGCTCTCTGAAAATGTGGCAGGCGCGGTGGGAATCGCAGCGCTGCTTTTGCTGGCGGCGGGTGCGGTGGCGGTGTTCATGTCCTGCGGGATCGCCTCCGAACGCTACGAGTATCTGGAAAAAGAACCGATTCAGGCCGCACGCAGCGTGATCCAGATGGCCCGTGAACAGCAGGAAAGCAGCCGGGAGCGTTACGGGCGGTGGAACGTTGTGGGCGTGAGCCTGTGCATCCTGGCCGCCTTGCCGCTGCTCATTGCCGCCATGCTAAGTGAAAGCGCCGTGGCGGTGATCGCCGCCCTGTGCGTGACGCTGGCACTGGCAGGGCTTGGAACTACGTTTTTGATTCGCGTGGGCATCCGCTGGGAAAGCCTGCAAAAGCTGTTGGAGGAAGGCGATTACAGCCGGGAAGCCAAGCGCAGGCGGCACGGCCATGGCAGCCTAAGCGCTGCTTTCTGGCTT
>ENA-ORNK01002315-ORNK01002315.1-human-gut-metagenome-genome-assembly--contig:-NODE-2315-length-10671-cov-2.579126_pt1 | contig 10671 bp, 9 predicted proteins | sample MGYA00242115_ERZ509022 | MGnify/ENA primary metagenome ERZ509022 (study PRJEB26280, sample SAMEA2338690) | human gut metagenome | biome: human gut; feature: human-associated habitat; material: faeces...
TTACGGTGAATGTATTATAATCGACCACGGCGGAGGTAAGACTTCTCTGTACGGCCATATGTCGACCAGAAAGGTCAGCGTAGGTCAGACTGTAACTTCAGGAGATGTCATAGGCCTGGTGGGAAGCACCGGTGTTTCTACCGGAGCTCATCTGCACTTTGAAGTCCGTGAAAACGGAACATTAGTCGATCCTCTGAATTATGTAAGCTGATATTATGATAAACCCTATAATAGTAAAACTTTTAGAAAAGAGAGGTATAACGTCCCGCGAAGAGATGGACGAATTCCTCTCCGACAAACCTAAGAAAACATACGATCCATTCCTGCTTCCCGATATGGAGGCAGGGGTGGATTTGATTTTATCTGAAACGAGAAAGAAATCCAGGATCTGTGTGTATGGAGATTATGATGCGGACGGGATAACTTCCTCGGCTCTGATGATAAACGTTCTGAGCCGCCTTACGGATGCTGAAAACCTCAGATACTACATACCTTCCCGATTTGAAGAGGGATACGGACTGAATATGGAAGCTATAGGGCAGCTGGCCGAAGACGGATGCGATTTTATAATAACGGTGGACTGCGGAAGCGTATCTCATAAGGAAGTAGAATACGCTAAACAGCTGGGGATGAAAATAATGGTCACAGATCATCATAACATCATTGACGTCATGGCTGACTGTATTCTTATAAATCCCAAACGTCCCGACTCAAAGTACCCTTTCAGAGAGTTGTCCGGGTGCGGAGTAGCTTTCAAAGTCGCTCAGGCGCTGCAGAAGAAGGCAGGACTTCCAAAGAATATCCTGACGGAGGTTCTGGATCTTGCCGCCATAGGCACGGTAGGCGATATAATGCCTCTGATCGATGAAAACAGAACTATCACCAAATTTGGGATAAAAGTTTTAAACCTCGGAAAGAGGCAGGGACTCAGACAGCTGATAGAGGGAACTTCTCTTAAGCCGGGGCATATCACTTCCGGAAATATAAGCTTTGTGATAGTTCCTCATCTCAACGCCTCCGGAAGAATAGAGGATGCTTCTCAGGCAGTGGAACTGCTGCTTGGCAGATGCGGCCGTGAGAGGATGAACGAGATAGTCGAAGATATTCTTCAGAAAAACTTAAAACGCCGCAAGCTTCAGTCTGATCTGTTCAGACTCTGCTGCAGCGAAGTAGACATAGATGATCCGGAAGACTTTATCATCATGGAGGCAGAAGCCTCTTATGAGGGAATAGCAGGCATAGTGGCAGGAAAGATAAAAGAGACTTATTACAGCCCTGCCGTGATCGTGACTCCCACAGGGGAAGGAGAAGTCAAGGGCACTGGCCGCAGTATAGAAGGAGTCAATCTATATGAGCTGCTCAAGACTCAGGAAGACCTTTTCGAAAAGTTCGGCGGCCACAGCGGAGCATGCGGATTTTCCATGAAGAGAGAAAATCTTCCGGCTCTCAGGGCAGGCCTCGAAAGACAGATGAAGGAGCTGAGGGAGAGAGATCCTCAGATATTCAGAAAAAAATACGACATAGATCTAAAAGTCTCTCCGGACGATCTGACCGTCGATCTGGCCGATCAGCTGGAAATGCTGGCGCCTTTCGGCAGTAAGAATCCAAAGCCTCTCATGCGGTGCAAAGACGTCATGATAGACGGAGTACGGTATATGGGAGACGAGCTGCAGCATGTGAGATTCTACGCCTCGGGAGATGGAGGCGCGAGAGTACAGTGCGTCTTGTTCGGCAGGGCTCAGGATTATGATTTTGAAGAGATAGCTCTGAAGCCGGCCGACATCATAGGAACTCTCGAGTGTCAGGTATGGCAGGGTTCAAAGAGACTGCAGTTCTTAGTTAATGAAATACAAATTGACGAAGAAGAGAGGCAATGATATAATTTCATCAAGAAGGGAGAGTGGGTGTATAATGGCATACGAATCAAAATTTAAGAGAGAAGATATAGACGAACTCTTTGAAGCTATACTTACGTTAAAAGATCAGGAAGACTGCTACAGATTTTTCGAGGATATATGTACCATCAACGAAATACACGCCATCGCCCAGAGACTTCAGGTGGCCAGACTGCTTTCGGAGAAAAAGACTTATATGGAGATCGAAGCTGCCACAAAGGCGTCGACGGCTACCATAAGCAGGATAAACAAGTGCCTGGTTTATGGAGCAGACGGCTACAAGAGAGTGCTCGAGAGGCTGAATGAAAAAGATGACGGACAATGATTTTGAACTGTTTATCTGTAGAAATGAGAAAAAAAGCGAGAGAAGAGAGCTGCTTAAGAGAGCTCTTTTAGCTTATGGTATAAAAAAAGAAGAACTATCACGGGCTGCTCTATGCCGAACAGATCTGGGCAAGCCTTATTTTGAGGGTCTGGAGATATATTTCAATATAAGCCACAGTCGAGATATTTGGGCCTGCCTGATAGGCCCGGATTGCTGCGGGCTGGATGTGCAGTATGTTAAGCCTTGCAATTATGAAAAGATTGCCGGGCGTTTTTTTTCATCTACTGAAAACATGTATGTAAAGGACGCAGGCCTTGAAGGCTTTTTTGAAATATGGACCAGGCGCGAAGCTTTCGGCAAGTATACGGGAGAAGGTTTTTTCGGAGAATTCAGAGATTTTACAGATGAGAAAGGAGAGCCGGTAAGCTCTTTAGATACAGTCGTTTTCAGAGAAATAGAAGTAGGCTCTGACATCAAGTGTATTTGCTGCGTTTCGAAAAACACTGCCGGCCATGCCGGGATAAAAGTGCGAGAGGATTTTTAGATGAATGGGAGTTGTATGGAAACGAAGGGGATATTGATGTTAAAAGAAATCTTGAGAAAAAGATGTAAGACAGCGGCGGCAGGGGATATTAATGAGTATTGAAAAATGCAAGTCTGCCGCTTTGAGATATGTATCTCTCAGGCTTCGCAGCCAGGGGCAGGTAGAAGATTATCTCATTAGAAAAGAGTTTGACAGCGAGGAGATAGAAATCGTTCTTAGCTTTCTCAGAGAATACAGATATGTAGATGATCAATATTTTTGTATAAGCTATTATAAAGAAGGCTGCCGTAAAGGCAGAGGGCTAAGGCGCATAGAGCAAGAACTGGAGCGCAGGAAAGTTCCCAGGAGCGTGATTCGCGAAACTCTCGACGAATTTCTTTCAGATGAAAATCCGGATTATCAGGATATAAGAGACGATCTTCTGACAGAGAAGGAAAGAGCCCTTAAGGCTGCCAGAAAGATGGCTGAAAATCACGTTTCCGAAGGAAGACGGACGGACAAGAATTTCATGGCCAAGGTGGGACGGAGGCTGATATCGCTGGGATACGGCAGCGACATCATATATGGCGTGATAGGGATACTTATGAAAGAATATCCCATGACAAGAGATTGAGGGGAACAGTTTAAAATGGAAGATCAGTTTCAGAGGACAGAAAGTCTTATAGGCGATATCGCCGTGAAAAAACTTCTGAGATCTAAAGTAATAGTATTCGGAATAGGCGGAGTAGGCGGTTACGTATGTGAGGCTCTGGCAAGAGCCGGAATAGGAAGCCTCGAGATCGTAGACAAAGATCTGATCGACAGGACCAATATAAACAGGCAGATATTAGCCCTTCACAGCACTGTAGGAAGACCTAAGACGGAAGTGGCGGAAGAACGTCTCAGGGATATAAATCCCGGCATGGAAATAAAGGTCAGGCAGCAGTTTTACCTTCCGGAAAAAGGAACGGAATTTGACTTCGGGGAGTATGACTATGTGGTGGACGCTGTAGATAACATCACTGCGAAGATAGACATAATAGAGAGGGCAAAAGCTGCCGGAACTCCGATCATATCCTCTATGGGAACAGGAAACAAGATGGATCCCTCCGCCTTTATCATAGCCGATATAGAAGATACAAAAGTGTGTCCGCTGGCTAAAGTGATGAGAAAAGAGCTGAAAAAGAGGGGAATAACCAAAGTCAAGACGGTCTATTCAAAGGAGGAGCCTGTAAAGACTGGAAGCAGGACTCCCGCCAGCATAAGCTTTGTTCCTGCGGCGGCGGGACTTCTGATAGCGAAAGCTGTAATAGACGACCTGATAAAAAAATAGCGGAGCTTCTCGTTCGCTATTTTGGTATACACATGTTTACAAAAGATCTGAAGAAATCCGTATCGAAAAGCACCTCCGGGTGCCACTGTACGCCTATGATGTTTTTTCCTTCTATGGCTTCGGTTATACCGTCTTTGGCCCTTGCCGTCACCTTGAATCCCGGTGCGACCTTATCCACCGCTTGATTGTGGAAGGAATTTATCTGTATCTGATCTTTGCGGTATATACTGTGAAGAAATGACCCTTCAGCAAGATATGCGGCCTGCATGGCGCCGTCCGTAAAGTGCCCGGGTATTTGTTGATGCAGAGTTCCGCCGAAGTAAACATTGATGGACTGCATTCCTCCGCAGATGCCCAGTATAGGCTTGCCAGCCTGTTCCAAAGCTCTGATCATGGCCCTATCGCTTTTATATTCATCTTTTGTATAATTTTTCCCCTTCAGAGGCTGATGCCCGTAATATGAAGGGTCTATATCTGTGTAGCTGCCCGGGAGTATGAGGCCGTTTGCCATATCGGCGGCGATTGACAGGTTTTTGTCTGATATGAGGGGAAAGAGAAGTATTCCCATGTCGTCGAATATTTTTTTAAAATATGCGGTAAGATAAAACCTGTCGTCGAAAGGCTTTTCTTCCGGGATGTTTTCTGCTCTTGTAGCTATTGCCAGTATCATTTTTTGGCCTCCTTTTCTATGTAATCGAGAAGATCGCAGGTCTTGGTGAAAACTTCGTACAGATCTTTTGAGCCGGATCGCATAAATCCCTGCTCAAAAGCGTGATCTATCATCGCAGTCAGAGGATCATAATAACCGTTTATATTGAATACCGCTATGGGCTTATGGTGCCGGTTCAGCTGCCTTAAAGTGAGTATTTCAAAGAACTCCTCGAATGTGCCTATTCCTCCGGGGACTGCGATGAAAGCGTCGGAACGCTCTTCCATGATCTGTTTACGTTGGCGCATGGTATCGGTGAATATGAATTCGCTGCAGCTACCATGCAATATGCCCGGTTTGTCAAAAAAATGCGGGGCAATGCCCAGAGAATATCCGTTCTTCTCCTGTACACCTCTGACCGCAGCTCCCATCAGGCCGCCGGCGCCGCCGCCGAAGATTAGACCATGACCGCGTTCTGCTATCTTAGAGCCTAAAAGAAAAACTTCTCTTACATAAATTTCACTGATTTCATCGCTGCTGGCTCCGAAGATACAAATATTCATGTGCCTGCCCCCCCTTACCATTTTAAATCGGAACTCATGACGGCAAGCGATTTTGCAAAGTCCGCTGCCTATAGATTAAAAAAATCCGTCATTTATTATATTATATCGAAAAATTTGAGAGAAAGTCAATGCAAGAATAGGAGGTACAATGAAGAAGAAAAGCTTAATTATTCTGATTTCAGCTCTGCTGATCTTCGCGATCATGCTGTCTCCGCTGGGGGCTTACGGCATAAGCCTCGGCGCCATGAGCGTTTACAGCCGCATGGAAGCAGAGGACAGCTATATGGCTCAAAAAGGCGTTCGGATACAGATACCCTCCGGCGAAGGATGGTACCCCTTTGTGATGACTTTTAATGCCGACAGTGGATTCAGAGGATTTTCGGGAGGGCAGGCAGACCGCCTGACCATAATGTATAACTTCCCTGAATTCGACCTGAAAAGAGGATGCAGCAGGATATATGATGACAGTTCGCCTTATTACAGCAGCTTTTACGGAGCTTACTGTGTGGAGGGAGATTACGGATTTGATGAAAGCGGAAGTCTGAATGTGGAAGAAGCCGGAAAAATACCTGAATATGATTATACGCATCTGGTTCTGCAAGATCTGGGACTCCCCGTACAAAAGCAGTTATTCGACTGGCAAACGGATGAAGTATACGGAGATGTAAAGATGGCAGGGTATGACGGATGGTATGCGGTGGACGCAGAGATCCTGGCCAGCGGCATTCTCCACAATAAGAAGACTTTTTTAAGAAATTATATTCAGTACGGATCTCCGGGATACGGGACGGAAGAGGACTTCGCCCCTGTCGAGTTGTTTGGCCGCGTCTACGGAAAATATTTTGAAGAATTAGGCGCAAGTATATACTTTTATGTAATTTCAGCCGACAGGGAAGTCTTAAATGACTGTGACGAAAATATTCTTCAAAAAAGCGAGATATACATGTGAATAAATATTATATTAGCTCCTTAATGGGATAAAATATCTTAAGCAGATAGTTAAGGAGGGACAACATGAAAAAAAAGAAGATACGGCCGCGAGACATAAAAAGATTTGAAGAACATCTGTACAGTGAAGAGAAGAGTAAAGCAACTATCGAGAAGTATATAAGAGACATTAAAAAATTCTCGGTTTTTCTCGGGGATAATTATTTGGACAAGGAGTCGGCGATCAGGTATAAGACGTATCTGGCGGAGAGATATACTCCGGCCAGCGTCAATTCCATGATAGCCTCTCTCAACTGTTATTTCAGGTTTGAAGATATGGAAGCGTTCTGCGTCAGATATATCAAGGTTCAGAAACAGATCTTTGCTCGGCAAGATAAGGAACTGAGCAGATTGGAATATAAAAGGCTCATAGACGCCGCAGATGATGAACAGACGTCGCTGATGATAAGAACGATGTGCGGGACGGGTATAAGAGTCAGCGAACTCAGGTATATTACCGCTGAAGCCGTGGCATCCGGGAAGGCGGTCGTAGACTGTAAAAACAAAAAGAGGATCATACTGATCCCCGCGCTGATGCAGGAATTTCTGATCCCATATATCAAAAAATCCGGAATCGAGTCCGGACCTATATTCTTAAGCAAGAACGGAAATCCCATAGACAGGACAAGTATATGGAGAAAGATGAAAGAACTCTGTGAGATATCCGGCGTAAACCCAGAGAAAGTATTCCCCCATAATCTAAGACATCTCTTTGCCAGGACTTTCTACTCCATAGACGGAGATATCGTCAGGCTTGCAGATGTACTGGGACACAGCAATATCAATACCACCAGGATATATACCATGGAAGCAGGACGCCAGCATATGGATATGCTGGATCAGCTTCAGAATATTCTTACAACATAATGTCTATTATGTTTCGAAAAAAACTAAATTAAGTTATCATAATTATATCACATATGGATTTAAAAAACTACATAAAATTTTTTCACATAACTGCATGCTGAGATTTCATTCGGGTAGTCTGTAAGATTTAACAATAAGCCAGTATGTTGTGAAATATACCCCTTGAGCACGCTCGCCTGCCGGGCGTGTTTTTTATTTTTCGTTTTTAGGTACGTTGGCGGGCAGATACATAATAGACATTATGTTTTATGAGAAAAGATCTATTCACATTACCAAACTCTTTATGGATAGGAGGGACATGCAATAATGAAAAAAGAAAGATCATCAGGAGGTATAAGAAAGCGACCGCTTTCTATACTTATAGTATTGATGATAATATGTATGATCTCAGGCGGGATCATATACGCTTCGTCTGGACTTAATACAGGCGAAACTGCAAAGGCAGCAGGAACAGGACTGGTGACTGATGCTTCATCAATGGACGGCTGGAAAGATATAGCCGAGAATAATACTAAATATATAGGACGTGTGTGGACGGACAAGAGCGTATTTTCAGAGAATGTCACGCTGAGCCCTTCAGGAATCACCATAGAAAAGGGTGATTCTGATTTTATGGTAGCACTTTCAGCGCTTTCATCCACATCTAATGTAAAGACTATGTTAGACGGACAACCTTTAGACATAGTGATGGTTCTGGACACCTCGGGAAGCATGGCAGAAGAATTCGGAGACGAAGAGATCTATGCGCCTACTTATGATACTGAAGCAAATGTGTTTACGGTAGATCGTTACGTACTGGACGATGGTGAATATAAAAAACTGACAAAGGTGAGTGACGGATGGGTCAGCTATCACTGGGAACTGGACGGCAAAAGGATAAGCTTTAAGACAAGCGCATCCGACAATGCCCCCGATCATTACCAGATGTACATCTTAAGAAATGTCACCAAAATGGATTCTCTGAAAGAAGCTGTCGGCAATTTCATAGAGGAGACGGCGAAGATCAACAACGATATAGCCGATACAGAAGATAAACATCACATATCTATAGTCAGCTATGCTAGCGGAAGCAATATTGTAGCGGGACTTCAGGAGTGCAGCGATGATAACAAGCAGTCTCTGATGACAACTGTGAACAATCTGTATGCTAACGGAGCTACTTATGCTGATTCCGGAATGGATTCGGCTAAAACTGTTTTATCCGGCTCCAGAGACAACGCAAAAAAGGTAGTCATCTTCTTTACAGACGGTGAACCTAATCACGGCAACGGGTTCGACGGATCTGTGGCCAACGATGTCATCGGAACAGCTAAAGAACTGAAAGATGACAAGGCTCTCATCTATACTATAGGAATATTCGAAGGCGCAAATCCAAACGGAAATAATGACGTAAACAATTATATGAACGCCATGTCGTCGAATTATCCCCAGGCCAAAGATTACGATGATTTGGGACAAAGAGTAAGTGAAGAGGCGGCATATTATAAAGTAGCTGACAATGCCGACGCGCTTAACAATATATTTACAGAAATATCAGAAGAGATTGTAAGTTCCGCGGGATATCCTACTCAGATAGAAAAGCCCAGCGGCGATCCTGTGGACGGTACGGATGACGGTTACATAACCTTCACAGACAGGCTTGGAGATTACATGGAAGTAGACGGATTCAAAACCATAGTATTTGCCAGCCAGAGGTTCGACCTGAAAGCGGGAGGAAAGACTACAGACGGAAATACGGACACCTATACTTTTGAGGGAACTGCAGGAAACGCTATCTACCCTAACGGTGACCTCAATACCATAGAGATTACGGTCGAACATGGCAAGGATCTGAAAGAAGGAGATTTGGTCACGGTAAAGATTCCGGCGGCTATGATACCTCTGAGAGATTTTGATGTGGATTCGGAAGATCCGGAGAATCCAAAGACGACTGTCAATGAGACTTATCCTATAAGATTGTTCTACGGGGTGAGCCTCAAGGACGGAGTAGAGGACGCTCTCAATGAACCTGATTCATCTCTCGCCAGATATATAAGTGAGAACTCTGAAGACGGCAAAGTAAGCTTCTACACCAACGCTTTCAGCAAGGGTGCAGAATTCGGAGATACGGTAGCAGGATTTACACCTGCCGTTAACAACAGCTATTATTATTTCACAGAGGATTCTTACCTCTTCTCTGACCCGGACGGAAACAGGCCTATAACAGGGTCTATAGGAGGACAATCGGGATATTATTATCAGAGATCATACTACAATGTAGGAACAGGTAAGGCAGAAACTTATTCCATAGATATATCAGGCTCAGGACTGCAAGAATTACTGAGGTCGGCGAAAGTGGGAGAAAACGGCCAGTATTATATACCTGCCGGCACTCCGAGACTGACTACAGTAACGGATATGCACGATGTAAAGGTTGATAACAGGACAGAGACTGCATTAGATATTGCTGACCATAGATGGAATGACATGAGCCTTGAAACAGCAAAATATATCGCAGCTTATCTGGGCAACAACGGACGTATGTATATAGATCTGCCGGGAACTCTCAAAGTCACCAAGAATATAGACGTGGCGGACGGATTTGACGCAGCAAAATATAAAGATACGGAATTTGAGTTCAGCTTGGATCTTTCCGGAGCTGACGAAGAATACAACGCTAAGATATTTGACCGCAGCGGCGATCAACAGGGAAGAGATTTCCTCATAAAAGACGGAGATACGTTCAAGCTCAAGGCGGGAGAGAGCATCTATATATATGGACTCCCTGACGGGGCAAGTTACGAAGTAACAGAACAAAATATTCCTAGCGGATTCACTCAGACGTCTGCTGAAGGAGCTCAGGGAGACATAACGGGCGGCGAAGAGAAAAGCGCTGAATTCCTGAACACGTACAGCGCATCCCTTCCGGATTCCGTAGACACTTCGGAGTTCTTTGTAGGAGCTAAAGTTCTCGACGGCAGAGACTGGAAGCAGGGGGACTCGTTCCTGTTCGTAATAGAAAAGGATGACAAGGCGCCGGCTACCGAAAAGGCGGAAACCGAGACAGAGGCATTATCCGATGGCCAGTATACCGACGGTCAGCAAGTTCCGTTTGATTTCGGAAAAGCTGAATTTACCAAACCTGGAACTTACACCTATATAATCTATGAAAAAGAGCCTGACTCAAAGGCTCCAGGATTGTCATACTCACAGGCTTTGTACACAGTCACTGTAGAAGTTACAGATAGCGGAGACGGAACCTTAGACGCCGAGGCGACTATGGTTCAGACTACTGACGACGATGCGAAAGCTACAGGTACTGAGACTGATAAAGCGCTGATCACCAACAGATATGACGCTGAATCTATCTGGGCGGGACCTAACGGAAACAAGATCTACACAGATCTTTCCGGCGGAAGCATGCCGCTTTCAAAATGTGACTTCTCGTTCCGCGTTACTCCGCTGACGCAAGGAGCGCCAATACCTGCAGACGTACAGGCAGAGCAGGACGGATCATTTACGGTGACTAACGATGGAACTTCCATATCTT
>ENA-ORNK01002317-ORNK01002317.1-human-gut-metagenome-genome-assembly--contig:-NODE-2317-length-10665-cov-2.616777_pt1 | contig 10665 bp, 10 predicted proteins | sample MGYA00242115_ERZ509022 | MGnify/ENA primary metagenome ERZ509022 (study PRJEB26280, sample SAMEA2338690) | human gut metagenome | biome: human gut; feature: human-associated habitat; material: faeces...
CATCTGCGCCGTATGACGGTCAAGAACATTTACAAACTCCGTATTCACCCTCTTTGGAAACCTTTCATGATTTTCAAATTTTACTCCGACTGTTTCAAGCGGAAATTCTTTTACATCTTGATCTATAAATACGACTGCATGAGGATTTCCCATAGAAACACATGTCATCCTATATTCCTGTCCATCCACGGTAATCGGTTCATCTATCACTTCTTCCTTTTCCGAAACAACAGGCACTTCTTCCGGACGCAGCATCGGTTTTCCCATATCAACTTTGACAAGGACAACTTTCCCGTCTTCTACAGTCAGATCAAGATATTTGATACCTGCCAATGTCTCTACAGAAATACTTGTTTTATCTGTTAAGCCGTAATCATATACATATTTCGCCACGCAGCGAATCCCGTTTCCGCACATTTCTCCACGAGAACCGTCCGCATTATACATCTCCATTTCAAAATCGGCTTTATCAGATGGATTGATCATAATAAGCCCGTCCGAACCGACTCCGTAATGCCGATCACTGATCTTCTTTGCCAGTTCCGATGGATTTTCTATCGTTTCCTGCAAACAGTTCACATAAACATAATCATTTCCTATGCCCTGCATTTTTGTAAATTTCATAGGTTTTCTCCTTTTCTCTCGCGTTCCTCTTTTTTTCTTCAAATCCAGTCCGACTCTTCTGCCGGTCTTCTTTTCGTCTTTTCAATACTCATTTCATCTCTAATTAAAATAGACAAGTTCTTCTATCGGTTCTGCCGCCTCGATATGTTCCGCTTCGAGAACAGGCCCTTCTCCGCGATAAACCGATACATTCGCAAACCGTACTTTCGCCCGTACTTTTACCCATTGTCCTGCTTTTAATTTCGGAGCGTACGCACTTCTGCATACATATCCCAGAAATGTCGTATCATCCGCACAACATGTCATCGCCATCCGCCCCGGAAGAAACACTTTTGACGGAAATCCGGAAGGTTTCAACACCTTCGCTGTGATTTCAATAACTTTTCCACGATATCGGGCGGGATTTTCCATCATATCCACATACCAGATACCATAATCTTCTCTCGGAATCTCGATTACAGGCGCATCCAGATCATACGGCACGTCATCTTCAAAAATATTTTCCACTTCTCCTTGTTCATCTTCAAATATAACTTCCGCCTGAGGGCTGACTACTTTGACGCTTCTCCTGTATCCCGCCAGAGGCTTAATATCTTCACAGCGGTTAAAAAGAACCATCTCGGCGCCTCTTACCATTTCTACAAAGAGCGGTTTTAAATTAGTCAGATATGTCTGAAATGTGCTTGCGTCCACTGTTGTGATCTTCTGCTCGATCCCCCAGCCCTTAGGAAGCTTCATATTTTCAAAATCACTGACCTTCCACATTCCGTTATATTCAATGACAACTCGATCAGGCTCGTGCTTTCGATCTAATTCCGCCAAATCCTCCTCTGTCAGTTCTTCTCTGTCTTCCAGCCGCTCTATTACAACGCCGTATCTTAACATTTCCATCGCATCATACTCATCTTCTCCATCTTCGCAAAGAATGAGCAATGTTTTTCCATCGATCTGAAAATAATCCTGCTTCAATGTAAATTTTAAAAATCCGGTCTTTCCACTGTCTAAAAATCCCGTCATCAAATAAACCATTACATCCGGTTCATTCATGTTTTATTTTTCCCTCCTTATTTTTTCATTCCATATTTTCCGGTTCTCGCTCTTTCATTCGTTTCCTTTGTATGTTCGCCGATTAAAGGCCGAACAGTTTTTCCAGTTTTTCTTCATTTATCTTTGCTCCGATCACACAAATACGTCCCGTGTATTCCGGCGCTCCGGTACGCACTTCATATTCTCCCGGAACCATGTCAAAGTAGATCCATGTTCCGTCTTCTCCTTTGACCATTCCTTTTGCTCGAAGGATATCGCCATACTCTTCTTCATTTTCAAGACTCTTTAAAATCTCCCCGACCTGTTCTTCCGAATACACATGGATCGTCTCACGCCCCCAGCTCGTAAACACTTCGTCTGCATGGTGGTGACCGGCATGATCATGACCACATCCACAGTCATGATGATGGTGGTCGTGGTGAGGTCCGTCCTCTCCATTGTCATGATGATGGTGGTCGTGGTGATGCTCGCACTCTCCGTGGTCATGATGGTGATGCTCGTGATGATGCTCGCACTCTCCGTGATCATGATGGTGATGTTCGTGATGATGCTCGCACTCTCCGTGGTCATGATGGTGATGTTCGTGATGATGCTCATCCTCTCCATGGTCATGATGATGCGCTCCGTGGTGATGACCGCACTCCGGGCAGACAACCTCCGCAAGGAGTTCCTCCTCCATTGATCTGACGGATTCCATCGTTTCCAAAATTTTACTTCCCGCAAGTTGTTCCAAAGGTGTAGTAATAAACGGCGCCTTCGGATTCAATTCTCTTAAAATAGCAATACTTTCTTCGATCTTTTCCGGTTTTGCCTTATCTGTCCTGCTCAAAATAACCGCGCCCGCATATTCTATCTGATTACTGAAAAATTCACCGAAATTTTTTCTGTAAATTCTGCATTTCGTCACATCCACAACAGTCGTAAAACTATTTAACTTAGCGTCGATCTCACTTTGTACGTCTTGAACCGCCTTTATGACGTCTGATAATTTTCCGACCCCCGACGGTTCTATCAAAATACGATCCGGATGATAAGTATCCACAACTTCTCTCAAAGATTTGCCGAAATCTCCGACAAGAGAACAACAGATACAACCCGAATTCATTTCCCTGATCTCGATTCCTGATTCTTTTAAAAATCCGCCGTCAATCCCGATCTCTCCAAGCTCATTTTCGATAAGAACAACCTGTTCTCCCGCAAACGCCTCCGAAAGCAGTTTTTTAATAAGCGTTGTTTTTCCAGCTCCTAAAAAGCCCGAAATAATATCAATCTTTGTCATTTCAAACAACCTCCCATATTATATTCAATCCATATCCAGCTCAATAGGACAATGATCCGATCCCATCACATCTGTCAAAATCTTCGCATCTTTCAGACGCTCTTTCAAACTTTCCGAAACACAGAAATAATCGATCCGCCATCCGGCATTTTTTGCTCTTGCGCTGAAGCGATACGACCACCAGGAATAAATTCCTTCCCGATCGGGATAAAAATACCGAAACGTATCAATAAATCCCGCGTCAAGAAGTTCGGTAAACTTTCCTCTCTCCTCATCTGTAAATCCGGCATTTTTTCGATTTGTCTTTGGATTCTTCAGATCAATTTCCTTGTGCGCCACATTCATATCTCCGGTTACGATGACCGGCTTTTTTTCTTCCAGTTTTTTCAGGTACATACGAAAATCATCTTCCCATCTCATGCGGTAATCAAGTCTCGCCAATTCATTTTGCGAATTGGGCGTATATACCGTAACAAAGTAGAAATCTTCAAATTCGCATGTGATCACTCTGCCTTCCTGATCATGTTCTTCGATTCCGATACCGTAAGTTACAGACAACGGTTCCTTTTTCGTAAACACCGCCGTTCCCGAATATCCTTTTTTCACCGCATAATTCCAATACTGATGATATCCCGGCAAATCGAGTTCCAACTGCCCTTCTTGCATCTTTGATTCCTGTATGCAGAAAATATCCGCATCTGCCTCAGTGAAAAAATCCAAAAAACCTTTTTGCACACACGCTCTTATTCCATTTACATTCCACGAAACAAATTTCATTATCATCCACCTCTCTCACATAATATTAATATCACTCTGATAGAACCTGTTTCCGGGTAAAGCATAAAAGGACAGATGCTTTCACTACCTGTCCCTCTCTTCTCATTCATACCGTACTTCTCTCAAAAAAAGTCCGCCTGCCGGAGCCAGAAACCCCGCTTTTGATCTGTCTCCTGTCAAAAGCGCCTCTTTCACACTTTCGGCGGTACGTTCCCGCATCCCGACTTCAAGTAAAGTTCCTGTCAATATTCTCACCATATGATACAAAAATCCCGTTCCGTCATATCGAATGACAATACAGTTTCCATTCCCGATCTGATCGGATTTTCCGCACGGCAAAAAGTCTTTTCTTTCATCTCTGATCATGATCGAGTAAATCGTACGTCTGACAGATCTGTTATCTTTTTTATCCGTATACCCCGCAAAAAAATGTGTGCCTGTCAAATATCCGGCCGCCTCCCTCATCCTTGCAAGATCCGGTTCTCCCGGAAAATGACCGCTGTACTTCCGTGTAAATACATCTTGTTTGATCCCCGTATCGATCCGATATTCATAAACTTTCCTACCGCACTTTTCCGGGCATGAAATCCGTTCTTCACAAGCTCCACATCAAGGATGCGTATATCAGGCGGAAGACACCCGTTCATTTTTTCCGTAAACAAAGCCGTATCCACTTTTCCCGGCAAAACAACGCTCGCAGTCTGGCCGCTTGCATGAACTCCGGCATCGGTTCTCCCGGAGCCGTCGATCTGCACCTGATATCCTGTGCAGTTTTCCAGCGTCTCTTCCAAAATCCCCTGTATCGTCCGATCTGTATCTGACTGCCTCTGCCAGCCTTGATAGTTTGTCCCGTCATAGGCAATCGTCAATTTATATGTTCTCATAATTTTATCTACTGCAAAAACTTCTTAAGCTCGTCCATAAATGTGCCCGCATCTTTAAACTCTCTGTACACAGAGGCAAAGCGTACATATGCTACCGGATCAAGCTCTTTTAGTTTTTCCATAACGATTTCCCCGATCTCACTGCTCGGGATTTCTTTCTCCTCACGATTAAAAATCTCAAGTTCGACCGCATCGATCGTTTTCTGGATTGCTTCTGCGGGAACAGGGCGTTTATAACATGCGCTCAATACACCTTGTTCAATCTTAGACCGTTCATACTGCTCTCTGTTATTATCTTTTTTTATAACAATGAGCGGAATCGTCTCTACTTTTTCGTATGTCGTAAATCTTCTGCCGCATTCATCACACGAACGTCTTCTTCTGATCGAGTTTTTATCTTCTGCAGGACGAGAATCAATCACTCTCGTATCCGGATTTCCACAATATGGACATCTCATGAGCATTTCCGCCTTTCTCTTTCCATTTTCTATATGCGCAATTATTATACCACACGCTTTAAAATTTTTGCAAAAATTTTTCTTCTTTAATCTCCACAAGCACGATATCCGGACCGATCTTTTTTATGCAGGAAAAGGGAATCACATATTCACAATCTGTCCCGAAAAATCCGCATATTTTCCCCGGTCCGGGTATTACGATCGCCTCGATTTCTCCTGTACATATGTTGATCTCCACATCTGCGATACAGCCGAGACGCTTTCCGCTGCATACATTGATCACTTCTTTTTCCTTCAGTTCACAAATCCGCATACCGCCTCACCGCCATTTTACGCTCTTCTTAATTTATTATATGAACGAACAGTTCCGCCATGCACAAAGCCGCAATCCATTTCTCTTTCTTTTTTCCAGTTTATGCGATACAATAACATCAGTAAAACAAATAAAAATATATTTATATAAAATGAAAGGATTTCACACATGAAAGAAATGATCTTATTATTTAATCCACCGGCAAAAGAACAACTGCTGAAAATCCGTTCCGCCCTGCTGCCTCTGCATATCCGCATACAGCTTATCAAACCGGAACAGTACAATCAGCCGCTCGGATATCTTGCCGGCATGAAAGATATCTCTCCTGTCGAAGAAAATTACGCCGGAGAGGAACTTCCGGATACAATGTTTCTCTTCTCTTCTTTAAGCAGTAGCCGTCTCGATCAGGTTCTGGCAGCCCTTCGCAAAAGTGGAGCCGGCCCGTTCCCGTATAAAGCCGTCCTGACTGCAACTAACAGCAAATGGAATGCTCTTGACTGCTTCAACGAGATTCGTCGCGAACATGAAGCGCTCCATCCTTAAAACACTTTTTTCAAACCAATCAGGCAGACTGCCGATATTGTTATAACTTTAGAGGGGGACTATCATTATGTGGAAACAAAAAACATTAAAAAAATCTTCTAAATCATGCATGAAACCGGCGTATACAAGGATGGTTTCCGTCTGTTTCATTATCTCTTTGCTTACGACAGCATACCCTGTTTCCACAACATTTTTAAATCTGCAGAAACTTTCCGGTCCTGCCTATACAGACGCCGCATTTTCTCTTAGCATTACGAATTCCGAAGCGTTTGCCGAAACACTCGGTCTGATCTTAGGCGGGAACGCTTTTCCAAAACTTTTACAAAATACTGTATTTCATGTATTTTCTTTTGTGATCGATCTATGTTCCGCCGGCATATCCATATTTTTTAATGTCCTTAGAACAGTCAATGCATTTTTTACAGAACCGTTAGGCACATCTTTTGTATTTCTTATAATAGGACTGTGTATAACATTTCTCTATCAACTGTTTGTGAACTATGTGCTTATCATCGGAGAAATGCGGTTTTTTCTTGAAGTACGCAAATACAAAAGAACTTCTATCTCAAAGATTTTCTTCTTATATAAACTTCGGTGTATAGCCGCCCCTGTGTGGGTCATGTTCTGCAGATCTGTATTTCAGTTTCTTTGGAATTTCACGATCGCAGGAGGAATCATAAAACATTACGAATATGCCATGATCCCGTACATACTCGCCGAAAATCCAAAAATAAGCCGAAAAGACGCCTTCTTTTTATCCAAACAGCTCATGAATAAAAACAAATGGCGTGTGTTTCTGCTGGACTGCTCTTTCTTAGGATGGAAGATCTTATCAATCTTAACACTCGGTATTCTTGACTTCATATTTGTCAATCCATATATTACGGGATGTAAGGCTGAACTTTATGCGTCGCTTCGCAGAGACTATGTCCTCTCGCGGTCGCCGCGCTATGAAATGCTAAGCGATTCTTATTTGGAACATGTTCCTTCCGAAGACGAACTTCTTATCAGCAAAGCTCTTTATGACGATTCCCAGGGACCGTATACGAAGACTTCCTATTTTGAACCGGAACAATACCCTGTCTTTCTCTTCTCCGTTCAGCCAAAGACAGTAAAACCTTCCGCCCGTGTATTTCGGAATTACGATATTTTGTCCTGCATCTTCCTCTTTCATGCCGCATCCTGTTTCGGATGGATCATGGAAATGCTCATACACCTTATGCGCGACGGAACTGTGGCCGACATCCATCTGCTGTTCGGCCCGTGGCTGCCCCTTTACGGCATTTACGGAATCATTATTCTGAAAGCATCAAAACGCCTGCTCAAAAAACCGATTTTTGTATTTTTCCTGAATTTCATTGTGTTTTCATTCCTGCAATATATTTTCAGTTTTACGGTTGAACTTTTTTCAGGATACAAACTTTGGGATTTCAGCGAATTCTTTCTGAACATTAACGGCAGAATTTATCTCGGAGGATCTGCCGCATTTGCGTTACTCGGATGTGCGTTTATTTACTACCTCGCCCCGAACTGGACAAATTATTTTTCAAAATTATCAAAAAAGACACAAACCGTTTTCTGCGTAATCTTAAATTCTTTATTTATTACGGATGTCATTTTAACTTTGATCTTTTCATACTAAGTTGTTAAAAATAGTTTTATCTTCCTAAAGCAACTTTTTAAATTTGTGGTTGATTTCCATGAATTGATGGTGTAATATATGCATATACTTAATGTAGTTTCAAAAACTACATGTTGCATTTAACTAATTCGGAGGTGCATATTATTATGGGAAATACTCATGCCATTGCTAAAAAATCAACCTTTATAAAAAAACATCCTACGCTTCATATACAAAATTACGCAGGGAACAGCTATTCTGCCGCCGGTTATAAAAAAACCGGTTATAATTCCGGGAAATCCGCCTCTTTGAATGAACTTCGGGGGAAATTTTATATAAAGGAGCCCGGCAGCGCCATCACTCATTTTATCGGAATGATCATGGCGCTTATCGCCGCTTTCCCTCTGCTTATAAAAGCCGCGGCGCAGCCTGATCCGGTTTACCTGATCTCCATGTCCGTTTATGCCGCAAGTCTGATCTTATTATATGCGGCAAGCACAACTTACCACACATTTGACATTTCCGAAAAGGGAAACACTGTCTTAAAAAAGATCGACCATATGATGATCTCCGTCCTGATAGCAGGAAGTTACACGCCTGTCTGCTTACTTGTCTTAGAAGGCCGTATGCGGATCATTTTACTTGCTGTTGTATGGACTCTCGCATTGACAGGTATACTGATCAAAGCTTTTTGGGTATTTTGTCCGAAATGGGTTTCTTCCGTTCTTTATATCGGAATGGGATGGACGTGTGTCCTTGCATTTGCACAGATTTTCCGCAATATGCCTTTGGCCGCTTTCGGATGGCTGCTTGCAGGAGGTATTATCTACACAGTCGGCGGTATTATTTATGCATTGAAAGTACCGATTTTCAATAACAAACATAAAAACTTCGGAAGCCACGAGATCTTCCACCTCTTCGTTATGGGCGGAAGCATCTGCCACTTCATTGTAATGTACGGATACCTGCTTCCGTAAAAAATTAAAAAATCAACAGACATCTCATCTCTGATTTGACGTCTGTTGATTTTTTCTGTATGACCGGCTCTTAGAATCGTCTTATCTGCACACGATCAGCCGTTCATTTTCTTTATATCCGTCTACTGTTTCTTCCGTCAGTATCACACTGCCGGAAAAGGGAGCAAACGTCACGGCGCTTATATTGCCGAACTTTGTACTGTCGGCAAGAATATACGACTTTTGACACTGTTGTACCGCCGTTTGTTTCACCTGCGCTTCTCCTACGTCCGGAGTCGTAAACCCTTCCTCTTTCGTAATACCGTTTGTTCCGAAAAATCCTTTTGTGAAATGATATTTTCTTAAAAGTTCTATTGCCTGCGCTCCGACAACAGCCTCAGTCGAACTTTTCAATTCACCCCCTATAAGTAAAACACGATTTCCCTGAGCCGCCAGACGCTGCGCGTGTGCGACTGCGTTCGTTACAAACGCCGCCCGTTTCTCTGCCAAAAATTCTACCATATAGCCGACTGACGTTCCCGCATCAAGATAAACAAAATCATTGTCTCCGATCATATCTGCCGCATATTGTGCGATTTTGATCTTTTCCTCTTTCCTGACGTTCACTTTTTGTGCCACTGTCGGTTCTTTCATCTCATAAGTATGCTCGGCAGCAACCGCTCCGCCAAACACTTTCGTCAGCTTCCCCGCCTTATCAAGCGCAGTAATATCCCTCCTTGCCGTGGATTCCGAAATTCCGAGATCTTCTGTAATTTCAGCTACTGTAATACTTTTCTTTACTTTCAGCCGTTCTAATATCCGTTCAAACCTTTGCTCTGTTAACATAATGCCCTCTGTGCATATAATAAACTATACTATATGTTCTTTCTCTTTTTCCAATACGAGGGTCATCTTTCAATCTATATTTTTTGATGACCCTCGTATTTACTATTTGACACTATTCTATCATTTTTTCACTTTATATGCTTCACTTTTTTTTGCTTTTTCTTATTTTTCTGTTTCCCGCTGAGGACAAACAGTTTTTTATTCTTTATATTTTTATACTTTTTAAGCTTTCTTTTTCAATACTCCGAGCAGCAATGCCGACACAACTGTTCCCGCAACAAGCGCGATCAGATATTGAAGCGGATTTCCTACAACCGGGAATACGAAGATTCCGCCGTGCGGCGCCATCAGCGTACAGTTAAACGCCATGGAAAGCGCTCCTGCAACCGCCGATCCTGCGATACAGGCCGGGAGCACATGAAGGGGATCAGATGCAGCGAACGGGATCGCTCCTTCTGTAATGAAAGCAAGACCCATAATAAAGTTTGTCGGACCTGCGTCTCTTTGTTCTTTTGTAAATTTGTTTTTAAAGAGCATTGTCGCAAGCGCGATCGCGCACGGCGCCGTCATTCCTCCGACCATAACCGCCGCCATAATGTCATAATTTCCCGCCGCGATAGACGCAGTGCCGAACACATATGCCGCCTTATTAAACGGACCTCCCATATCGATCGACATCATTCCTCCGACGATCATTCCGAGAAGGATCTTGCTCGTTCCGCTCATGCTGGAAAGTCCCGCATTCAAAGCGGTGTTGATGCCTCCCATAACCGGTTCGACCGCAAACGTCATCAGTAATCCCATGATCAAAATACCAAATACCGGATACAATAATACAGGCGCGATTTTCTCGACTGCTTCGGGCAGCTTGCCGCACACTTTTTTCAGACCTACGATAATGTATCCTGCCGCAAATCCTGCTACAAGCGCTCCTAAGAATCCTGATTTTCCGCCTGCTGCGATCATTCCGCCTACAAATCCGACTGCAAGCGCCGGACGATCTCCGATCGCCATCGCGATGAAACCAGCCAGAATCGGGAGCATAAAGCCAAATGCCACACCGCCGACAGTTTTAAACCATGCCGCAGCCGGCGTGATCGTACCAAAAGCCGCTCTTTCATCCGCCGGAAGAGAATTAAGGTCGATACTTAAACCGTCGATCAAAAATGCGATCGCGATCAGGATTCCTCCTCCTACTACAAACGGAAGCATATGAGAAACGCCGTTCATAAGCTGTGTATAAATTTTATGTCCGATTCCTCCTGATTTTCCTGACGAAGACACCGCTGTCGAAGAGGACGTTTCGTTTCCGCTGTG
>ENA-ORNK01002319-ORNK01002319.1-human-gut-metagenome-genome-assembly--contig:-NODE-2319-length-10662-cov-2.312529_pt1 | contig 10662 bp, 5 predicted proteins | sample MGYA00242115_ERZ509022 | MGnify/ENA primary metagenome ERZ509022 (study PRJEB26280, sample SAMEA2338690) | human gut metagenome | biome: human gut; feature: human-associated habitat; material: faeces...
AGAATAAGGCTGATGATAATTTCAAGAAGTTGGCGGCGATGTTTCCCAATGCCGTGACGGAAACGATTAACGAGAACGGCGAGGTTGTGCGGGCTATTGATAAGGATGTGCTGATGCAGGAGATTTCCTGCACGGTGGTGGACGGCAACGAGGAACGCTATCAGTTCACTTGGCCGGACAAGAAAAAGTCTGTTCTGCTTGCCAATGCGCCCATCAACAAGACGCTGCGCCCCTGCCGTGAGGAAAGTGTGGATTTCGATACCACCGAAAACCTCTATATTGAGGGCGATAATCTTGAAGTGCTGAAGCTGTTGCAGGAAACCTATCTTGGTAAAATCAAGATGATCTACATCGATCCTCCGTACAACACCGGCAACGACTTTGTGTATGAGGATGACTTTGCTCAGAGTACGGATGAGTATCTTGCCAATAGTGGGCAGTTTGATGAGGACGGCAACCGTATGGTGCAGAACACCGAGAGCAACGGTCGTTTCCATACGGATTGGCTTAATATGATTTATCCGAGACTGCGAATTGCAAAAAATTTGTTGGCGGGCAATGGCGTTATTTTTATCAGCATTGATGATAATGAAATCGAAAATATGAAAAAGCTCTGCGACGAGGTATATGGAGCAACATCATTTGTGGCGCAGCTTGTATGGGAGAAGAAGAAAAAGGGAAGCTTCCTTTCAAAATCAATCACAAATGTAAAAGAATACATTTTAGTGTATTGTAAAAATATCGATGGCTTCGAAGGCTTGATTGGGGAAATCAATGATGAAGAAGAAACTTATCCGTGCATCAATGCTGTAAACAAGCGTGAACTTAGAACAATCCCGGCAGGTATCGAGAGTAAGTATAGGGATAAAGACTTTTTTATGCCGAAAGGTAGTGAAATCAGCGATACCACTATGAGTATCGTGTTACATTCTGACTTGGTTATCAAAAATGGCGTATTGGCTGAAGAACTGACTCTTGAGGGAAACTGGCGTTATTCTCAAGCAGCAATGAAAGAATACGCACTTAAGAAAGAACTCTACATTACTCGTGATTTGTATTTGCGCCGCATTGTAAGAGAAACGAGATACAAGACTATGAAAGACTTGCTTTCTCGTGTAGGTGAAGATACAGAAATTGCTCACACTGAGATGGTAGACACCAAGAATCTTAATAGTTCAGGATGGGGTTCAAATGAAGATGCTGATGAAGAACTGCGTCTGATTTTTGGTATTCAAAAACTTATGGATTATCCAAAACCGGTAAGATTGCTTCTGAAACTTTTGGCATCTTATAGGGGTTCTGATGACTACATTGTTCTTGACTTTTTCTCTGGTTCTGCAACAACTGCCCACGCAACCATAAAATTAAATGCTCAAGACGGCGGAAAAAGAAAATTTATTATGGTTCAGTTGCCAGAGTTAACTGATGAGAAATCGCCAGCTTATAAAGCAGGATATAAAACCATCTGTGAAATCGGCAAGGAGCGTATCCGCCGTGCGGGTGCTAAAATTAAGGAAGAAGCTGGGCTGGCTGCGCAGAATCTCGACACCGGTTTTCGCGTGTTGAAGTGCGACACCTCCAACATGAAGGATGTCTACTATAACCCTGCGGAGTATGAGGTTAATATGTTCTCCCGCCTTGAGGATAACATCAAAGAGGACAGAACGCCGGAGGATCTGCTGTTCCAAGTGATGCTGGATTTGGGTGTGCTGCTCTCCAGCAAAATTGAGGAAACCACCATTGCCGACAAGAAGGTGTTCAATGTGGAGGACAACTACCTGATTGCCTGTTTCGACAGCGATGTCTCGGAGGAAACCATCAAAGCCATCGCCAAACAGAAGCCGTACTACTTTGTCATGCGCGACAGCTCCATGGCAAGCGACAGCGTAGCCACCAATTTCGACCAGATTTTCGCCACCTACAGCCCCGACACCGTAAGGAAGGTGCTGTGATGACGACAAGCATTAAATACGAAGTTGAGCAGCTTTATCACTATACATCGTTAAATACTTTACATGCAATTCTGCAAAATAAAACAATTCGATTAACGGATTATCGTTTTTTAAATGATATGCAGGAGTTATTTTTTGCAACAGAAAAATTGAAAAAGTACATTCAAGGAAATCCGACTATTAATGAAAGAGAAGAATTATTAACTGCTGTTCAAAATATTGAAAGTGGGAAAATCAGTAAATCTAAGACTGTGGGTTATTTAGGCGACAAGATTTTAATATCTCCTTTATTATCTGACACAAATTATTATGTTCTATCATTATCTAATGCTCGAGATAACATTGCAATGTGGAAAATGTATGCGCCTGAAGGTTGCTGCATGAAATTCAACAGTCAAAAATTGTTTGAATTTTTTTATTCATTTCGAGATGAACATCTTCCACAAGGACTCACGAATATTATCAGAGGTCAGGTGCATTACGGAGATGACCAACAGATGCCGCATATGGTTAATTTCATGTCTAGTGACTTTAATAAATTGATGATATATTACAATATATTACAATACTGCCTTCTTCAGAAAGATAAAGCGTTTGCATATGAACAGGAATATAGAATTGCATTGCCATTTGAATCTGAATATCTCGACGATTCATGCTCGAGGGAATTTATAATTAGTGAAACACTAATTAAACCTCAAATTGAATTTAAAAATTTTCCTATTTCTGAAATTCTGGAAGAGGTTATCATAAGTCCTTTTGTTAAATCTGAACTTACACATATGGGTGTTCAAGAATTGCTTAAAGCCAACGGTATTTCGCCAGATATTGTCTTAAAATCTAATATATTGATAAGGTGAAACCATGAAGTTCAATTTCAAAATACAACAATATCAAACCGATGCGGTGGACGCCGTGGTCAATGTCTTTGCGGGGCAGCCGTACAGCAGCGGCGTGTCTTATATCCGCGACACCGGAACCTTGAACCAAAAACCGCAGCAGCTGAGTTTTTTGCCACTCGCAGATAATCCTGAACAAAAGGAATTGGAGGATTTGCTGCGCGATTCCGGTTATAAAAATGAGGCTGTTGCGCTGTCCGATGATCAGCTTTTGCAAAACATCCACACTCTGCAAAGCCAAAACAATATTAAATTGTCCCCTGAGCTGGTACATGACATGGGGCGTTGCAGCTTGGACGTTGAGATGGAAACCGGCACCGGCAAAACCTATGTCTACATCAAAACCATGTTCGAGCTGAACAAGAAGTACGGCTGGAGCAAGTTTATTGTGGTCGTTCCCTCGATTGCAATCCGTGAGGGCGTGAAGAAATCCTTTGAGATCACCACCGACCATTTTATGGAGTATTACGGAAAGAAAGCACGGTTCTTCGTTTATAACAGCTCCAACCTGAACCAACTCGACAACTTTTCTTCCAACTCCGGCATCAATGTGATGATTATCAACACGCAGGCGTTTGCCTCCTCTCTGAAAGAGGATGGCAAGAGCAAGGAAGCCCGTATTATCTATTCCGAACGGGATGAGTTCGGTTCCCGCCGCCCGATTGATGTTATTAAGGCAAACCGCCCTATCATCATTTTGGACGAGCCGCAGAAGATGGGCGGCGATGTAACGCAAAAGGCGTTGAAAAATTTCAACCCGTTGTTCGCGCTCAACTATTCCGCCACCCACATCAAACGGCACAATCTGGTGTATGTGCTGGATGCGCTGGATGCCTTCAACAAACGGCTGGTCAAGAAAATTGAGGTCAAGGGCTTTGAGGTCAAGAACTTCCGCGGAACGGACAGTTATTTGTATCTGGAGCAAATCGTACTTTCCAGCAAAAAGCCGCCGATGGCTAAAATTGAATTGGAAATTGCCTACAACAAATCCATCAATCGTGAAACCCGTATTCTTGGTGTCGGCGATGATCTCTACTATGTTTCGCAGGAAATGGAGCAGTACAAGGGCTATACGATTTCTGAAATTGACCCGCTGCGCAGCACCGTGACCTTTACCAACGGTGAGGGTATCAAGGCCGGCGATGTGGTGGGCGATGTTTCCGAAAAGGATATGCGCCGCATTCAGATTCGTGAAACGATTTTGTCGCATTTTGAAAAAGAAGAAAAGCTGTACAACATGGGCATCAAGTGCCTGTCCCTGTTCTTTATTGACGAGGTCGCCAAGTATCGCCAGTATGACGCTGACGGCAATGAGGTTCTGGGCGAGTATGGCCAGATGTTTGAGCAGGAGTACATCAATGTTCTGAACGAGTATACAACCCTGCTCGATACGCCGTACCAGAAGTATTTGAAGTCTACCTGCAGCGATGTCAGCCGTGTACACAAGGGATATTTCAGTATTGATAAGAAAACCGGGCGCAGCATTGACAGTAAGGCAAACAAAGAGGGCTTTGATGAAAAAGACGTTTCAGCATATGACCTGATTCTTAAAAATAAGGAACGGCTGCTGTCTTTTGAGGAGCCAACGCGGTTCATCTTCTCCCACTCTGCTCTGCGCGAGGGCTGGGACAACCCGAATGTGTTCCAAATCTGCACTTTGAAGCATTCTGACAGCAATACCGCAAAGCGGCAGGAAGTTGGTCGTGGTCTGCGCCTTTGCGTCAACCAAAACGGCAACCGTATGGATGTGCAGAGCTGCGGGGACAGTGTGCATGAAATCAACACCCTGACCGTTATTGCCAGCGAGAGCTACAAGACCTTTGTTGCGGACCTGCAATCTGATATTAAAACGGTGCTTTATGACCGACCTACGGTTGCTACGAGTGAGTACTTCAAGGGCAAGTATGTTAAGGTAAACGACGTGCCTACGCTGATCGACAACGAGAAGGCCGATGCTATCGAGTTCTATCTGATTCAGAACGGCTATGTGGATATGAAGCGCAGGGTCACGGACAAGTATCGCCGGGATGTCGCAATGAATCAGGTTGCGGAGCTGCCCGATGAGCTGAAACCTATGTCCGAAGGGATTCATACGCTTGTTCAGGCGGTTTATGATGACAGCGTTCTTAAGGATATGTTCACCGATGGTCACGAATCGAAGGTGAAGGAAAATCCGCTGAATGAGAATTTTGCCAAGAAAGAGTTTCAGGCTTTGTGGCGTGAAATTAACCACAAGTATGCCTACACGGTGGAGTTCGACAGCGCCGAGCTGATTCGCAAGGCCATTGCCCACATTGATGAAAAGCTGTTTGTTTCGGAGCTGCAGTACACGACTACCATTGGACGCCAAAAGGCGAACATGAATGAGTACGAAATTGACCGCGGCGATTCTTTTACGGGCGAAAAGACCCGGACACAAACCCTCAAGCACGCAGAAACAAGCCAGATCAAATATGACCTGATTGGCAAAATTGCCGATGGCGCAAAGCTCACACGCAAATCGGCATCTGCCATCCTGCAAGGTATCCGCGCCGACAAGCTCTATATGTTCAAGAACAACCCGGAGGAGTTTATTTCCAAAGTGATCCGGCTGATCAATGAGCAGAAGGCCACTATGATTGTGGAGCATATCTCCTACAATACCATTGAGGGAGAATACGACAGCTCTATCTTTACGGCAGAAAAGGCTACCCAAAGCTTTGATAAGGCGTTTCTTGCCAAGAAGGCAATTCAGGACTATGTGTTTACCGATGGCTCTGCCGACAAGAGCATTGAGCGTAAGTTTGCCGAAGATCTGGATGCCGCGGAGGAAGTTTGTGTTTACGCCAAGCTACCCCGAACCTTCCAGATCCCCACGCCGGTAGGCAACTATTCGCCGGACTGGGCAATCGCTTTCTATGAAGGTACGGTCAAGCACATTTTCTTTGTGGCAGAAACCAAAGGCACGATGGAAACACTGGAACTGCGACCCATCGAGCAGGCAAAAATCTCCTGCGCCAAGAAACTGTTCAACGAGATGTCTACCAGCCATGTCGTATACCATGATGTTGACAGCTACCAGAGCCTACTGAACATAATGAATTCAATATGATGTGATAAGCCTCTTACCACTATGTAAACTAAGAGACCTAGCTGGTCTTTTGTTTGTATAGTTACAATTCCGCAAGTGTTCCCATCAATGCGGGCAACTCCACAGTTACGGCTTCTATTGCTGATAGTCCTCATGTTCTAGATAGTTACAGGCCCTCCAAAAGACGGTCACCCTTGACAAAGAGTTTGAGCAGCAGGAAAAGCCATCTGAAAAAAGTAGTGCATATGGGATATATAGGAACAGCGTCCCCCTAAATTCACTGGGGACGCTGTTTTTATCGCTTCATAATCAACTGGTGACAATTTGTCACCAGTTGATTATGACTGCTATTAGTCAACAAACATCAACGTATAACTGCCGCTGTTCCTAACTGACTACAATTTGTAGTCGGTTCTCATATCTTGTATTTCAGGATTTTTCAGATTATTCCCTATTAGATCGCAGCATTTGGATTCTGCCTTCAACAGCAGCTGCGATTTTCTCAGCCCGTCCATCATCAAACCGGGCGGCAGATTGGAAAATTTTCTCCACCTTGTTGGAGAATCCATCAAGGCGTTCCAGCGGCAAGTCCACATAGGGCGCAATCAGCTTTAGCTGGGATTGCTGCGAAGTTTCAAAGGGCTTAGCCGGAACCATTGCCTCTGCGCTGATGGATCGAGTAAGGGTCATCTGCCAAAGGCTTGTACCACTGTCATAAATGGGAGCAAGCCCTTTCCATTCCAACGTTTCGGAATCCCGTAAGAAGCCAAAATTTCCAAGATGTCGGTCTGTGTTAGCTAAGATATAATCGGTAGCCAGCATATTGCAGACCTCTTTTTGCGTTCCCAGTAGGCCCACTGCCTTGCAACAATCATTAAAGTGTTGCCAGTTAGATACCCCCTGCGGCTGCGGCTGTAACCGCATAAATTGAGCTGCGGTGACAAGTTCAGTATGCTCGTTGGTGAAGCATTCACAAGCGGACATAGTTTGTGTCCCCTGCTCTACAAGCCAGTAAGGAGCGTGCGACATACCGAGGCTATCATACAGCTCTGTTGCCACAAGTTCATTGTAGGGCTCTTGCTGATAAATGCCTGATCCAGCCTTTAACAGAATTCGTTTTCCATCTGCAATGCGCCAGCGCTTTTGTAAAAAGCCGTCCGAGGTATTGCAGGGGGAGCACAAATCCGGCTGTGCAGAGAGAACGCCCTCACCAAACAGGGCTCGGCCTACATCTTCCGAAAAGCCGTTTTCGTAAAAATTGACAGCATGCCAACTTTGCGGGGCATCGCAGGGAGTAACCCAATATTGGTCGGAGAGACTTAATCCGCTGCATTTGACGAGCAATAGTTCGGCATATGGAACTTGTAGTGTTTCAAGTGCTCGCTCCAACCCGGAACGACTTGCGGGAATGCCGCGTCCCGACCACCATTTGCGCAGGGAGAGAACATCAAAGCTTCCATTGATGTGCCTTGCACCGAGCGGAATTCTTTGCATTGAAAGAATATCGACCATATCAATTATATCGCCGGTCTTTTCGGCTATTTCAATGACAGCGACTTTATGGTTACGCTGCATCAAGAAAAAAAGCACGTCTGCTCACCCACCTTACCTCTTATTATAATAGATTATACCTTAGAAAGATTGCCTTTGCAACGTGCGAATGTGACCGGCTGGAGCATAAAAACAAGTAAAAGGACGCCATGGAAAAACTACATCTGCTGGCGATGCGTACTGTGAGTAACCTTGCGGATAAGAATCTGTGGCAATTTCTGCTGATGGAATTTGTACAGGCTGTACGCAAGTTCAGAATCTAACCCATATAAAGAAAAGTTTTTTTGTCTCTCCTTGTCTACCGCAAAAGTTGCCGCGGTCATTCTACTAAAAAGGAAAGTCCAGTCCCAAAGTGTAGTCCTGCAATACCATAAAATCACAAAATTCCTCGCCGAAAAAGGCGGGGGATTTTGTTTTATTATAATGCCCTTTATTTTGTTTTTCTCCATTGCTTTTCCGGTTCGCGTTTTCCTGCCATGTCGGCGGAAGCGGGCCATTGAATCAGCCACTCAAAGTACTCTGATTTTGTGATAGCGCAGGAGGCAAGTTCCTGTTTTCTGGTAAGCCATTCCTGCATGAGAACATTGGCAAGTGGCGCGTTCATCCACAGTACAGTTGCGGGGTCGACAACATCCCCTAAAACAGTACAGGCGTTGCCATGTAGTTCGGGTGTTTTACTTTCTGTTGAGGCAATCGAGGAATCAAGTGTCACCGTAGCCAATTCGAAAGTCCCTCTGTGTTCAAAATCGTACCACATAATTGTGCGCAGGATATCAAAAAGATATTGGTCTCTCAAGAAAAATGTATCCTCCTGCACATCCAAAACTCTTGCGATTTCTTTCAGCAAAAGTGCTTTGGGAACACGATACCCCATTTCATACTGTGCAATCCGATTTGCACCGCCGTCTCCAAGATTGAGAAGGTCGCCAAGCTGCTTTTGTGTCAGCCCTCTGTGAAGACGTATTAGTTTGATTTTTTGACCTACATCCACGAATATTTCCTCCAAATTGTTTTTTCTATTTTAGCATACCATAACATGAAAGCGCAACCCAAAAATAAAAGTGACAATTTTGTGAGAATCATTGACATTCGCTTACAAGCGAAGTATTCTATATATACAATTCGCTTGAAAGCGAAGTGTATATACACTGAAATAAGGATGGTGATCGAATGGATTGCAAAGAAATCAGAGAAATGTACAAGCTCATGTTCGCAGAGTACCCCGACATTGTAACGGTTAAGGATCTGCAAACCATGCTGGGCATCAGCCGCCACGCGGCGTATGACCTGCTGGGGGAGGGCGAAATCAGCTGCATCCGGCTGGCAAACGCCTACAAAATCCCCAAAATCAATGTGATCAATTATGTTCTGAAAAGTCCGTGCGGTCAGACCCGCGTGAGCGCGTAGGAACTGCCTTGATTCTGGAAAGAGCACCTCCCCGTCTTAAATAGATTCGGCACCTTGAAAACTGCATATCCGACAAGCAAGGTACATTCACCGCATTGCCGTCAACTTACGAGTACGGCAGCGCAGACAGAGTACGCGCCATGACTGCCACCGGGCACGAGCGATTCAATCTCTGATAAACACCCCGTGGCGGAGTGGAGCGCAATGACAGATGTGGTCGTAAAGATACTTCCGTCCAGTCATAGTTCACACAATGAGGGCGGCAGGCAGAGAACCTGGCTGGGGTAAAAATACCCATGATGCCGTTGCAGCCGAACGGCAGCCTTGCGAGTCGTCCCCGCAGCTGGGGCAAAGTGGACAAATGCAGCTGTAAATCGAAATGTTATCCCGAAAGTATGCGGAACCGATTCACGTTTTCCAGTCTAATAAAAGTAGGGAATCAGAACCGTATACTTTCGGGAAATTTATTGGAAGTGAATCAGATTTGATTCACTATTCAGAGGACAAGGGCATAAAAGTGAATCAGTTCTGATTCACTCGCAGTAACCGCCCAAATCCGCCCGGTGTGGGGCAGATGCCACACGCAGCAACGGATACGAAACAGCCAGAACACCCGCCGTTTGGCGCGTTTGTGGGGGTGTGGGGCGGCGTGAGCCGTACAACTTAACACTAGAGAGTAAAACTTACTACACACAAAAAGACGATAGTATGAGATAATAGACCTATACCAAACAAGAAAGGATGATGCAAATGATTTTTACCAAACTTCCAAAGGCAATCTCCGCAGAAGAACTGCTCTCCACGCCGCTGCCGCCGGTCAAGTGGATCATTCCCGGTCTGCTCCCAGCCGGTCTTGCACTGTTTGCTGGCCCAAGCAAGGCGGGCAAAAGCTGGTTGACCTTGTGGCTGTGTTTGCAGATCGCGCAGGGCAATCCTGTCTGGGATCGAAAAATAGAGCCACGCACCGTGATTTATTTTTCGCTGGAAGATACATTTAATCGTTTGCAAAACCGCATTTTTCAGCTTATCGACGGCGGAGATGCCCCAGAGCGTCTGATTCTCCAAACGGAATGTCCGAGTATTGGGCAGGGCTTAGAGGAACAGGTAGAATCTTTGATTCATACATACTGCGATGTTGGCTTGATTGTCATCGATACACTTCAAAAAGTGCGTGTGAGCGATGGAAACGGAGGAATGTATGCAAATGACTATAAGGAGGCCGGTGCATTGAAGAAGCTCGCTGACAAGTATGACATCTGCATATTGCTGATTCACCACTTGCGCAAGCAAACTGCATCCGACCCATTTGACCAGATTTCAGGCTCCACAGGTCTTATGGGTGTGGCAGATATCAGCTGGGTTATGCAGCGCAAGCGAATGAGCCAAACTGCTGACATTTTGCTTACCGGACGCGATATGGACGACAGAACGCTGCATTTGCGGGAAGAAAATTGCATCTGGACTTTGGAAGATGAAGAAACCGCAGAGGAACGAGAGATCAAGGCTGTGCCGGACTACTTGTGGAAAGCGGCGAAGTACATCGAAAGTGTCGGAAACTGGCAGGGAACGGCATCGGAATTGCTTGCAGAAGTGCATATCGAGGGAGTACAGCCGAATCAATTTACCTATAACATGGCCAAGTATTTCGATAAAGTGTTCGAGCCGAAAGGTATTCACTATAAAACCCATCGAAAGAACAAGGTTCGTCTTTTGAGCTTCTATGGTGACGATGGTGACGGTGGTGACGATGATATTGACATAACTCAATTATCGGGGTGGGGTA
>ENA-ORNK01002323-ORNK01002323.1-human-gut-metagenome-genome-assembly--contig:-NODE-2323-length-10647-cov-15.481684_pt1 | contig 10647 bp, 8 predicted proteins | sample MGYA00242115_ERZ509022 | MGnify/ENA primary metagenome ERZ509022 (study PRJEB26280, sample SAMEA2338690) | human gut metagenome | biome: human gut; feature: human-associated habitat; material: faeces...
CGACTGCCTGCGGCAGATGGGCCTGCGGCTGCGCCGCTTCAAGACCGGCACGCCGCCGCGCGTCAACCGCCGGAGCATCGACTTTTCCGGCATGGAGCTTCAGCCGGGCGACGAGCATCCGACGCCCTTCTCCTTCCGCACCGAGACCGCGCCGGAAAACCGCGCCGTCTGCTATCTGACCTACACCAATGAGCATACGCACGAGATCATCCGCGCCAATCATGACCGCAGCCCGCTCTTCAACGGCATGATCGAATCCGTCGGCCCGCGCTACTGCCCGTCGATCGAGACAAAGATCGACCGCTTTCCGGACAAGCCCCGCCATCAGCTCTTCATCGAGCCGTGCGGTCTTGGGACGGACGAGATGTATATTCAGGGCTTTTCCTCGAGTCTGCCGCTCGACGTGCAGCTGGAGATGCTGCACTCGGTTGCAGGACTGGAGCACGCGGAAATGATGCGCCCTGCGTATGCCATCGAATACGACTGCATCGACCCGACGGAGCTTCTGCCGACGCTCGAATGCAAAAAGGTCCCCGGCCTCTACGGCGCGGGGCAGTTCAACGGCTCCTCTGGCTATGAGGAGGCCGCCGTGCAGGGCTTCGTCGCGGGCGTCAACGCCGCGCTGAAGCTCAAGGGCGAGGAGCCGATGGTGCTCCGGCGCTCTGACGGCTATATCGGCACGCTGATCGACGATCTTGTGACGAAGGGCACAAACGAGCCGTACCGGATCATGACCTCGCGCTCGGAATACCGCCTGCTCCACCGGCAGGACAACGCCGACCGGCGTCTTTCCGGCATCGGGCGGCGCATCGGCCTGATCTCGGAACAGGAATATGCACAGGTTGTGGAAAAATACCGCGCCGTGGACGCGGAGATCCGGCGGCTGGAATCGACCGGCGTGCCGGAAAGCCCGGCGCTGAACGAAATGCTGGAACGGGCCGGCACCGCGCCGGTCCATGGCTCCGCGCGACTTTCCGATCTGGTGCGCAGGCCGCAGATCGGCTATGACGATCTGGCTCCCTTCGACCCGGAGCGGCCGGAGCTTCCGGCGGCTGTCCGCGAGGCCGTGGAGATCGGTATGAAATACGAAGGCTATCTCCGCCGTCAGGAGAAGCAGGTCGAGGAGTTTCAGAAGGAGGAATCGCGCCTGCTGCCGCCGGAGATCGATTATGCGCACATCGAGGGCCTGCGCGTCGAGGCGCGGCAGAAGCTCAATGAGATCCGCCCGCTTTCCGTCGGTCAGGCCAGCCGCATTTCCGGCGTTTCACCAAGCGATATCGCGGTTCTGCTTATTTGGCTTCAGCAGCACAAATGAGCTTTGCGCCGGAGGCACGGGTTGTCTCCGACGGCCCATTCCGTATGCGCCGAGGGCGCAGCTCAATTTTGAGCGCCGTCACCGCCGCTCCGCGGGCCATATCTTTTCTGTCTTGGCAGAAAAGATATGGAAGAAAAGACCGCTGGACGCCAAATAACGCTGTCGCGCCTGAAAAAGCACTTTGCTTCTGCGTACCATTCACCGATAGCGCTCCCGGCAAGGAACGCCCTTCGGGCGGCCCGCAGAATTTCTGCTGTCTAAAACTCTGCTGTGGCAAATATTTGTGCCTGCAAAATCGAAAAGTAGCTGTCCCGAATCCATGCAGAGGCTTTCAGGTTTTGCCCGTTTCTGCTCCGCAGTCTCTATTGGTTGCAGAAGAGAAACGAGCCAAGCAAAGAAGCTAAAAGTTAGAGAATTCGGCGCGTAAGCGCCATTTGCGTCCCCCAGCGTCTCTTTTTTGCATACTTTTTTCTGACAAGCCAGAAAAAAGTATGCCGCCGGAGGCATCCCGCACCATCGGTGCAAAAATCAGGAGGTTTCTATGTATTTCGATTCCCACGCCCATCTGGACGACGCCCGCTTTCAGCCCGATTTTGACGACATTCTCGCCCGGATGCGGGAAAATGGCGTCACGGGCATGATGAACATCGGCTGCGACCTGCCCTCGTCCGAGCGCTCCGTCGCGCTGGCGGAGCGCTATGACTGGATCTGGGCCGCCGTCGGCAGCCACCCGGACGACGCAGACCATGTGGACGAGGCGCGCATCGCGCGCTACCGCGCGCTCTGCCAAAATCCCCGCGTGCGCGCCATCGGCGAGATCGGACTGGACTATCACTACGAGGATATCCCGCGCGAGATCCAGAAAAACGCCTTCCGGATGCAGCTGGCGCTGGCGCGGGAGCTTTCCATGCCGGTCGTCGTCCACGAGCGTGAAGCGCACGAGGACGGTATGCGGATCATCGATGAATTCCCGGAGGTAAAGGGCGTGTTCCACTGCTATTCCGGGAGTCTGGAAATGGCGAAGGAGCTGGTCAAGCGCGGCTGGTACATCGGCTTTACCGGCGTCATCACGTTCAAAAACGCCCGGAAGGCCGTCGAGGTGGCCGAATGGCTCCCCCTGAGCCGGACGCTCATCGAGACCGACTGCCCGTATATGGCGCCGGAGCCCTACCGCGGGCGGCGGTGCGATCCGTCGATGGTGCCGCAGATGGCGAAAAAGATCGCGGAGATCAAGGGCCTCGCGCCGGAGGCCGTCGCGCAGGCGACCTTCCGGAACGCCGCTCTTCCGGCTGGATGCCGCCGGGGTTTGAAAGATTGACAGCTATGGTATACTGAAGGTGTATGACAAACAGAAATGAGAGGTTTTTATGCTGAACTTTCACGCACCATCCGCAAAGGACTATGAGTGGATCCATCCGATTTTGTACCGCGCGGGCCTGCCCGGCGCGGACTACACCTTCCAGAGCATGTATTTCTGGGAGTGCTACTACGGCGAGGTCGGCCTGGCCGAGGGCTTCGTCACCCAGCACCTGACGCAGGACGGCTTTGAAATTTATCTCTATCCCGTCGGAGAGGGCGACGTCCGTCCGGCGCTGGAGGCGATTTTCGCCGACGCGAAGGAACGCGGCGGGAAGCTCCGCCTGCGCGGCGTCACACAGGACAGCCGCGAGGAGCTGGAGCGGCTCTACCCGGGCAAATTTTCCTTCACGCCCTACCGCGATTCGTTCGACTATATCTATACCGTCGAGGAGCTGACGGAGCTGCACGGCAAAAAGCTCCAGGCCAAGCGCAACCACTGCAACCGCTTTGAGATCGACCATCCGGACTTCCGCACAGAGCCGGTCACACCGGAAAATCTCTGCCGCTGCCGCGAGATGGTAAGCAAATGGTACGAGGTCCACGAATGGAACGAGCAGATCGAGCAGGAAAAGACCGCCATCGCGCGCGCGTTCGACTGCTTTGAGACCGCCTCCATGGACGGCCTCATGCTGATCGAAAACGACGAGGTCATCGCCTTCTCGATGGGCGCGCGGATGAACGAAAAATACTATGACGTGTGCTTTGAAAAGGCTTATTCGGCCATCAACGGCGCATACGCCATGATCAACCGCGAATTTTCGCGCTGGATCTCACAGAAATATCCCGAGCTGGAATTTCTCAACCGCGAGGACGACATGGGCGAACCGGGCCTGCGCAAGGCCAAGGAATCGTACCAGCCGACCGTTCTGCTTGAAAAATTCAACGCCGATCTGACGGAGGAGCTTTGATGCGCTATCAGAAAACGCATTCGGACGATATCCCGGAGCTGACGCGGCTCTGGAAGCAGGCGTTCGGAGACTCGGACGAGGACATCTCCCGCTTTTTCCGCGACCTGTTCCCGGCGGCGACGGGCTTTGCCGCACGCGATGGTGAAAAGATCGCCGCAATGTGCTTTGCCCTTCCGCAGCAGCTGAGCTGTGGGGATACGGTGCTTTCGGCGGCGTATCTCTACGCCGTGGCGACCGATGAAGGCTATCGCGGACAGGGTCTGTGCCGCGCGCTGCTGGCCTTTGCAGAAAAGGAGCTGAAAAAGCGCGGCACAGAAGCCGTACTGCTCGTTCCGGCAGACGAAGGGCTTGCCGCGATGTATGAACGGCTCGGCTATCACGGCCCCGCGCGCATTCGGAAGCCGTCGGAGGCAAAGGAAGCCCTCGGCGCGGCGGAAAGCGTCCGCCCGGTCGAATACGCCGGTCTGCGTGAGACGCTTCTCTGGGACGTGCCGCACGTCCGCTACGGAAAGCAGCTGCTCGAATATGAGGCCGGAGAGGCGCAGCTTTACGCGCTCCGGCTCGGAGCCATGCCCGGCTGCGCAGCCGCCGTCCGTCAGAACGACGGGACGATCCGCGTGGACGAGCTGCTGCCCGATGCGCGATTCCTGCCCGCGCTGGCGCAGGCGTTCGGCACGGGGACGTACCTCCTGCCGCAGGAGCCGTATGCCATGTGCAAATGGCTGACGGAGCCGCCCACCGGATGGGAGAATATCTATCTGGCCTTTGATTTTGGATAAACGAAACCCAGCCGGCGCCGCCGGCTGGGTTTTTTGTACCACGATGGTGGTGCATTTCATATGCGCCGAAGGCGCAAGTTGTCTCCGACGGCCCATTCTTTTCTGTCTTGCCAGAAAAGAATGGGGAGAAAAGAGGCGCTGGGGTACGAAATAGCGCTTACGCGCCTGAAAAACAATTCGTTACATTCTGCGTTTTGTCGTTACATTGCCGTCATCAAAACGCCCTTCGGGCGGCCGCCTGATCGGGTTTCCCAAGCGCACGATACACAGCGCGAGTCGTTTTGTTCGCGCCCGTTGAATATTTGACGTATGGAATTCGATAGGCTTCCTCCTTGCAAGGACTGCGCAGTATATCGCGCATAAACGGACTGCCGTACAAGATGCATCCGAAACAGCCGCAGAGTATTTCGATAACCTCGCCGGACTCACAAATACGCATCTGCTTCGCGTTTTGTAAGCTTAAAAAAGCCTCTGTACGAACCAAACTCCGGGGAAAATCCAAGGAAGGGGGCCGCAGCCCCCTTCTTGGTCGTTTTAAGGGGGATTGTCAAGGGGGGACAGGGCTCCCACGCGAATCCAGCGAAGCGATTCGTGTGGGAAAAGGAGGAACAACGGAACGGACGACGCCTGTCCGCCGCAAGCGGCGGACAGGATGAGGGATGTGGAGTTTGTTCCGACGCAACTCCCCCTTGACTATGCTTTCTTTCGACCGTCAACGGCGCTTTCTTTCTCATATGAGAAAGAAAGCGGGGTTGAAACATTCGCTTTTCTGGCAAGACAGAAAAGAATGGGCCGCCGGAGGCATCCCGCGCCATCCGACGCGGAATTTTCCTATTTTCCAAACAGAAGCAGCATCATCGCCGGGACGCTCACGACCGACAGCAGCGTCGTGAGAAACACGCCCGCCGAGGCGGTCTGGCTGTCGGCATGGCATTCATAGCTGAGGATGGTCGTACTGGTGGCGACGGGCATGCAGAGCGTCACGACCGCGACGCCGAGCATCAGCTCGTCCTTGAGAAACAGCCGAAGCACGAAAAACGCAATGACCGGCAGCAGCACCATTTTGATCACCGCCAGCGCATAGACCCGCCAGTTGGTAAACACCGTTTTGACCGGGTACATCGCCAGTGAGCAGCCAATGATGAGCATGGCCAGCGGCGAGGTCAGCCCGCCGATCATGGAACAGATCTCGCTGACCGGCTGCGGCACGCGCAGACCGCTGAGATAGATCACATAGGCAAGCAGAGAGCCTGCGACGCAGGGAATTTTGAAAAGCCCCCAATGGAAATGGAAGCGGTTTTCGCCCGTGATGGTCTGCGCGCCGTAGCTCCAGCAGAGCAGATTAAAAAACAGGACGAAGATCGTGACATGGAACAGCGCTCCCTCGCCGAACAGCGCACCGACAATCGGATAGCCGATGAAGCCGATGTTTGAGAAGATATACATGAAGCGGTACAGTCCCCCGCTCTCGCGCGGGACGCGCAGAAGCTTCGGGATCAGGAAGCTCGTCCCGATCAGAAACACATAGCAGCCGACCGCAACGAGCGTCAGCTCCAGCACCTGTAAATTGGTCATGAGGCGCTGCCCCGTCATGACCGACGAGAGCGCCAGCATCGGATTTGTGAGCTTTGCGACCAGACGCGACACGGCGCGGTTGCTGTCCTGATCCATAACGCCGGTCTTGCCGCAGACAAAGCCCGCGATCAGGACGGCAAACAGAATCATCATTTTTTCAAAAAGCGCGGGGATATTCATGACATAGGGCCTCCGGTTTTAATAATTCAGCCAAAGCAGTTAGGACAGGGCTTATAGCCCAGCGATTCCGCCAGCTTCCGGCTGTAGGCCCAAAAGCTCTTCTTTGCGAACGCGGAACAAGCGTAACGGTGATAGACGGTGCTCTTATCATTCTCGACGAAAACGACGTAGGCGTCCAGAAATTTGGACTTTTCCTCGAGCGAATTTTGATTTTCCTTCAGCTTTTCGTTTTCCTTCTGAAGCGAATCCAGCTCCTCGGTCAGCGCGTCCTTTTCTTCCCCGGCGGTCTTTGCGTCCTCCTCCATCTGGGAGAGCTGCTCCGTCAGCGCGTCGTTTTCCTGCTGCAGGCGTTCCAGCTCCGACTTCTGAGCGTTCAGATCATACTGGCTCTGCGTGCTGGCGTTTTCCGCCTTGGAAAGGCTGCTTTGCAGCGCGGAGATCTCCTCCTCCCGCGCAAGAAGCGTCTGCTTCGCCTCCGAGAGCGCATCCTCCTTCTCCTCCAGCCTTGTCTGGACGGAGGCGTATTCCTTTTCGCGCGCGTCCAGCGCCTCCTCGCGCAGGCGAAGGCTCACCCGCTGGGAATGCGCATTGAGCAGCTGCGCAACGATCACAGCCAGCGCCCCAATCGTCACAAGGCTGAGCACGATCAAAGCCGTGACGATACTTTTCGGCAGGCGCGGCTTCTGCTCCTGACGGCTGCACGCCGCGCACAGCTTTTCTCCTTCTTTGGCCGGACGGCCGCAGCGAATACAGTTAGCCATGTGGCGTCCTCCTCTCAAGTAACCGAGCTCTGATTTTATCGTATCATGCGGTTTTTGGAATGTAAAGCGTGGAAATGAAGTAAAACGCCTTTGATTTACGAAACGGAGCGGCTCCGCGCCGTCCGGCGGTAGGTGCTCTGGACGACGATCAGCGAAAAAACGCCGAACGCCAGAAACACCAGATACGACGGCGCGTAGCTCCCGCAGGCGTCGGCAAACAGGCCCGGCATGAACGAAAAGACTAGCGCGCCGAGGCCGTAGCCGGTCTGGAACAGGCGGATCACCTCGTCATAGCGCTTCGCGCCGGAAAACGCCTCCGCCCAGACGGGAAGTCCGACCGTGGACATCGGGACGCCGAAGCCGTAGAGCACGGCGGCGGTCAGCGCCAGCGGCCTGCTCGCAAGGCCAGAGAGCGTGCACAGGATCAGCCCCGCCGAAAGGATCGCGCCGAAGATCCAGTTTGCGCGCTTTGCGCCGAGCAGGTCGCACGCCTCGCCGTAGACGCACTTTCCGAGCATCAGCGCGAGGCCGAAGATTGAGACGCAGAGCGCCGCCGTGCTCTCCGGGATGCCGTCGGTCGTGAAAAGGATCATCATATGCGTGAAGCCCGGCGACGCGATGGCTCCGAGGAAGCACATCGACACGAACAGCGCCGTCCAGCGTCCGCACGAAAGCTCCGCGCCGCCGGAGGCGGCTTCTGTATTTTCTGCCTGCACCGCTGCGCCGTAGGCCGTTTTTCCGCAGCCCTCCGGGCTTTCGCGCACGAGAAGAAATACGAGCAGCGTCAGCAGCAGACTCACGCCCGCCATGACGTAAAAACAGACGGCGAGGGAATATTTTTCGATCAGCGCCGTCATAAGCGGCGAAAACAGCACGGCCGCAAGGCCCGTTCCCGCCGCGCAGATGCCGAGCGCCAGCCCGTGCTTCTCCCGGAACCAGCGCGTGATGAGAATGGAGACCGGCACCATCGACCCGAAGCCATAGGAAAGCCCCGCGACAAGACCGGCCAGATAATACGTCCAGAGCTGCTTTGCCGCGCCGAACAGCACGAACGCCAGCACGCCGAAAAGTGCGGCGGCCGCCGTCCCCCAGCGGTAGCCAAGCCTTCCGTAAAAGCGCGGCATCAGCGCCATGCACCCGAGATAGGCCGCCGCGCGGACGGTCGTGATCATCGAGGTCTGCGTATTGGTAAAGCCGTTCTGCGCGAGGATATACGGCTGCGCGACGGAAAATGCGTTGACGGCCAGCCCGCCGGAGACCAAAAGCAGCAGCGTACACCCGGCACAGATCGCCCAGGCATAGTGCGGTTTTCTCATTTTCCACCATCTCCCTCTGCTTCGAAGTATACCGGAGGAAAATCGGCCTGTAAAGGCGCAGCGCCGAACTTTCCGCATTTTTCTTGCAAAAACTGCGGGAAGGCGATAAAATCAGAAGCAGAAAAACGCAGAAGCATGATAAGCTTCTCAGGAAAACAAGGAAAGGACTTTTTCTATGGAAAGACTGCCGTTCGTCCTGCGCTTCGGACAGGAGACCGCTCAAAAGCCGCTCTCGGACGCGGAGCGTGAGACGCTTTTGCAGACGCTTGCCGCTGCTAGAGCGGAAAACTTCTCGATCTGGCAGATCGAGGATTTCTGGTTCTGCTACGGAGAGTATTCAGAGCTTCGCGGCGCCGAAGCGGCCGCGCAGGCGCTGTGCGCCGTCGCCGGGGCGGAGCTTTTCGCCGCGCCGGGAACGCTCCCGCTCATGTATCACTGCATCGGCATTGTCCGCGCGGACAAGTCGCACATCCGCCACCGCGTATTCTCCACGAGGCTGAAGGAGGGCTGCGCGGCGGAATACAAGCGCCGCCACGACGCGCTGATCGAGGCGCGGCACGGCGTGCCGTCGCCCGGCCCGGACAGCAATTTCACGATCTGGAACGCAAACTGCTATATCTTCGGCTATGACGAGATTGACACGGCCTACCGGCCCGATCCCTCCCTGCCGCAGAAAACGCCGGAGGAGGAAAAGGCGGATACGATCGCATGGGAGACCCGTCAGCTGGAGATCATGGACTGGCTGACCGACGACGTGGACTGGCTCACAGGTCAGAAGCACGCCCCCTCGCGCTGCATCTTCCGTCAAAATGCCTGAATGGCTGCCGGTTTATACGGCAGAAGCGGAATTTCTTGCAAACGGTGTCCAAAAATGGGCACCGTTTTTCTATTTAATTGTATCTAACCTTGAAAACGCGGGCCGGGTGTGCTAAGATTAGGGTGCTGAATTATACGCGCGCGCAGCCTTGCCGCGCGATACGGAAGAGAAGGGAGCCGGTACATGTACTCCTCCGCCTATGTTTGGGCCAAGGTGCTTGGCCATATGGAAAACCGTCTGACCGCCGCCGTCGTATCCACCTGGTTCGATGACGTGGAGGTCGTTGAGCTGACGGATACACGCCTCGTTCTGTATTCTCCCTCCGACTACCGGAAGGAGATCATCCTTCGCCGGTGCGCGGATTATATCAAGGACGCCATGCGCGAACTTTTCGAGATGGACGTCGAGCTGGTCGTTCTGGGCGAGGATGAGATGGCGGCCTACCGCCAGCCGGCCCGCAAAAAGCCGGAATTCATCGAGTTTAACCCGCAGTTTACCTTCGACCGCTTTGTCGTCGGCTCGTCCAACCGCTTCGCGCACGCGGCGGCCCTCGCCGTGGCGAACAATCCGGCGGAGACGTATAACCCGCTGTTCATCTACGGCCCGTCGGGCCTCGGAAAAACACATCTGCTGTACGCCATCGCCAACGTGATCCATGACCGGCATCCCGACTACAACATCGTCTATATCAAGGGCGACCAGTTTACCAACGAGCTGATTGCCGCCGTCCAGGAGGGCAAGAACATCGAGTTCCGCAGCAAATACCGCGGCGCCGACCTCTTCCTCGTGGACGATATCCAGTTCATCGCCGGCAAGAACTCCACGCAGGAGGAATTTTTCCATACCTTCAATAACCTCTACGAGAGCCACCGGCAGATCGTCCTGACGGCCGACCGGCCGCCCAATGAGATGCTCCGTCTGGAGGATCGTCTCAAGACCCGCTTCGAATGGGGCCTGATCGCGGATATCCAGCCGCCGGATTACGAGACGCGCATGGCCATCATCAAGGAAAAGGCCATGAGCTACGGCATGGAGCTGCCGGACGACGTCTGCTCCTACATCGCGGAGAATATCACGACGAATATCCGTCAGATCGAGGGCACGGTCAAGAAGATCCTTGCCTATAAGGAGCTTGCCAATATGGTCATGGATGTGCCGCACGTTTCGCGCGCCATCAAGGACATGTATAAGGGCAAGGCAGAGACGCTGCCCACGCCGAGCCTCATCATCAGTGAGGTCTGCCGCTTCTACTCCATCGAGGAGGAGACGCTCCGCGGCACGCTCAAAAATAAGAGTACCGCCGAGGCGCGGCAGGTCGCCATGTACCTGATCCGCAAAATGACCAATCTGAGCCTGCCGGATATCGGCCGCGAGTTCGGAAGAGACCACTCTACCGTCATTCACGCGCTCAATAAGGTCGAGAAAATGCTTCAGGATACGACCTCCGGCATTCAGGATAATATCCGCGATATCACGGCGAACGTCAATAGTAAGCTCTGATGCTGCACCGAAGCGGTGCGATTTTGCTCCGCAGGCCCATTTCGGATGCGCCGAAGGCGCGGTGCAGTTTGTGAAGCCGCATCCGCCGCTCCGCGGGCCATATCTTTTCTGTCTTGGCAGAAAAGATATGGAAGAAA
>ENA-ORNK01002324-ORNK01002324.1-human-gut-metagenome-genome-assembly--contig:-NODE-2324-length-10638-cov-14.032788_pt1 | contig 10638 bp, 7 predicted proteins | sample MGYA00242115_ERZ509022 | MGnify/ENA primary metagenome ERZ509022 (study PRJEB26280, sample SAMEA2338690) | human gut metagenome | biome: human gut; feature: human-associated habitat; material: faeces...
CGTGACAGCGTCGTTGCCAAGGCCCGCCACGAGCACGCTCTCGCACCCCGCTGTCAGACGCCGCAGCTCCGCTGCAAGCGCATAGGCAGAGCGCGAAAAGGCGCTTCGCTCCCGGCGCGCCAGCGCGCCAAGCTCAAGCGTCAGATACGTCCCCACGGGCTTGCGGAGCTGCCGCGCGCCGTTTTCATCGAGAATTTTCACAACGGTCGTCCGGATGCCGCGCCGCTCGTTCGTTCTGGCCCAGACGCCGGAAAGCTCCGTCTGTTCGCCTGCGCTGCGCCGCCAAAGCTCCTGTTCCTCCATCGCAAGGTCGGTTCTCGCGTACATATATTGTCACCTCGCGCGTAGTTTGCCTCCATATTTAGCGGCTTATGCGAAAATTTTTTGCAAAAACATGAAAAAAGGGATTGATTTTATGAAACGCACACGGTATAATGTGTTTCTGCATGGAAACGTTGTTTTAACGTTTCGTCAGAAACGCTATTGGAGGAGGTGTAGTCATGCCCAACATTAAGTCTGCCAAGAAGAGAGTTCTGGTTTCCAAGGTCAACAATGAACGCAACAAGATGGACAAGTCCATCCTCAAGACCACTTTGAAGAAGTTTGACGCCGCTGTTGCCGAAGGCAATCATGAGCAGGCCGATAGCGCTTACAAAGCAGCCGTTAAGACCATCGATCAGGCCGTGTGCAAGGGAATTATTCACAAGAATAACGCCGCCCGCAAGAAGAGCGGCATTACCCTGAAACTGAACAAAATGGCCTAATTTCTTGTTCGTTTGAAATCCCTCCGGAGCTGTCCGGAGGGTTTTTCATTTTCCTTGAATTTGCGCCGGAGCACTGATATAATAGAATACAGCGGCAGCTTGACTGCCGCTGCCGGTTTCGCAGACAGATACGGCGGCGCGGTGCGTCCGCCGATTTTTTATGGAAGGAGGCGGACGCATGGATGCGCTCGCGCTCAGCTCCCCCGTCAAATGCCTCAGCGGCATCAAGACCGCCCGCGCCGCACAGCTGCAAAAGCTCGGCATCCGGACGCTGTACGACCTGATCGCCTATTTTCCGCGCGATTATGAGGATCGGACACGCATCGCGGAGATCGGCTCTCTGGAGCCGGGCGTCCCCGCCTGCTTTGAGGCCATGGTCGTCGCCGCGCCGAAAACCTCCTATATCCGCAAGGGCCTTGAGATCACACGGCTGACCGTCGCCGACTGCACCGGCAGCCTGCACCTGGTCTACTTCAACCAGCCCTACATCTCCTCCGCGCTCCATTACGGCGAGACCTACCGCTTCTTCGGCACGTTGCAGGATGAGCCGTCGCGTCAGATGCAGAATCCGGTTTTCGAGTCCGCGCAGAACGCCGGAGGCGTCACCGGGCGGCTCGTGCCAGTCTATGCGCTGACGGCTGGGCTTTCCAACAACGTCCTGCAAAAGGCCATCCTGCAGGCACTCGACGCCTGCCTCGGCACGCTTCCGGAAATTCTCCCGGAATCCGTCCGGACGGAATATGATCTCTGCGGCGTGCAGTTCGCCTATGAGACCATCCACGCGCCAGCCTCGCGCGAGGCGCTGATGCAGGCGCGGACGCGCCTTGTATTCGAGGATTTCTTCATTTTCTCCGCCGGACTGCAAATGCTCCGCGACGCGCGCTGCGACGAAAGTGCAGTTCCCTGCGACATTTCCGGCGCGGACGCCTTTGAGGCCGCGCTCCCCTTCCGTCTGACCGGCGCGCAGCAGCGCGCGATCCGGGACGTGCTTCGGGACATGGCCTCCGGCCGCCCGATGAACCGTCTGGTGCAGGGCGATGTCGGCAGCGGCAAGACCATGATCGCCGCAGCTGCCGCCTTCTGCGCGGCGAAAAACGGCCTGCAAACGGCGTTTCTGGTACCGACGGAAATTCTGGCGCGGCAGCATTTTGCATCCCTGCGCGCGCTCATGTCGTGCTTCTCGATCAAGACCGTTCTCCTGACCGGCTCCATGCCCGCCGCCGAAAAGCGCAGCGTCAAGGAAGCCATCGCCTCCGGCGAAGCCAAGCTGATTCTCGGAACGCACGCGCTCCTGTCCGGCGACGTTGCCTTCCAGTCGCTCGGGCTCGTCATCGCCGATGAGCAGCACCGCTTCGGCGTCGGTCAGCGCGCGGCTCTGGCCGCAAAGGGCCGTTCTCCGCATCTGCTCGTCATGTCTGCCACGCCCATCCCGCGCACGCTGGCGCTCATCGCCTACGGCGATCTGGATATTTCCGTGGTGGACGAGCTGCCGCCCGGACGGCAGACGATCGACACATTCCTCGTCGGAGAGCGCCTGCGCCAGCGCGTTCATGCGTTCCTGCGCCGTCAATGCGCCGAGGGTGGTCAGGCGTACATCGTCTGCCCGGCCATTGAAGAAGGTGAGCTGGAATCCCTGAAATCCGCCGAGGTCTGGGCGCAGACACTCCAGAGCGCCGTATTCCCCGATCTGCGCGTCGGTCTGCTCCACGGACGGATGAAGGGCGCGGAAAAGGACGCCGTCATGAGCGCCTTCGCGCGTCACGAGCTGGATATTCTCGTCTCCACGACCGTCATTGAGGTCGGCGTGGACGTTCCGAACGCGAACGTCATGGTCATTGAAAACGCCGACCGCTTCGGTCTGAGCCAGCTGCATCAGCTGCGCGGACGGGTCGGACGCGGTGAACGCAAGTCCTACTGCATCCTTTTCACCTCGAGCCAAAACGAGGAGACGCTCCGCCGCCTCAAGGCGCTGGCCTCCACCAACGACGGCTTCAAGATCGCAGAGGAGGATCTGAAACTGCGCGGCCCCGGAGACTTCTTCGGAAGCCGTCAGCACGGCCTGCCGCTGTTCAAGACCGCAAACCTTCAGCTGGACATGACGGTGCTCTCGCAGGCGCAGCGCGCCGCAGAGGCCGCTTTGCACGATCCCGGCTGGCGCACCGATCCGACCTTTGCGCCGCTCCGGGCGCGCATCGACGTGCTTTTCGATTCCGAGCCTGTCGCCCTCAATTAAGGGAACCTCTGAATAAATCCCCGACCGCGGACGACGGATCTTTTCCGCCAATCCTGCGGTTTGAAAAACGAGAAATACATACAGTATTCCATCGTTTTTCAAACCTTGTCTTGACGAAAAATCTCTCGCCGTCCACAGACGCTGATTTAATCAGAGCTTCCTAAGATTCTGCAATATGCCGCACGCTTTTCCGGCGTGCGGCATATACTATATCATCCTATTTTCTGAAATGAGGGAGCTTCATGGCGATCAAGCATTATTTTCTGGGTGCAAACGGCCCGAAGGGCTTCGTTTCTCTTTACCGGGAATTCTGTTCACCCGATTCCGGGAATTTCCTCTGGGTCATCAAGGGCGGCCCCGGCTGCGGAAAATCTACATTCATGAAAAAGATCGGCAAGGCCGCGGAGGATGCCGGATTGGACGTGGAATACGTTCTCTGCTCGTCCGACCCGGACTCGCTCGACGGCGTTCTTGTCCCGCAGTGGCACGTCGGCTACGCGGACGGGACGGCTCCGCACGTTCTGGACGTCTCCTTCCCGGCGGCGGCAGGCGCGTATCTCGATCTCGGGCAGTTTTACGACATCGACGCCATCCGGCCGGAGCTTCCGCGCCTGCGCGCGCTGACGGAAAAGAATCAGGCGCTTTACCGCGAGGCCTACTGCGCTTTGCGCGAGGCAAAGGCCGTGCACGACGAGATTGAGGCGGTCTACAATCCGCATGTGGACTTCGCCGCCGTCAACGCGCTTGCACAGGCGCACATCGAGCGGCTGAAAAAACAAAAATGCGGATTGTAACCGGCTGAAAAATGTAGTATAATGTTGCCGAAAATAGGGACGGCTCCGCAAAATCGTTTCTGCGGGTCTGTCTGAGAAATCTCTTTTCCGGAGGATATACCAATGAAAAAACCGATCGTATTAGTGATTATGGACGGTGTGGGCAAGGGCGACGGCGGCCCCGGCGATGCAGTCGCGCAGGCCAAGACCCCGACGCTCGACAAGCTGATGGCAACCTGCCCCATGACGTGGCTCAAGGCGCACGGCACGGCCGTCGGCCTTCCCACCGACGACGACATGGGCAATTCCGAGGTTGGCCACAACGCCCTCGGCTGCGGCCAGATCTATTCGCAGGGCGCAAAGCTCGTGCAGGAATCCATTGAGTCCGGCTCGCTCTACGCCTCAAAGACGTGGAAGCTGCTCACCGACAACTGCCTTGAAAACGGCAAGGCGCTGCATTTCCTCGGCCTCCTGTCCGACGGCAACGTCCATTCCAACATCTCGCACCTGATCGCCATGCTGAAAAAGGCCCGCGAAATGGGTCTGAAGAAGGTCTACTGTCACATCCTGCTCGACGGCCGTGACGTTCCTGCCACGTCCGCGCTGGAATACGTCGATCAGCTCGAAAAGGTGCTCGCCGGGCTTTCCGACGCAGAGCACGAATACAAGATCGCATCCGGCGGCGGCCGTATGGTCATTACGATGGACCGTTACGAGGCCAACTGGGGTATGGTCGAAAAGGGCTGGCGCACGCATGTGCAGGCCGAGGGCCGTCAGTTCGAGTCCGCCGCGCAGGCCATCGAGACCTACCGCGCAGAGAACCCCGGCATGATCGATCAGGATCTTCTTCCCTTCGTCGTCGCGCATGACGGCAAGCCCGTTGCGAAGATCGAGAACGGCGACAGCGTCATTCTCTTCAACTTCCGCGGCGACCGCGCGCAGGAGATCTCTCTCGCCTTCGACCGCAAGGACTTTGACAAGTTCGACCGCGGCGACTACACCGGCGTCCTGTTTGCCGGTATGCTCGAGTATGACGGCGACCTCAAGATCCCGACCAACTATCTGGTCGAGCCGCCCGTCATCAAGAACACGCTGACCGAGGTGCTCTGCAAGGCCGGTATCCACGAATATGCTCTGTCCGAGACGCAGAAATACGGCCACGTCACCTACTTCTGGAACGGCAACCGCTCCGGCAAGGTCGATGCGAATCTGGAAGTTTACGACGAGATCCCGTCCGACGTCATTCCGTTTGAAAAGGCGCCGGCCATGAAGTCCGTCGAGATCACCGATCACATGATCGACGCCATGGCCTCGCACAAGTTCGAGTTCCTGCGCTGCAACTACCCGAACGGCGATATGGTCGGCCACACCGGCGTCATTCCCGCTGTTATCACCGCGATGGAATGCGTCGATACGGGCCTGTCCCGCATCCTCGAAGCCGCCGACAAGTACGGCTACACCGTCCTCGTCACGGCTGACCACGGCAACGCCGATCAGATGACCGAGACCAAGAAGGGCAAGACCTCCATCCGCACCGCCCACTCGCTCAATCCCGTGCCGTTCATCATTTACGACCCGGATAACCAGTGGACGATCAAGGACGGCAAATACGGCCTTGCAAACGTCGCGCCGACCGTCGTCAAAATGATGGGCCTCACAGCACCCGACTGCTGGCAGCCCAGCATGATCTGACGCAGGATTGAGATACCCATGCGAAAGATATTAACAGGGATCCTGATTCTGGCGCTGCTCTGCGCATGCTCGTCTGTAAAGGCGCCCGCTGTACCGGCGGATGCCGAGTCTCCGTCCGTGTCGGAGAACACAGGCGCACAGAAACCGGAGCCGGCGCCGGAACCGGAATCCGAATCCACGCCTGACCCGGAGCCTGATCCGGATCAGGCTCCGGATCCCGAGGCGGAGACTTCACAGCCCGACGACACGCGCGTGCCTGACCGCGTTCTGACCTCCTCCAAATACACCGCCAGTGTTTACGCCTGCGCAATGCAGCAGGACAGCTGCCAGATCGAAGGACGGGAATATTGCGTCTCCGATGGCGTGACGGCATACACCTATCGCGCGACCGGCTCCGGCGACTGCACCTTTTTCGATCAGACGGTCACAGAAACGGGGGTTGTCTGGTATTACAGCAACCAATCCGACGAATGGATCTGCGAGACGCTCACCGAAGGGACATTTTCCTCGCCGGTCGTCGTTGTGGAGCTTGACTCCGGTACAACCTATTTCTTTGCTCTTCCGCGCACATCCATCCTGCGCGAAAACGACTCCATGGAGTATCTCCCGGAGCAGGATGGTTCGCTGTATATCACGCGGACCGAGGCCGGACTTCGGTTGACGGCAGTCGGCCACGGTCTGGCAGAAGGACGCGCAGCGGATGCGCTGATTCTGACTTCACCGGATAAAATCATGGATTGGGACGTCAGCAATTGCGCCAAGGCATGGGTATCCTATGTGAATAACGGCGGTATGCTGTGGTGCTATGGTGGTTATTACCGGGTGTCGCCCTATAATTACATACCGACCGGCACAAATTATTATTACTGCTGCGTTGCGTCCTACTGCATCAAGGGCTTTTTGTCCCGCACTCCGCCGTGCATGGAAGCGCCTGCGCTCACCATTCTTACGCTCGACACCATGGCGCAGCGGCAGAACAGCTACGGCTATTGGGCAACAGAGCCGGGCAGCGAGTGGCTTCAAGGCGATTACGGCATCGGTGCAGGATTCTATGACACACGCTTCAATACGGACCTTCTTGAGATCTATATTTCGGCGGCTCAAAAATTCGGCGGCGCCATGTTCGAGGATGCCATTGACCGTTATCTCGCTTTTTTCACCAAGTTTGCAGATGAAAACCACATCACTACGGAAAACGGTGGCTGGCTGATCCCCGACTACTGGCATCCGGACAAGCATACAACGCCGCATACCTCGCTCAACCATCAGCTGGCTGAATGTCTGGCGCTGTACCACGCGGCGGAGCTTCTGAACCGGGAGGAGCTTTCTGAACTGGCCGACCGGATGCTGCTGGCAGTCGAGGATACCGGCTCCGGCTGGGTCATGCCAGATCATAATCTCTATTACAGCATCAATCCCGACGGCACTTATGCGGAGGGCGACTATCCATACCTGACGTACAATGATCTGCTCCATCTGCGTGACTATCTGAACGGCGTCGGCCGGACGGAAACGGAAACGCTGACCTATCTGATGGGTGAAAAGCTCAAATGGATGGTAAATAGCGGCGTGACCGGTTATGAAAAAGGCTGAAACCCTTTTTTTGACTTGTACTTTCGGGTGAAATGGTTTAGAATGTGTTAATGATTGTGAAGTGTTTACGATTTGAAAGGAGGTACTTCCATGATCCGACTGAAAACGGAAAAGGGTACGATCGCGGTTGACAGCGACGTTTATACCAACATTGCCGGCTACGCCGCGACCAACTGCTTCGGCGTCAAGGGCATGGCCTTCCGTTCCATGACCGACGGTCTTGTCCATCTGCTCCGCAAGGAGGCCATGGGCAAGGGTGTGCGCGTGACCTTCCACGACGGCAACGCCATTTCCATCGATCTGCATATTATTATTGATAAGGGCGTCAATATCTGCGCCATCGGAAACTCCATCATCAGTGAGGTCCGATATTTTGTCACAAAATCCACCGGTACCGAGGTTCGTGCCGTCAATGTCTTTGTGGATTCGATTACCACTTGATGAAATTGCGCCACGTTTCCGGCGTACACGGAGGTGTTTCCATTGAAACAGAAAATTGACGGCGCGCTGTTCCGCCGTATGGTCATCAGCGCTTCCGCTGCCGTTGACCTGAACAAGCAGAAGATCAATGAGCTTAACGTATTCCCCGTCCCTGACGGCGATACCGGCACCAATATGGGCATGACACTTGGCTCCGCCGCTGCGGATCTGAAAAAGAACGAAAGCCCGACGCTCACCAAGGCTGCGGACATCGCCGCCTCCGCCATGCTGCGCGGTGCGCGCGGCAATTCCGGCGTTATTCTCTCCCTCCTCTTCCGCGGCTTCTCGACGGCATGGAAGGGCAAGCATGAGGCCGACGGCAGCGACTTTGCCGCCGCGCTCACGACCGGCGTAGAGGCAGCCTACAAGGCTGTCATGAAGCCTGCCGAGGGTACCATCCTGACCGTCTCACGTCTGACCGCCGCTGCGGCCAGAGACCTTGCCGGGGAAAACGCGGATATCCAGTACGTCCTTGAGCAGAGCATTTCCACCGCGCGCTCCGCGCTGGAAAACACGGTCAATCAGAATCCCGTCCTGAAAAAGGCCGGCGTCGTGGACGCGGGCGGCATGGGCTTCTGCATGATCCTCGACGGGATGCTCGCCGCGCTTCAGGGCAATGACATCGTCGCCGACAAGGCTCCGCAGACAAACGAACAGGCCGACTTCGGCATCTTCGACACCGAGGACATCACGTTCGCATACGATACCGTCTACATCGTCCGCAAGAATCCCGACGTCTCCATCGAGCCGCTGCGCATCTATCTGGATTCCATCGGTGACAGCCTTGTTATCGGTGAGGACGACGAAGCGTTCAAGGTTCACGTCCATACGAACATTCCCTGGGAGGCGCTCAACGAGTCGCAGAAATACGGCACGCTGGAGCTTGCAAAAATCGAGAATATGCGGATGCAGCATGACGATCTCGCCGCCGGACGCACGGCGCGCTCCACGGACGATCTCGAGCAGATTGAACAGGAGATGGAGTCCGGCGAGGCTGCGCAGAAGAAGGTCGAGCCCTCCAAGCGCTACGGCTCCGTCGCCGTCTGCGCAGGCAAGGGCCTCGCGGGCGTATTCCGCGATCTCGGCGTAGACGAGGTCGTCGAGGGCGGCCAGACCATGAATCCCTCCACGGAGGACATTCTTCAGGCCATCGAGCGGACGCCCGCGGAGATCGTTTTCGTCCTTCCCAACAATAAGAACATCATCATGGCAGCAGAACAGGCCGCTCCCCTTTCGGACAAGACTGTCATCGTCATCCCCAGCAAGACCGTCCCGCAGGGCATCACCGCCATGCTGAACTTCGACGCCGCCATGGAGCCGGAGGACAATGTCAGCGCCATGACCGAGAGCCTCGACACCGTCCTGACCATGCAGATCACCTATGCCGCGCGGAACTCCGATTTCGACGGTCACGAGATCCATGAGGGCGATTATCTAGGCCTTGCCGGAGGCGCGCTGCTCGGCACAAGCCGCGACATCACGGAGCTGCTCACGCAGATGGCCGATAAGGTCGCAGCGGAAGGCCAGGAGTTCGTCAACATCTTCTATGGCAGCGATATCACCGAGGCCGACGCTGAGGCCGCGGCGGATATCTTCCGCAAGCACGCGCCGGACGCAGAGGTCAACGTGCTTTCCGGCGGTCAGCCGATCTACTACTACCTCATTTCCGCAGAATAATGCAGATACAAAGCGCCTCCCTGACAAATTTCCGTCAGGGAGGCTTTTTTACGCTTTTCAGTTTCCGGAGCCGTCCGGCAAGGTCTCGGGCTGAGGCTCCTCCTCGACGGTGACTTCAAGGTTCTGCGGACGCTCGTCCAGCGTCACGGAGACCGTCAGCTCCGCGCCCGCACGGTAAAGGTCTACCTCGACCGTCTCGCCCGCGCGGTGGTCGCGCAGCGCCGCCAGAAGGCCGACGGTGCTTGTCGTGTTCTTCCCGCCGAGGGCAAGAATGATATCACCGGACTGGATACCCGCCTTCTCCGAACAGCTGCCCATCCCGACGCTCTCCACGCGCGGGCCGACCGGCAGGCCATAGTCGCTGGCCGTATCCGCGTCAAGATCGCGCACAGTCACGCCGAGATAGGCGCGGCCCGTCACATAGCCGTACTCCTGCAGATCGTAGACAATGCGCAGCGCATCGTCGATCGGGATGGCAAAGCCGATGCCCTCAATGGTCGTGCCGCTGGCCGTCTGGCCGGAATACTTCGCGGCGGTAATACCGATCACGTTTCCGTTCATGTCGAAGAGTGGCCCGCCGGAATTGCCGGAATTGATGGCAGCGTCGGTCTGCATCATATTGATGGGCGTTCCGTCCACATTGATCTCGCGGTCGGTCGCGCTGATATAGCCGTGCGTCATCGTAAAGGTCAGCTCGCCCAGCGGATTGCCGATGGCGACGACCTCCTCGCCGACGGCCACATCGCCGCTCTGCGCGATGGCGGCGGTCTGAAGGCCCTCCGCCTCGATCTTCAGCAGCGCAACGTCGCTCATCTTATCGCCGCCCGCCACCACCGCATGGTATTCCTGTCCGTCATGGAGCGCGACCTTTACGGAGTCCGCGCCCTCGACCACATGGTAATTCGTCACGATATAGCCGTCCTCCGAAAGGATGATGCCCGTTCCGGAGCTGGAAAGCGGCGTGCTCTGGCCGAAAACGTTCGTCTTGCTCTTGGAGAGAATGCCGACCACACAGCCGACGTTTTGCTGGTAGACCTGCCCCGGCGTCAGGCTCTTGTCACCGGAATTGGAGAAAAGCTCCTCCGGCAGCGGCGCGGAAACGATCCGGTAAGGAAGCTCCGCCTCTGCGGACGCGGGCGTCTCCGGCTGCGCGGCCTCCGGCTCCTTCTCTGTCTCCGGCACATCCTGCTCGGCAAGCGTCGTCTGCGCCTGCTGGGCCTGCTGCGCCTCGTTCATCTGGCTGATGGCGCGGATCGCCGCCGTCAGCGCGGAGCCTCCGAGCGCCGCGACCAGCGCGACAGCCGCAAGCAGCAGAAAGATTTTTCTCCTTGTTTTTTTATCCGGTATAGAGGCGCGGTCGATATCCGTCTGCGCAGCCTCCGGCTCCGCTGTTTCCGGCTGTGCCGGACTTTGCATCGGCTGGGGG
>ENA-ORNK01002327-ORNK01002327.1-human-gut-metagenome-genome-assembly--contig:-NODE-2327-length-10619-cov-5.764483_pt1 | contig 10619 bp, 5 predicted proteins | sample MGYA00242115_ERZ509022 | MGnify/ENA primary metagenome ERZ509022 (study PRJEB26280, sample SAMEA2338690) | human gut metagenome | biome: human gut; feature: human-associated habitat; material: faeces...
GCTCGACAGCGACGGCGTGCTGCGCGCGTACTTCAACGCCGAGGGCCTGAACCTCGTCAACGGCACCGGTATCCGGTGGGGCTCCGATGCGCAGGGTTCGATCAACAACTACGTGAAACGGCTTTTCGCCGACGGCCGTGAGGCGGCGGTGGGCGTACGCACGTACACGGGCCTGGGATTGCGTGCGGAGTTTGCGATTGTCTACTCCGAGGATGTATCCGACATCCGTACCGACGCGATATCGCCGGGCAGCGTGACGGTGGATACGTTGAGCGGCTGCACCCTGGCTGCGGCATATCCGCTCAAAGCGTTCTACGGCATCGGAGAGACGGTGGAAATTACCGTCAGACCGGACAGCGCGCGCAACCGGGCGGCGCAGCTCATAGTGACGGACTCGCTCGGCGTGCGTGTGATCGACGGCGTATATGACGACTCTGCGGGCAACATCGTGTTCAGCTTTTTGTCGCGCGGCGGCGATATCTCGGCGGCAGTCAATGTCCTGACCGACAACAACATCGGTTGGTCTGCCGATTGGGGTGCGTTCGTGCCCGACCGCGATAATACCATTGTAGATTGACGCGGCCGGCCGCGTGCGCGCCGGGGCAAGCCCCGACCGGGATGTTTGCCTGCACCGCATTCCGGCGCTTATGCGGTCTGCCGTCCGACAGACGGATAAGGAGAAAGAAAAAATGAGAACGAAAACGAGTAGACAGATTCTGATCGCCGTGGCCGCTGTCCTGCTTCTGGCAGTCGGCGCCGCCGTCCTTTGGTGCGGCGCCGTTATGCCGGCACGGGCGCAGGGGCAGACGCTTGACGGCTTTACCTCGCCGGGCGCGTCGGTGTTTGTGGCGACGGACGGATCGGGCGAGAAGCAGATGCGCTTCGAGGTGCGCCTTACCGCCGGCGCGGCGGAGGGCCTTACCGGCAGTCCGGAGGAGGAGACGCTGGATTCGGGCATGATCGTTCTGCCATACGACCTGTATACGGCTAATGACGTGACCGAACTGACGCTGGACACGCCGGGCATCCGTACGGCCGACCTCACTCGGTATTGGGAGGCGACCGACGGCGGCTATACGTCGTACGCGTATATTCCCGCCGACATAGTCCCGGCCGGGCAGGAGAACCGCGTGCTGGTCGCCCGCGGCTATATCCGCGACGGCGACACCGTTTACTATACCGACGAGGTCAAGGCCTCTATGGCGTATGTGGCGTGGCAGAGCCTTTCCGCCCTGCCCGAGTACGAGGCGGAACTTAAAGCGTATATGGGGCCGTACACGCTGACCTACGGAGACGACGCGGCCGTCTGTTTCACCGGCTATTACGGCGAGCCGCTGGCAGAGATTCCCATGACCGCGGGCGGCTATAACGTGCTGGCCTGGTACTGGGACGAGGCGCGCACGGCAGAGATCGCGGAAACCGATTACATCACCGGCTCCATGCGCATATATCCGAGGATGGCGACGTATTCCGTTTCCGGCACGATTTCTTGCGCCGATCCGGCGTTTGACGGCGACTATACGAACGTCACGGTTTATGTCGACGGCGCCGAGACCCAAACGGAGGTCGATCCGGACGGCGGGTATACGCTCTCGCTGGAAGCCGGCCCGCACGAGATCACGTTCCTGGCGGGCGTGTACGGCGCCAGCAAGGAGATATCCGTCAACGGGGTGACCGAACTCGACGCCTCGCTGGCCGACTGGACGTGGAAGATCGGCGACTACGGTACGTTCGCGTCAGTCGGCGGCGTATACGACGCGGACGACGCGCTGGACGGCAGTCTTACCGTCTCGACGAGCGGCGAACACTACTCGATCGTCATGCCCAATACGGCGACGGCGGCAGCTGCGGAATACGTGGTCACCACGTCGAAGCTCAGCTTCGGCTCGGACGTTTCCGACGGGAATAAAGACAACCATTACTTCGGCTTCGGCCTGTCCGACGGGACGAGCATGCTGTCCTTCACGGTGAGCCGTTGGCATTTCCTTGGCGTCAACATGGCGACGTTGCGCGGTACGGGCAACAGGACGGTTTACAGCATCGGTGATGCTGTTTCCGAAGCCGGATCCGGCAACCGCACATATAAACTGGTACGGACGGCGGACGCGATGATGCTGTATGTAAACGATGCGCTCGTGTTGACGCTGACGGCCGACGGTATCACGGCCGGCAACGGGGTATCGTTCATGTGGAATGACGAGAATGGGGTCACGAGCGCGGCGCAGTATGCCGGATATTTCGACGCGGATGTGGAGCTAGCGTTCGGTCTCGCCACCACACAAGTAGCGCCCGACGCAACCGTCACCTACGAGTATACCATGACCGAACTGGTCGAGGTGACCGGGACGATTGCCTGCGAGGACGAATCGCTTGATCTCAGCGCGACCGAATTGTACACGAGCGACGGGGTCGGATGCGATATCGAGATAGATGCGGAGAGCGGCGCGTTTACGGCGCTGGTACCGACGGGTGCGGAACTGTTCTTCCTCAACGGGGTTTACGGCGCTTCCGCGAGGGCGAGCGGTGGCGCCCTGGGTACCGTCACGCTGGCCGACTGGACGTGGAAGATCGGCGACTACGGTACGTTCGCGTCAGTCGGCGGCGTATACGACGCGGACGACGCGCTGGACGGCAGTCTTACCGTCTCGACGAGCGGCGAACACTACTCGATCGTCATGCCCAATACGGCGACGGCGGCAGCTGCGGAATACGTGGTCACCACGTCGAAGCTCAGCTTCGGCTCGGACGTTTCCGACGGGAATAAAGACAACCATTACTTCGGCTTCGGCCTGTCCGACGGGACGAGCATGCTGTCCTTCACGGTGAGCCGTTGGCATTTCCTTGGCGTCAACATGGCGACGTTGCGCGGTACGGGCAACAGGACGGTTTACAGCATCGGTGATGCTGTTTCCGAAGCCGGATCCGGCAACCGCACATATAAACTGGTACGGACGGCGGACGCGATGATGCTGTATGTAAACGATGCGCTCGTGTTGACGCTGACGGCCGACGGTATCACGGCCGGCAACGGGGTATCGTTCATGTGGAATGACGAGAATGGGGTCACGAGCGCGGCGCAGTATGCCGGATATTTCGACGCGGATGTGGAGCTAGCGTTCGGTCTCGCCACCACACAAGTAGCGCCCGACGCAACCGTCACCTACGAGTATGCCATGACCGAACTGGTTGAGGTGACCGGGACGATTGCCTGCGAGGACAAATCGCTTGATCTCAGCGCGACAGAAGTACAGGTAGACGGGCTTAAAACGATGGCCACAGTCAGTGCTGACGGGCAGTTCAGCGTGTCGGTGGTTCCCGGCACGAAACATACGCTGACGTTTACCAACGGTGTGTACGGAGCGGAAGTTGTTTTGCCGGTGGGGACATACACTGCGGAGGCGGAACTTGTCGACCGGACGTGGCAGATCGGTGACTACGGTACGTTCGCGTCGTCCGGCGGCGTATATGACGCGGACGACGTATTGGACGGCAGCTTTACCGTCACGACGGACAGTGCACACTATGCGATTGCCATGCCCAACACGGCGACGACGGAAGCTATGGAGTACACGATCACGATGTCGGCAGCCACCGGTACCAGCGATGATCAGTACTTTGGTTTCGGCCTGACAAACGGAACGCACATGCTGTCTTTCACGTTCAGTCGGTGGAGTTTCGTGCGTATTAACCTCAATACAAGTGCGGGAGATGGAGAACAAAGGGTTTGGACTGTGTCGGATGACACAGGTGTCGGCTACGGTCAGGGAGAGCGGGAGTACCGGTTAATCCGCACGGCGGATGAAATACGCCTATATATCAAGGATGTAATGATTTTTACGCTGACAGCGGACAGTATCACGGCAGGGACGGGCGTCACCATCACCAACTGGGCGACTACGGATATCCCTTCACTGGCAATATATGACGCTTTCTTCGGAACAGACGTTGAATTGGCGCTCGGTTTTACCACGACAGGTACGCCGACGGCCGGCGCGTCAAGGACATATACGGTTTCCATGGAACCGTACACGGAGACGGCGGAAGAGACGGAACAGTAAGGCGAGCGCCCGGCCCGTTCATCCGGTGTCCGGGCGGCGTCTGTACGCACGGAGAGAAAATTATGAAAAAGTTTTTGCATAAATGGTTTGTCTGGTTGCTTTGTCTGTGCCTGGCAGGGATTGTTTCGGCGGCGATGATCGGTTGTGTGGACCATACCGATACGGGCAGTGAGGTGCCCGCCGTCGACGGCACGGATGATGATATGAGTCCGATGGATGATGAAGGCTTTTGGACGCCACCGGTTACGCAGGAGTGACGGCTGCGCTGTGCTGAAGCAGTATTTTCTTGTGTCTTACAGGACGATAACGAGTTTAAACCGGCCAAATAGATAAAGCGGTTGTTAATTATGTGGATTTATCCGGTGTTGCATCGTTCGCCGGTCGGGTGCAGCATCTTCGAATGAACGCGGGGGCTGACGCTATCACATAGGTTTTACGGGCAGAAGAATCAGGTGCCGAAGGCTCCCGGAAAAAGCCGTGTATTGTTATATTGTGACATTATTTAAACAAAACGACAGAAGGAGAACGATATGATATTATACGGTGGCGATTATTATCCGGAGCAGTGGAAAGAGGCGAAGGACATTCTCCAAGAGGATTTGTCGCTGATGAAAAAAGCGCATTGCAATACGGTGACACTCGGCGTCTTTGCCTGGTCGGAACTGGAACCCGAAGAGGGGGAATACGATTTTTCTTTTCTGGATGAAATGATTGATCAGATCGGCAAAAACGGCGGTAATGTCATTTTGGCTACGCCCAGCGGAGCCCGGCCGCATTGGCTTGCAGACAAATATCCCGAAGTCATGCGTACGATGGAGAACGGCATGCGCAGGCGATTCGGAAACAGGCACAACCATTGCTACACGTCGCCCGTATACCGGGATAAAGTCCGCGAGATAGACGAGCTTCTTGCAAAACGTTACGGAACACATCCCGCCGTCATAGCCTGGCACATTTCCAACGAGTATGGCGGAGAATGTTACTGTACGCTTTGTCAGGAGGCATTCCGCAAATTTCTGAAAGACAAATACGGAACCGTCGAGGCGCTGAACCGGGCATACTGGTCCAGGTTTTGGAGCCATCGTTATGATGACTTCGGACAAATCGAGCCGCCCGGTCCTTCGGGAGAAGAATCCATGCCCGGACTGACGCTGGATTGGCACCGGTTCGTCACTTTTCAGACAGTGGACTTCATGAAGAACGAAATTTCGGCGATCAGAAAATATTCTCCGCACATTCCGGTCACGACGAACATGATGCCGGGATATTACGACCTCGACTATTATAAATTGGCAGAGCATCTCGACGTTATTTCGTGGGATAATTACCCGAGTTGGCATTCGCCCGAACATCTTTGCGAGGCGGCGAATTCGGCATTTTGGCACGATTTTTTCCGTTCTTTGAAAGGAAAGCCCTATCTGTTGATGGAAAGCGCGCCGGGCTGCGTGAACTGGAAACCGTTCAACAAGCTCCAACGGCCGGGCATGCACAAGTTGGCGGCGTTTCAAGCTGTGGCGCACGGGAGCGACAGCGCACTGTATTTTCAATGGCGAAAAGGCCGCGGCGGAGCGGAAAAATTTCACGGCGCGTTCGTCGATCATGCAGGAACGGAAAACACCCGTATTTTTTCGGAAGCGGCCCGGACGGGTGCGGCGCTGGAAAAGATCGGGGAGATCGCCGGCAGTGCAGCGGCTAAGGCCGAGGTGGCGATTTTATTCGATTGGGAAAACATGTGGGCGTATGAAGGCTGCAACGGTTTTATGCAAAACAAGAATTACCGGGCGGCAGTGCTTGCCTATCATGAAATTCTCTGGCAGATGGCCGTCGCCTGCGATATCGTACATCCCCACGCCGATCTGTCGGGGTACAAGTTGGTGATAGCCGTACGCCAATACGTCACGGACAAAGAGACGGAAGAGAATCTTTCCGCCTATGTAAACGGGGGAGGCACGCTCTTTGCCGCGGGATTTCTGGGTATGACGGACGAGAACGATCTTTGCCATCTGGGCGGATTTCCGGGCAATGCGCTGAAAGAAGTTTTCGGCTTGCGGAATGAGGAGACGGATATACTGTATCCGGACGAAACGGTGAAATTGCATTGTTTGGGCAAAGATTATGTCGCAAAAGGATTTTGTGAACGGCTCTGTCCTTCCGGTGCGAAAGTCCTCGGGGTGTACGGTTCGGAATTTTACGCCGGCACGGCGTGCGTGACCGAAAACCGCTACGGAAAAGGTAAAGCCTATTATCAGGCATTCAATGACGACGGTGTATTCAGACGAGATTTTCTGGCTGCGCTGATACGGCAGGAGAAGATAGCTTCCGTTCTGCCCGATGCGGCGGACCGTCCCGGCGTGACCGCGCATAAACGAGTCGACGGGAAGACGGAATATCTGTTTGTGGAAAATTATACGGATGCCGTTGCGGACAAAGTGCGTTTGGACGGCCAGTATACGGATATGGAAAGCGGGAAAACGGTCGACAGCGTAACGCTGGAAGCGTTCGGCGTACGGGCACTGAAAAGGACGGTATAAGCAGAACCGGTTTCCGGACGGATACGATATAGATCGCCTTTGCCCGGACGGCAAGAAAACAGCGGCGGTTTCCGCATATTTCGCAACACTTGTGCCGGATGCGCCGTATAGTCATGTCATTGGCGGAAAAATATGCATAAAACGGACGATTCGTATACACACGGTCGTCCGTTTTTCTGTCGGGCGCGTTACGGCATGTAAAAATAGGCTTTCTGCACCGAGTAAACTTTCAAAATCGGCTATTCGTGCAATTCGGGTATTGACTTTGTCGCCTGCAACCGTTATAATTTTACTATGAACAGGATAGAACTGCGGTTTATTTATCGTCATATTCACGATGATGAGAGTATAGAGGCGGCGCATCGCCATCCCTGTCATTAAGACACCATGAAACAGTCGGATCTGAAAACGACCAAAGCGGCTATTAGCGTCTGTATAAGATTTTACGTACTTGATATCACAGACGGTCAGTGGCGGCTGGAACAGCATTAGCGATGCTAAGTGGCAAAAAAGTTCTTTTTTACAAAATTAAGGATTGTTCCGACACCGAACAAAGAAAACCAAAGAGAGCAAATGGATAAGTATAGTCCGTCTACGTGATGAAATTGCAAGTAGCATAATAGCATTTAGTCAAAATTCAAAGAAAGTTAATATACAGGAAATATAAAGCGAAAATAGTAAAGGTGCTGCGAGAACCGTGTACAGGAAAGAAGTAAGATTGGCACCGTGGCGTGAGCTTGTCTATGACAAGTGCGGCTTTTATGCATTGTGGTGCGGCTGTCGCCGCACCACAAACCTTCGCGCTTCGTGCTCGGGCGCCGCAGCCAAGCACACGCCACGGAAAAACAACAAGAATAAAACGAAAAACCAAACCGAAAGGCGCGGCGGAGCGGAGCCGTCCCCGCTGAACCGCTTGAGGAACGGCTGCCGCTTTTGCCGCCGCGCAATGCTTTCTTTCATTGGTTTTCGCCGTTCATTGCACCTCTTGAATTTGCTTTTTCGGTCGGCTATGGTGGCATAGTTCCTCGCGGAAGTCAACGGTCGCAAAATCGTCGCTTAAAATACCAATATAAACGAATTGAGAGCCGAGTAAGGAGATTATTCCTTGCTCGGTTCTTTTGCTGTCTGTAAGGCTATTCCCGACCTGTAACGCAACGATTTTGACTTTGTCCCGTTGACTTCCGCAGGCTTGCTATTCAGAGTACCGATACTCACCGTCCTATGCACCTCTGCCTGTTGCCCGAAAAAGGCAATAAACGTTCGGAGGAATAGAAAATGAAACAAGAAAAAGTGAAAAGAGATTACAAGGTGTTGACGGAAAAAATATCTCCCGAAAATGTAGCAGAGATGGCAGAACTTATCGCCATGCGCGAGACCAGAGCACTCATAGGCTTTATGGGCTATCATGCAGAGAAAGCACACAAACAACTCTGCCGGGATATCTTCGGAAAAGACGAGAGAGGATATACCTTTTCAGACAATTACGAACTTGTCCAAAACGTGGCACTGTTCTTGTGCGGACATTACGGAGAATATCCGGACGATGTCCTGTACATATCCAAAAAAGGCAAACGGATAACCATAAAAATGGAATGCTACCGCATTATCACGAGAATGTTGGCAGGAGATTACAGAATACTGCATAAATACCAAAGCCTTGAAGTCACAAAAGAGAAAGCTGAACCCGAATACATACAACAGATAAACGAGGAACAAGATTACACTCGCGTAGATGAAATTGTTGCTTCTTTGAACCTTACGGAAAATATGAATCTTGCGCTCGATTACCGTATGTCGGGCTTGAGTTATCCCGAAATAGCGAAACTGCTTTCGAGAGCGGTAAGCACGGTATATGAATACTTCGAGAAAATGCGTGCGAGGTATTCCGCGATATACGGATAGATTTTTAACTGCACATTTCATTAGATGCGGTTGCTTGCTATAAAGCAACTGCCTTTTCTCATGTTCCTCGGTGCATAAATTCTACAATATTTTTTCAAAGTGGCAAAAAACCTGCCTCTTTGATTTGTATGCTTATGAAAAAGTTTTTTGAATACGTCAAAAACTGTCGTATTTGCGTGCTAAAACTTTCGCTGAAATGAAAATTTGCAGCGAACAAGCAGAAAAACTTTTTCAAATAAGAAAATAGTCTTCCTATTTGACTGCTACATTGTGGAAAAGCGAGCGAAAAACTTTTCTCGAAGGCGCAAAAACCTTGCGAGTTTAAGGTTTAAGCTATGCAAAAAACAAAAGGAGGAACAAAACAATGTCGTACAGAGCAGCAAAAATCTCATTTGACAGAAGTCATTACATTGCCACCCCGAAGGAAAACTTCCCGCAGGGGCACAAGCGACGACGGGCAGCCCGTCCGCTATCCGATGAGGAAACAGAAAAGAAAGCGCAATTCGAAGCCGCCTATAAGGAGAGCCAACAGCTTCCGCGTAAAGAGTGCAAAGCATTTATACGGAAAGCTATGGAAGAAACCATTCTGGATAAGGAGCAGAGGAAAGAATACGTCGAGCGGAACAATGAACGCAAAAAGACTAATGCCATTCGCCGGAAAGTCCGTCTAAGCAAGAAAGTGAATTTGCAGAGAGAATGGAGCTATTTTTGCACTTTCACCTTTTCGGACGAAAAACATACGGAAGAGAGTTTCCGCAAATCGTTGCGCAATACCTTGAAACACCTTGTAAACCGCAAAGGCTGGAAGCATATCGGCGTATGGGAACGAGGAGGCGATACAAACCGCCTGCATTTCCATGGTATCTTCTATATTCCATCCAACGGCATGGTCGGAGAACTCATTGAGATAAGGGATTACAGCACAAAAGACCACCGTATACAGACGGCGCATCAGAACACCTATTTCCTTGAACGATACGGGCGCAACGACTTCCAGCCGCTCGGCTCGCCGGAAGAAGTACAACACTCTTTGGGGTATCTGATGAAGTACATAGAGAAGTCCGGCGAACGCCTTATCTACGGCGGGAAGCTGCCAACATATTTCGTTTCCGACGTAATAGACGAGGATATTCTCGCTCCATACGGGATAGACGACAGAAAAGCGATACTTGCGGACGATTTTACCTGCATGATGGACGGCGAAGTCATAGGCAAAGTAAGTCCGGAAGTCATAGCAAAAATGCCGAAGGTAAATTAAATTCATTTGTCTTTCGCCGAGAGAGCGTAAACGGAAACGCCCTTTTCGTCAAGGGTAAAGTGCATTGCCTTCGGCAACCCTTGACGGAAAGTAACAGACAGGACAGCAAGGGGACGAATCTTGCGTTTCCGTTTGTTTCGTCTCCGCCGAAAGGCAAAGTAAACAAACAGGAGGATAAAAAATGAACAACATTGAGGTCAAAACGATTTACGGCAGGATAGAAGATTTTGAAAATAATTACTTCTTCTCTCCGTCTATCAGCAAACGAAAGACTGTGGGCAGGCAAACCTATTATGTCCGCAGGTATTTCAACGGCGGCAAAGACTTTGAACAGACGATGAAGTCCATTGCCGTGCAACGCACAATGAAAAAGTGAGGTAAACGATATGAAACAGAAACACTACATAGCGGGATTGTATTACAGACTTTCTCAAGAGGACGAACGCCAAGGCGAATCGGTGTCCATAGACAACCAAAGAGCGATACTCCGCAAGTATGCCGAAGAACGCGGCTTTGAGATCCACGACGAATACATAGACGACGGCGTTTCGGGTACTACTTTCCAACGTCCCGGAGTTCAGAGATTGCTGGACGATGCAAAGACGGGCGTTATAAACACCATCATCGTAAAAGACCTTTCGCGTTTCGGAAGGAACTATATCGAAGTCGGGCAATACGTCGATTACGTGTTTCCCGCATTCGGTATTCGATTTATAGCCATACAGGATAATGTAGATACAGAAAACCGTGACAGCGGGGCTATGGAAATGATGCCCATTATGAACGTATTTAACGAGTGGCATGCCGCGAATACCAGCAAGAAAATAAGGGCTGTAAAAAGGTCTAATGCAAGGGAAGGAATTTATACGG
>ENA-ORNK01002334-ORNK01002334.1-human-gut-metagenome-genome-assembly--contig:-NODE-2334-length-10582-cov-17.529306_pt1 | contig 10582 bp, 10 predicted proteins | sample MGYA00242115_ERZ509022 | MGnify/ENA primary metagenome ERZ509022 (study PRJEB26280, sample SAMEA2338690) | human gut metagenome | biome: human gut; feature: human-associated habitat; material: faeces...
TGCTCTGCTCTGCTCTGCTCTGCTCTGCTCTGCTCTGCTCTGCTCTGCTCTGCTCAAAATTGTGTTACCAGTTTCTGCAAATGTCAAGAGTTTATCACGGTAATACTCGTACTGCTTCTGCCGGGCTTCAATTTCAGCAGGTAAGCCAATATTGAGGTCAGAGCATATCTTCTCAAAGTTGTCCAGTACATTTACAATACGGCTTTGGATATCAAGTGGCGGGATTGTCATTCTATATTGTGCAATCGTGTTTCCAGTCAAGGACGCTCGTGTTGTAAAAGCACAATGTTTCGTCACATATTTTCTAAAGTCCGCTGTGCTAAAGCAATAAGCACAGTATTCGGGCAAAAGCTCTTTGGTTTTCGGTGTTGCCTTTATTGTAAAGCCATTAAAGACGCAATTATCCATATCATCAAGCATTACAGACGACCATCCAATATCTTCCGCCGTTTCGGATGTTCTTGTAAAAAGAACATCCCCTCTTGATACTTTTAGCCGTTCCTTTTCATCTTCAGTACACTCAACCAGTGCCGTTATATCCTTTTTTCTAAGCGTCCGATGATTGTAAACATCTGTGTAACGAATAAATGGGGTACCCTTTCCAAAAAACTCTTTACCCTTGCTAAGGCCGTTCCTGAAATCAAACAATTCCCCAAGTGTTCTTTGGTAGAAGTCAATTGTCCCCTCCCTGAGGGCATTAAAAGCCAATAGCTTATCCCGATAGAATTCATACTGCTTTTGGCGAGCTGTAAGTTCCGCTGCAAGCTCCACTGTAAGCTCTGTGAAATTGTCCAAAATACGAACAATTTCACGCTGAACTTCAATTGGCGGAAGCGGTATTTCAAATTCCTCTGTCACAGGCAAAGAAATCTGTGGCAAGGATCCCATTCCTGAAGCAGCGTCACGAAATCTCTGCACATTATTTTTTAGAACATAAAATAAGTACTTTACAGTCGTGGAATCAGATGTTGTGTATGCCCACATTTCATTCTTGAAAGTGAATGGCTTATCGTAGTAAATAACGTCAATCACGCCTCTTGACTGGACTAAAACTGCTGGAACCCTAATGATATTAGCATTCGGAATATCTTTCTCTTTCGCAGTTATTACAGTTTTGCCACCAGCAAAGACTTTTATTTCGCCTTCCGGGTTATTTATTTCTTTCATTCTTGCTGCGGTAATAGGTGTTCCTTTTAATCTTTGAAAAGCATTTTTAATTTTTACAGTTTCTACTCCATTTGAGCAGAACTCACAAATCAATTCGTCCAGCTTACTCATCTTTATTTTCCCCTGTCATCTCTTCTACCTCATTCCAACCAAGTTCATGAATTTTTTGAAGTATTTCTTCACTATTTCTTATCAGTTCCTCTTTATTTTTCACGTTGTCAAGAATTCCGATAACAAGACGACGAAATGCACTATACTTTTTCAGACTTGTCTCTTCGTCAGAATGGCCATGAACAACTTCGCTCAACTCGCTGAATAATGTATAGCCTTTTTCTGAGAACTCTTTCGGAACAATATGACACTCCCCATCGATCTTCTCCAGTGCCTGTCTAAATGGAAGTTTCCCTCCATTTTTTCCCGTTAGCTTTACGCCTTCGTTTTGTGCTACTTGATATGTAACGCCTTCCATGATCTCTCTTAAGTAAACAATCGCCCCTGCTCCCAAACCGTCTCTAAATGCTATGTCAGCCTTATCAAGGAACTCTGTATACTTTCCATATTTTCCATATGAAATTAGCACATCATTTGGAAGTTTTTCTGTCCTTTTCAAGATTCTTACCCAAACCGTAGTATCTGTAACTTCATTCCTACTTTCCACCAGATACCAAATAGGAACAGTTGTTGCACATCGGGGGCATTTCAACACACAATCGATACTTACCAAATAATTTGTGACACCGATACATGCTATTTTAGCTCTATCTCCCATTGAAAAGGTTAAATCGCTTCCACAGTTTTTACAGTAAAAGGCCCTGCAAACAACGCCTACGTCTAATCTTTGCTGTCCACCACACGGGAGTTTCTTTTTCAGAAATCCATCGACTTGTTGGAATTCCAAGTTAGGTTCCTTTGATAATACATCTGACAGGCGCATTTTTTATTCCTCTATGTCAAGTTTCACTATTTTCCACCAAATATCTGTCAAAATCGCTCTGGTAAAGTCTGTCCTGCACCACACGATACTTTTCAAACTCCGTTTCTGCGTGCATCTTTGCAAGCTGCGCCGAGATTTTGCCTGCGTCCTTCAGCACTTCCAGATCATCTGCCTGCAAATAGATGTCCAGCCGCTTGGCCCAGTCCTCCATGGTCATGGGGATATGACGGCGGGCACGGTTCTCGGCAAGGTCAAGGTATGCCGAAACGATCAGCTCCATGGACTTCATTTCATCTTCGGTCAGGTAATTTTTCGCCACCGAAACATCGCTCTTTTTGATTTTGCCGTTGGGAGCATCCTTCCATGTGTGAAGCCCCATGTGCGGTTTTTCAGCATCGGCACGCTCATAGATCAGTTCTGCCGCTGTATGGCGATGCACGGCATAGTGCATCTTGTTCTGTACCTTCGCAAAAAACTCTTTTGTGGTCAGTGCATTGCGGTCATAATCCAGCGAAGTAGCGTAAATGTCAGTGAGTTTCTGGTAGAAGTTGCGCTCCGAAATGCGAATCTCCCGGATACGCTCCAACTGCTCTTCAAAGTATTTTTTGGTCAGGACAGTGCCGCCGTTTTTCAGGCGTTCCTCGTCCATTGCCCATCCCTTGATGGTGTACTGCTCCACGATCTGGTTCGCCCAGACACGGAACCGCACCGCCCGCTGGTTGTTCACCTTGAAGCCGACCGCAATAATCGCCTGTAAATTATAGTGATTCGTATTGTACTTTTTTCCGTCCGTGGCAGTTATTAAGTATTTCTTAATAACTGCTTCTTCCTGCAATTCCCCATCCTCAAAAATCTTTTTCAGATGCTGGTTTATCGCCGCGACAGATACATCGTAAAGGGTCGCCATCATCTTTTGCGTCAGCCAGATGTTTTCATCCTCGTAGCGCATCTCAATGCTGTCTTTGTCCTCGCCCGTAGAGGCAACAAAGGTCAGGTATTCCGCCGCAGAAGAACGTGTCAATGCAGAATCTTTCTTTTCGTTTTCCATCTCAGCCCTCGATTTCTGCCACGATCTGGTCAATGGCGGCCCGCAGTTCGTTTTCTCGTGCTACGATTTGCGCAATTTCAGCGTTCAGCTTTACAATGTCGATCTTCTCACGGGTGTCCTTAGCCTCCACATAAGTGGAAACCGACAGGTTATAGTCATTTTCCTGCACCTCGGAATACTCCGCCAGATGGGAGAAGTGTGCTTCTTCTGCCCGCTGTGCAAAGGTGTCCACGATTTTGTTAATGTTCTCTGGGGTGAGTTTGTTGTTGTTCGTCACCTTGACGCACTCGGAAGAAGCATCAATGAACAGCACCTTATTGTCCGTTTTGCCCTTTTTCAGCACCATGATGCAAGTTGCAATGCTGGTGCCGAAGAACAGGTTGCTCGGCAACTGGATGATGCAGTCAATGAAGTTGTTGTCCACCAGATACTTGCGGATCTTCTGCTCTGCACCGCCACGGTACATGATGCCGGGAAAACAGACGATTGCCGCCGTACCGTTGGAAGCCAGCCATGCCAGCGAGTGCATAATAAAGGCCAAGTCTGCCTTGCTCTTCGGAGCCAGCACACCAGCTGGAGCAAAACGCGGGTCATTGATGAGCAGCGGATTTTCGTCACCGGCCCACTTGATGGAGTACGGCGGATTCGATACGATCAGCTCAAAGGGTTCATCATCCCAGTGCTGCGGATTTGTCAGCGTGTCCTCACAGGCAATGTCGAATTTGTCAAATTCAATGTCGTGCAGGAACATATTGATGCGGCACAGGTTGTATGTTGTGATGTTGATTTCCTGCCCAAAGAAGCCGTTGCGCACGGCATCCCGTCCCAGCACCTTTTCTGCCTTCAGCAGCAGCGAACCGGAACCGCAGGCAGGATCATAGACCTTGTTGATTTCCTTCTTGCCTACCGTACCCAGCCGGGTCAGCAGTTCCGAAACATCGGCAGGCGTAAAAAACTCACCGCCGGACTTGCCCGCATTGCTGGCGTACATGGTCATCAGGTATTCGTAGGCATCGCCAAAGGCATCAATGTCATGCTCTTTCACATCGCCAAGGTTCATATCTGCCACGCCGTTCAGCAGTTTCACGAGCTTCTCATTGCGCTTGGCAACAGTCGCACCCAGCTTATTGCTGTTGACATCGTAATCATCGAACAACCCTGCAAACTGCCCCTCGGAGGAGCTGCCCTTTGCGGATTCCTCAATGTGTCGGAAGACTGTTTCCAGCGTTTCGTTGAGGTTTTCATCGCTGGCCGCTTTTGCCCGTACATTGCAGAACAACTCACTGGGCAGGATGAAGAACCCTTTTTCCTGCACCAGCCCTTCCCGTGCCTGCTCTGCCTCTGCATCAGGCATATCCTCATAGCGGAAATCCGGGTTGCCTGCATCAATTTCGCCCTGATTGATATAGCTGGCAATGTTCTCCGAAATATAACGGTAGAACATCGTACCGAGAACGTAGCTCTTGAAATCCCATCCGTCCACTGCGCCGCGCAGATCATCCGCAATCGCCCAGATTGCACGGTGCAGTTCTTCGCGTTCCTGCTCTTTTTTGGTGTCTACCATTTTTATTTCCTCCATCAAATGCGGATTCCCGCATTGTTTTCTTTCATTTTAACATAGTAAATGTACCACTATTGGTACACCATGGTGTCTTTTTCTAAAAAGGATACACTTTCCCTTTATACTATCCTAGTAAAGCGTACCACAGCTTTTCCGTGATTGCAAGCCGATAAATATTGCTATTGCTTTTTTCAGAGTCGAATTATCACTTATATGTACAGACCCCCGCCAACATCCGCTGGCGGGGATCTGCTATGCTTACAGTTCTACGTTGCTCTGCCTGTTCTTCTTTTGGCTCCTATCTGCCGCCTGCTCCTGCTCCCTCATAAGTCCAATGACCTGCTGCATCTTTTCGGCACCGAAATAGTTCCACAATCGCCTGAAATCACATTTCATCGCATAGAGCTGCTCATTTTCTGCCTTCACCTCTTTCAGCCGCTGGCTTAGATGATGGGTAGCCTTCTTCTCGTCCTGATAGAAGTGCAGATACTTATCCCGCTCGTCCTTGACCTCCCAGTACTTACGATGGAGGGCAAAGAGTACCTTCACCAGCTTCTGGATCAGCGGCATTGCCTTCTTCTCCCGGTAACTCTTGGCGGTCTCAAACGTGGCTGCTTCCGGCACCCATTCCTCCGGCCGCTGGGAGTATTGCGCCGACAGGCTTTCTAGCCCCTCCATGATGGGAGCCAGCTTGTTCAGCTTCTGGCTCTGCTTCTGGTAGGTCAGCTCAGCTTCCTGCACCCGCTGTTCAGCGGCATCTACGGCTGTCTGCGCTGTTTCCAGTTGCTCCTGCATCTCGGTCAGGTCGGTCTGGCACTCCTGCTTGGCAGCTTCCAGAGTCGCTACCTCTTTACTGCGCTCCTGCTTTTTGAAGTCCAGCACAGACAGGTGCTCTTCGTGGGTGCCTTTCTGCTCCCACTCGATGCCGTGCCGCTCCATCACGGCAGCAAGCTGCTCCTTCTCGGCGTTGATCCACTGGTTCAGCTCGGATTCTCGCTTGGAGCCGCCTGTAAAACCCAAGGCCTTCAGAGCCTGCTTCAGGGAGACCTTGATGTCCAGTCCTTTGCCCTTCCAGCCGGACACATACGGCACGAAGTCGATGTGCAGATGGGGTGTAGCTTCATCCATGTGGAGGAATGCTCCGAACACCCGCAGTGTCGGGTTACGTTCTTGGAAGCCCTGCATATACTCGTCCAGCAGTTCCTTTGCCAGTGCGCCGTTCTCGGTCAAGACACCCATATCATCTTTGTTGCCGATCTGGACGATCAACTCATGGAAGAGCTTTTCCTGCTTGCCTGTCCGCAGGTGCTCATAGTAGTCGTTGATACAGCGGTCCTTGCGCTTCTGCTTGGCGTTGTAGCGGTTCACTGCCTCGTCAAAAAGTTCGTGGTACACCTTCTGAATCGGTTCATCCCGGTACACAACATTCAGGCTGCTGCGCTCCGGGTCTACGTTTTCAGCGGTGAAACTTCTCCGGTTATGGTTGAGGGAACCGGGGCCCCGCATTGCGGAAATGGTTCTTTTCAATCGCACGTCCTTTCTCTGTGGAAGTAACTGGTGCCGGACACGGCAAAGGCTTTGTTACTTTCGTCGAAAGTAACGCAAAAGCACTTTTGACAGACGTTCCGTCCATCAAAAGATGCCTTTGCGCCCTGCCGGGGGCTTCCGTCTGCGGACGGGGTTTCGCTGTACCTCGCCGCTGCCCGGTCCAACACCACCTTCCTGCGTGATTGCATTCACAGGAGCGTGACACGCTCCTGTCCTCTGCCAATAGAGGAACTCACCAGCGGAAGCTTTCTGGCACGCCTCGTCTGTCCAGATACTCCTGCCGAGCCTGCTCCCGCTGTTCCTCGGTGGGCGCTGTCTTGTACTGGGCATACAGCTCATGCCGCAGCATCGCATCCAGTTTTTGCTCCAAGCCCTGTTCAATAATTTCTTCATACTCATTTTCGCCGCTCAAATGATAATGCAGCAAGGCGACGAAAAGCTCCTGCGAAATTTGCACGTTTTTCATCATTATCACCATCCCGTGTCGGTTGTGTCGATTGTGACGGTATTTTACATAGTAGCAAAAATACCGTCACAACCGTCACGAATCGTCACGCCCCAGAATTTTCCAGCGTTAATTTGACCACTCTGCCCTCATGGGTGCGCTTGCTTTCGTACCGAATTCCATAATCGTTGTAGAGCCTGTCGGCACTCACGTTCAGCTTCCGGGTCAAGATGTTTGCCTGTATGCTCACACCAGACAGACGTTCCAGCAGCTCCGTGGGCGTACCGCTCCACTCTGGCTGTTCCGGGCTGAGCATCTTTGCCACCGCTTCCAGAAGCGGGTCGGGCGGCAGCTTCCAAAGTTCCGTTTCGGCTCCTTGGAACTCCCACACGCAGCGTTCCCGGTCAAACTCCAATGTCAGCTCCTGATCCGGCTGGTCACGCCCCACGATGTCCAGTAGTGCGGTGTTGTCCGTGCGCCGCTTCTTCTGCATGATGAACGCGCCATCCGCTGCACCCAACAGACCGTTGGTGCCGGAGATCATATCAAAGCTGTCCTCGGCTTCCATCTTCCGGGTGTGATGAACCACCAGCAGGCAGATGCCGTACCTGTCGCTGAAAGTTTTCAGTTTGGTCACGATCTCGTAGTCGCTGGCGTAGCTGTATCGGTCACCGCCGATCTCCCGCACCTTCTGCAGGGTGTCGATGATGATGAGCCGTACATCCGGGTGCTCCCGGATGAAGCCTTCCAACTGCTGGTCAAGTCCCTCGCTCACGGACTTGGCCTGCGTTGCGAAGTAGAGATTGCTGGTCTCCTCCACCCCGAACATCCGGGAGAGCCGCCGCTGCAGCCGGGCGTAATCGTCCTCCAATGCCAGATAGAGGACGGTGCCCTGATGCACCTCGTACTCCCACAGCGGAAGCCCCATCGCCACATGGTAGGCAAGCTGCCCCATGAAGAAGGACTTGCCCACCTTGGGCGCACCTACAAAGAGGTAGGTGCCACTGTACAGCAGGTCGTTCACGATGGGCTTCTGGGGTGGATACACCGTGTCGTACAGCTCGGTCATTGATACCGTGTTCAGTCCGAAATTGTTTGACTTTTTCGCGGCTTGCAGATTGATTTGCTTGCCCGAATTTGTTATAATATTGGTGGTGATTTTATCAGACGACTGTACCGCATCTGCGCCAACAGATGCACCCGGTACGGTCGTTTTTCTATTGTCCGTCATTCGCATTCCTCCTTAAGTCCGTTCAACGTCAGAGTTACCATTTGCAGGGTCTCCAGCAAGTCCGGCGGAACTTCTTCATCCACGGCCAGCCGCTGCAATTCCTGATAGATCAGCTCCATCTGGCCTCGCAGGGCTTTGTAGACCCTTGGGTTGCCTACCACGGTGATCTCCCGGTCGGTCAAGCGGCGGATGATATACTCCTGTTTGGTCAGCCCGGAGAGCTTTACTTTGGCTTCCAGAACCTCGTCCTCTTCCGGGGACATTCGGAAGGCTACCACCTTGTTCCGCCAGCGACCTTGCTGGTCGAGCACTCGTTCCATCCTCATCCCTCCTTTCGCTCCATATCCAGCCTCTGCGCCATCTCCTGCTGCTTCGAGGGGAAGAGGTGGGCGTACTTATAGGTGATGTCCACGCTCTCATGCCCCACCCGGTCTGCGATTGCCAGCGCCGAGAAGCCCATCTCGATCAGCAGCGATACATGGGAGTGCCGCAGGTCGTGGATTCGGATGCGCTTCACCCCGGCTTCCTTGGCTCCCCTGTCCATCTCGTGGTGCAGGTAGCTCTTGGTCACCTCAAAGATTCGCTGGTCTGGCTGGACTTTGTAGAGGGATTTCAGATAGTCTCTGATCTCGTCCGTCAGAAACTGCGGCATCTGGATGACCCGGACGCTCTTGGGTGTTTTCGGGTCGGTGATCACATCCCGGCCTTTCAGCCTTTGATAGGATTTGGTGATGGAGAGCAGCCCCTTGTCCAAGTCGAAGTCTGCCGGGGTCAGAGCCAGCAATTCGCCCTCCCGGATGCCACACCAGTAGAGGACCTCAAAAGCGTAATAGGATTGCGGCTTGTCCATCATGACTTCTGCGAATTTGAGGTACTCTTCTTTTGTCCAGAAAAGCATTTCCTTGTGCTTTTCCGACCCCATGCACCCGGCTGTGGCTGCTGCGTTTGATTTCAGCCCGTAGAACCGGACGGCGTGATTCAGAATGGCACTGAGTTGTCCATGCAGCGTCTTGAGGTAGGTCGGCGAGTAGGCCTTGCCGTTTTTGTCCCGGTAGTTCAGCATCTCGTTCTGCCATGCGATCACATCCCGCGGCTTGATCTCGCTGAGCCGCTTTTCTTTGAAATACGGTAAGATTTTCGTTCGGATGATATGCTCCTTGGTAAACCATGTGTTTTCCCGGAGTCGCTTCTTTTTGTCCGTGATATAAATTTCCACAAAGGCTTCAAATGTCATGGTCAGGTCTGCCGCCTGTTGAAGAAGGAACTCCCGCTCCCACGCCAGAGCATCCTTCTTGGTGGCAAATCCCCGTTTCAGCTTCTTCTGCTTCACACCTTGCCAGTTCTCGAAGTAGAAGGAAGCGTACCATGTGCCCTGCCTGTTGTCCTTGTAGGCTGGCATCCTATCACTCCTCCCCTGCCCCGTAGATTTTCTCCTGATAGTACCTCCTGCTTACCCGGCCTCCCACGGTCGTGTAGCCCTTGGCTCTCAGTTCCTCGTTCCACTGGGCAATCATTTTGTACGCCAGACCCTGGGAGATGTCCAGTTCCTTTGCCAGCTCGTCTGCCTTGATAAAAATGCTGTTTGCCATTTTTTGTCCTTTCCTTGTCGGTTTCGTTTCGGTGCCGCTTCATCCTCGCTGACTTCCGGCAGGCATATCCCCTTTGCGGTGCTGTGCCGTCCCCTTACGGAGCGCTCGCTTCCTTTCGGAAGGTCTTGGCGGTTTGGGTCAGTTTGGCGGTCATTCAATTTTACTAAGCATTTTTGCTTATCTTTTTGTGTTCTCATTATACTAAACACATTCCGTTAAGTCAAGAGGTTTTCGGGTAAAATCTTAAACTTTTTTGTTTATTTTCTATTGCACCTCCTGTTTTTCTGTGCTATACTGGGTTCAACAAATATGTTTAAGTCAGGAGGCAATCGCATGGCAGTCGGTGACCGCATCAAACGTGCCCGCAACCTCCGAGGTATGACCCAGAAAGAGCTGGGCATTGCCATCGGGTTTGAGGAGAAAAGCGCAGACATCCGCATCGCACAATACGAAAGCAACACCCGCACGCCCAAGGAAGAGCTACTCCACAAGATTGCGGAGGTACTGAACGTGAACTACCGTTCCCTCTATGAGCCTACCTTGTACGCCGCAGAGGATGTAATGTACACCCTGTTCGAACTGGATGAGCACTACCCCGGCACCCGGCTCTATGAGGTCACAGACACCACCGACCCGGATCTCCCGGAAAAGCACATGGCGGTCAGCTTCCGCTATCGCCTGCTGGACGATTTCCTGAAGGAGTGGCAGCTCCGCAAGAAGCAGCTCCGGGAGGGCGAGATCACCAAGGAAGAGTATCTGGAATGGAAGCTCAACTGGCCACAGACCGCCGACGGCTGCGGCCGGTACGAGCCGAAGAAAAAGTGGCGTAAAGAATAAAAGACACAAAAATGCCCTCTGAAAAACTTACCGTTTCTCAGAGGGCATTCTCATGTCTCTCTTTGTGAATAATCGTCTGATAGTATCAAAGCAGTATCACAGAGCCTTTTGGCTCTCAAAATATTGCATTGCATCAATACTTTTCAGGTTTTGAAGATTACTCGAGCTCTATGGTGGGCAGTTATCTTCTGTTCGCATTGGTTATTTTCTATTCTTTCCAAT
>ENA-ORNK01002335-ORNK01002335.1-human-gut-metagenome-genome-assembly--contig:-NODE-2335-length-10580-cov-12.103943_pt1 | contig 10580 bp, 4 predicted proteins | sample MGYA00242115_ERZ509022 | MGnify/ENA primary metagenome ERZ509022 (study PRJEB26280, sample SAMEA2338690) | human gut metagenome | biome: human gut; feature: human-associated habitat; material: faeces...
CCATGTCGGCGGCGGAAAGAACCGGCGAGACGCGGACGCCGGCGGAGATTATCTATGAGACACTGCTTCCGGGTGCGGCCTTTGCCGCCCGTGACCGCGCGGAGGCGGCGGATACGGAGCGATATACCAGAGTTCGATAAAAAGGCCGCTGCCTGCGTTTTGCGCAGGCAGCGGCTTTGCTGTATCGTTTTTTGCTGAGAATTATTCTTTCCAGTGCTTCAGACCCGGTACGACGGCCTCCATGTGCGCGCGCACCTGCTCCGCGGGCCACTGCTCGCTTGCCATATGCGTCACACAGAAATCGATCAGCTGCTCCTTGCTGGTGTAGGTGAACGTGCCGCCGGTGTAGCACCACTTGCAGTAATCCTCGTTGAAGGAGCCGTCCGGCTCCCGGCTGGTCGTGGTGTCGTCGAGCGGCATTCCGCAGCACTGGCAGATCAGCTGGCGCGGAGAGCCAAGCAGGGTGTTGATCGAAACATCAAAAAGGCCGGAAAGCAGCTTCAAGGTTTCCACATTGGGCGTGGTGTCGCCGTTTTCCCAGCGGGAGACGGCCTGCCGCGTGACAAAGAGCTTTTCGGCCAGCTCGTCCTGCGAGAGTCCCTTTTTCGTTCTCAGCTCGTGCAGAATGTCCTTTGTTTCCATAGAAAGCACCTCCTTGCGAAAAGTGTAGCACAGAAACGCCGTCCGGACAAGCAACGCGCTGTTGCTGCCCACGCTTTCGTGAAAGCGCCGCGTTCCGGCCGCTCAGACGAAGAGATAGCCCTTGAGCGTCTTGAGCGTGTGGAGCACGCCGTCCACATGGCTGCGCTCATAGCCGTGGCTGGCGTAGACGCCGGAGCCGATCAGGCCGTGCCGGATGTCGTAGCCGGAGCGGAGCGTCGCTTCGACGTCGGAGCCGTAATGCGGATAAACGTCCACGGCGTAGTCAGCGCCCTCGCGCCTGGCAGCGTCGATCAGCTTGCCGACGACCTCGTAGCTGTACGGCCCGCCGGAGTCCTTGGCGCAGATGGAGACCTGACGCTCCGTGCAGCGCAGACCGTCGCCAACGCAGCCCATGTCCACGCTGATGGATTCCGTCACGCCTGCGGGAACGGAGGCGCAGCCGCCGTGGCCGACCTCTTCATAGACGGTCACATGCGCGTAGGTATGGCGCGGGAGCGCCTTTTCCTCGTCGCGCAGATATTTCGCAAAGCCAAGCAGAATGCCGACCGAGAGCTTGTCGCCCAGAAAGCGGCTCTTGATATAGCCGGAGGCGGTGACGTGGGTGCGCGGGTCGAAGCAGACGATGTCGCCGGTCTCAATGCCGAGCGCGCGGGCCTCCTCGGCGGAGGAGACGTTTTCGTCGAGCAGGATCTCCGTCGTGTCGAAGGTACGGTCAGTTTTGGCATAATCGCCGTTGACGTGGACAGAGGCGTTGCAGAGCTGGAGCGTGCCCTCGATGATCCTTCCGCTGCGGGTGTGAACGCGCACGTTTTCCGTCTCGCCGTTCACCGCGCACATTCCGCCAAGCGGCGTGACGCGCAGGCGGCCGTTGCCCTTGACCTCCGCGACCATTGCCCCGAGCGTGTCGGTGTGTGCCTGAAGCAGCAGCGCGCCCTCCTCTGTGTCCTCGCCGCCGAGATCGATCAAGACGCCGCCCTTGACGGTGCGGACGGCCTCATAGCCCAGCGAACGGAAGGCGTCCAGTACCCATTCGGCTGCCTTTTCGGTGAAGCCGGTGGGGCTGTCGATGCCAAGAAGCTCGACCGCCTTTTCGACGGAGTAATCTGCATATTTTTGATCCATAGAGCCATCTCCTTTATTTGCATTTTCTTCATGATAACACCACCGGAGGGGAATTACAACCGCCTTTCCGGGCCGGGATCGGCACCCCAGCGAAGAAAACGCGCCCAGGCGCGGAGCCTGTCCGCCAACGGCGGAAGCACGGCACTGCACCGTGCAGTCCGGCAGCACGATAATACGGCATTTCGTGACAAAACAGAAGTGAAAATATCTTGATAACCCAGAAAATTTCAAGAAAACGGGAATATTTTGCGGGGGAAATGGAAAACGGCCGTTTGTCTGAAAATTTGTCAGGAAAAAACAAAATCAGACAGGAAAATTACACAAAAAAATTACGGAAAAATAGGCAAACGGCGTATAGATTTTACAAAAATAACGTGCTATACTCTATTATGGCATGTAGCCTCCTGACGCGGACAGACCTACCCGCGGGATGGAGAAAGCAGCCTTGTGCAGCCGGACATCAAAAGGGAACTGGAGGTTGATACGACAGGGAGATAGGATCACGATGCGCCGGTCATGCGAATTTTTACGAGAAACAGGAGGAGATTCTGAAGATGAACAAACGCAGCACGCGCTGGTTTGCGCTTCTGCTGGCAGTGGCGATGGTATTTTCCATCCTGCCCACCGCCGTTTTTGCAGAGGGCAAGACCCAGACCTACACCAAGGTCACGGCCGCGCCGAAGGACTGGTCGGGTACCTACCTGATCGTCTCTGAGGGCGACAGCCTGATCATGGACGGTTCCCGCACGAATCTTGATGTCGAGGGGAACAAGGTCGATGTTACGATCACCGAGGGCAAGATCACCGGTGATTATGCGAAGTATGCTTTCACCATCGCACCGATGGAGGGCGGCTATTCTGTGCAGTCTGCCAGCGGAAAGTACATTTCCGGTACATCTGGCAAGAACAGGCTGAACAGCAATGCCTCCCCGGCGCTGAATGCGATCAGCTTTGCCGACGGCAAGGTCAAGATCGTCAGCAACACGACGACGCTGCAATACAACAATGCCGCGACGAACGGCACTCGTTTCCGCTACTATAAGAGTGAAAACCAGCAGCCGATCTCGTTGTATAAGCTGGAAGCAGCCCCGGCCCGCCAGAGCGGCATCATCAAGGCCGAGGACATCCAGAACGGCGATAAGGTCGTTGTGTTCAACCCCGTTTATGGCAAGACTCTGTCCACGGAATACTCCGGCTACTATAACAAGGGTACGGACGTGACGCTGGCAGAGGGCAAGCTCACCGGCTATACGGATGCGGACATCTGGACGGTTGGCGTCAACAAGGACGGCACCTATACCTTCTCGACCGGCGAGGGCAAGAAGCTCTCCATGGGTACCGGCTTCACCAGCACCCCGCTGGACGATGTGAACCAGAGCTGGAAGCTCAACGCCGTAGACGGCAAGGAAGCGACCTATTATATCGACAACACCGGCCGCACGGATAAGTACCGTATGCAGTTCCAGGAGAAGTTTGGTACCTGGAGTGCCTACACCGGAACGGGCGACGCCTTTGAGCAGCAGCTCTATCTGGTCGTGGACTCCAGCACGGAGCCTGATCCCGGCCCCGAGCCGACGCCCAGCGCGCTGTTCAAGGACGGCGAGCAGGTCGTTATTTACAACCCTGCCAACATGAAGGCGCTTTCCACCGAATACAGCGGCTTCTATAACAAGGGTACGGACGTGACGCTGACGAACGGTACGCTCACCGGCTATACGGATGCGGACATCTGGACGGTCGGCGTCAACGAGGACGGCACCTACACGTTCTCCACCAGCGAGGGCAAGAAGCTCTCCATGGATACGGGCTATACCAGCACGCCGCTCGATAAGGTCAACGACGCATGGAATGTCACACCTGCGGCGACGGAAAACTGCTTCTACATCCAGAACGCCGTGCGCGGCAACTATCTGGAGTGGTACGCCGATAAGAACAACTGGAGCAGCTACGGCAAGATCGGCGACGAGGCCCTGTTTGCGCAGGCGTTCTACCGCGTCCGCAAGAGCGGCATCGTGACCAGCCTGTCCGCAGGCGATACGGTCGTGGTATTCAACCCGGCCAACATGAAGGCCCTGTCCACGGAATACTCCGGCTTCTATAACAAGGGTACGGACGTGACGCTGGCAGATGGCAAGCTGTCCGGCTATACCAAGGCCGACATCTGGACGGTCGGCGTCAACGAGGACGGCACCTACACGTTCTCCACCAGCGAGGGCAAGAAGCTCTCCATGGATACGGGCTATACCAGCACGCCGCTCGATAAGGTCAACGACGCATGGAATGTCACACCTGCGGCGACGGAAAACTGCTTCTACATCCAGAATGCCGTGCGCGGCAACTATCTGGAGTGGTATGCGGATAAGAATAACTGGAGCAGCTACGGCAAGATCGGCGACGAGGCCCTGTTTGCGCAGCAGTTCTATCTGGTCGTGGACGACGGCTCCGATCAGCCCTCCGGCGATCTGCCGAAGCCCGGCGACAAGTTCGTGATCTACAACCAGAACGCACAGGCGGTTCTGGCGGCAGAGAACGACACGCAGTCCATTGAAAAGGCTGCGGCTGTGATCGAGAACGGCAAGGCTGTCCCGGCCAACGGCGCGGTCGTCTTTACCGTCGAGCAGAACGGCGAATATCTCCGCTTCTATAGCGAGGCTTACGGCTACCTCTGCTCCAACGGCACCGGCAACAACGCCTTCTACAGCAAGGACTTCTCCGAAGAGGGCGTCACGACTGATGACGCCGACTGGCTCGTCCGCACCTGCTCCGGCGGCGTGGGCGGCTATGAGATGGAAAGCCGCACGGCGAAGTACAGCGGCCACAGCCAGTGGCTGGAGTATTACTCCGACGCGTTCAAGACCTACAGCATGTACAACGTCACGGACTACACCATCTATTCCTTCTTCTTCTATCCCGTGGCGGACGGCGTGAATGTGGACGGCGGCCTCGTCGTGCAGCCCACCATCACCTTCCCCGAAACCATGCTCCCGGCCTATGTCGGCAGCAATTACGAGTTTGACCTCGAGATCGACACGATCTATGCGATCGACGATCCGTGGATCGAGTACAGCATCCGCGACGAAAAGGGCAAGCTGATCGGCGGCGTAATGGGCGGCACGGACGTGGAGGTTCTGGACGGCTTCACCACCGGCAAGGGCCGTGTCCATATCACGGTCTTTGATACGGACATTGAGGAAGCAGCCAAGGCCGGCAGCAAGATGACCCTGACCTTTGCGTTCAAGGATGTCAAGGGCAACGAGGCCAGAGCGTCCTACACCGTCAACATCCTCGACGAGCCGGTCATTTCCAACGTGACCCCGGCACAGGGCGCGCAGACCGGCACGGAAAAGAAGCCGGTGATCTCTGCGGAGATCGCAAACGCCGGTGAAGCTCCCACCGTGACCATGACGGTCAACAACGAGACGGTCAATGCGTCCTATGCGGACGGCAAGGTCACCTACACCCCGGCTGCCGCTCTGGCGGACGGCAGAGTCACCGTGACTGTGACGGTCAAGCGTGCGGACGGCAAGGAGGCCAGCAAGACGTGGTCCTTCACCATCGGCGAGGCGACCTTCCAGCGCTATTTCGGCCAGCTGCATTCCCATACGCAGTATTCCGACGGCGCAGGCTCGCTGGAAAGCGCTCTGAGCTATGTCAAGAATCTGCCGGATACCGCGAACGTTGACTTCGTCGCGTTCACCGATCACTCCAACTATTTTGACTCCACCAGCGCCGCGAACCCCGAGGGTGCGCTCTACGACATGTCCCTGGCCTCCGCTTCCAGTCAGCAGACCTGGAAGAGCTACAAGGACGCTGTCGCTGCGTTCAACGCAGAAAACGCGGGCAGCATGGTCGCCATGGCGGGCTTTGAGATGACGTGGTCCGGCGGCCCCGGCCATATCAATACCTTCAACACCCCCGGCATCGTTTCCCGCAACAATTCGACGCTCAACAACAAGACCAAGGACGCCGGCCTGCAGGCCTACTACAAGCTCCTTTCTCAGTCCGAGGGCGCCAACGCACTGAGCCAGTTCAACCATCCGGGCACGACCTTCGGCAACTTCATTGACTTCGGTTATTGGGATGCCGTGATCGACACCCGTATGTACATGGTTGAAGTCGGCAACGGCGAAGGCCAGATCGGCGCGGGCGGCTACTATCCCAGCTACGAGCAGTACATTATGGCGCTCGACAAGGGCTGGCACGTCGCACCGACCAACAACCAGGATAACCACAAGGGCCGTTGGGGCAACGCCAACGACGCCCGCGACGTCGTCCTGACCGACGACTTCACCGAGGACGGCATTTATGAGGCGATCCGCAACCGCCGCATGTACGCCACCGAGGACAAGAACCTTGAGCTGGACTACACCGTCAACGGCAACATGATGGGCTCCATCATCGACGTTCCGGAAAAGCTGAGCTTTGAGGTCTCCTTCAACGATCCCGACCGTACCGATTCCATCGCCAAGGTCGAGCTGGTCGCCAACTCCGGCAAGGTCGCCTATACCTGGGACAATGCCGCGGATCTCGCCAAGGGCTCCGTCAGCGTCACGCTCGATCCCGAGTACACCTATTACTTCGTTCGCGTCACCGAGGGCGATGGCGATCTGGCCGTGACCGCTCCTGTGTGGGTCGGCGAATCGCTCAAGCTCGGCATCTCCAAGGCTGAGTGCGGCACCTCTACGCCGGTCACCGACGAAGAGCTGACCATCACAACCACGTTCTTCAACAGCGAGGCCAAGCCCGCGACGATCAAGTCCATCACCTATACCATCGGCAATGAGACGATCGGCACTGTGACGGACGCCATCGCGCTGGCTGCAAGCAGCACGCAGGATGTGGAGTTCAAGTATACCCCGACCAAGGCCCGTGTCATGACGGTCAAGATCACCGCCGTGATCGAGCAGGACGGCAAGGATTACACCTTCACGAAGGACGTTGTGCTCGACGTTCTGGATGCTGGTAAGCTTGTCTACATCGGCATCGACGCATCGCACTACAACGAGTATGTTGCGGGCAACTACAAGGATTCCATGGGCAACTTCGGCGAGCTGGCTGCGGGCTATTCCGTGCGCACGGTCATGCTCAAGACCAGCGAGGAGCTGATCGCTGCCTGCGGCAACGCCAAGTTTAAGGGCCTGATCCTGACGGCTCCGTCCCGTCGTCTGGCGGACGCGCAGACGGATCCCAGAACCTATTCCGAGGCAGAGCTGAACGCGATCAAGGCGTTCAACGAGAATGGCGGCATGGTCGTGCTTGCCGGCTGGTCCGACAACTACGAGAACTACCCGGTCATTCAGAACAATCCGGCCATCAAGCACATGGCTGCGACGCAGAACGAGGTTCTGGCGGCCCTTGGCTCCAGCCTCCGTATCTCCGACGACGCGACCTATGACGATGTTCGCTCCGCAGCGGACGGCGTCGATAAGTGGAGACTCTACTTCTCGGCCTACAATATGGACAACCCGCTTCTGAAGGGCGTGGAGTTTGACGCGGAGCATCCGTTCGACAAGCTCTACACCGAGCGCTTCAGCCACTACGGCGGCGCCTCCATCTATGCGGTTGACGCCAGCGGCAACCCGACCTCCACGATGCCCGCGACGGTCAGCCCCGTGGTCTATGGCCACGCGACGACCTACTCCGTGGACGTTGACAAGGACGGCCTTGGCGGCGCAGCTACCCCGAAGTACACCTTCGCGGAAAATGATAACCGTCTGATGGTCATGGCGTCCGAGCAGATCGAGGGTAAGGGCCTGATCGTCGTCTCCGGCGCGGCCTTCATGTCGAACTTCGAGGTCCAGTATCAGGCTTCGGACAACGGCGCGGAGAAGAATTACTCCAACTACAAGATCTGCCAGAACCTTCTGTCCATGCTCAACCAGACGCAGATCGACAAGATCTCCGACGTGCAGGCAGAGAAGGACGAGGGCGTCAAGTACACCATCGAGGGCATCGTGACCTCCAACGCCTCCGGCTATGACAAGGATACCGCGTTCTTCGACTGCATCTATGTGCAGGACAACACCGCCGGTATCAACGCCTTCCCGGTCGCAGGCAACTTCAAGATCGGCGACAAGGTTCGCATCACCGGCACGACCTCCTCTTATCAGGGCGAGCGCCAGATCGCGGTGACCAAGATCGAAAAGATCGCGGACGCCGAGGCTCCGGCTCCTCTGGATGTCACGGCTGCGCAGGTCAATGACGGCTCCGTGCTCGGCACGCTTGTTCGTGTCAAGGGCACCATCACCAGAGTCGAAGAGGCCGAGGGCAAGATCCAGACCATCATGGTCAAGGATGCCGCAGGCAACGAGACCCGTATCTTCATCGACGGCTACATCACCAAGGACAAGGAAGTCCAGAACGCAGTCATCGGCAATCAGGTCGAGGCGGTCGGCCTGGCCTCCTACGACAACACCTTCGTCCTGTCCGACGGCACGCCGGTCTATCCGCGTATCCGTATCCGCGACCGCGACGATGTGGTTTGCAGCAAGTCCGACAGCAAGATCTGGAGCGTGACCCTCGTCACGGACGGCGGCACGATCAACTCCGGCAACGTGACGGCTTACATTGAGGGCGTCGGCGCGGTCCTGCCCACCGATGTGACCAGAAGGAACTACATCTTCCTCGGCTGGTTCACGGCGGACAACATCCGCGTGACGGAGATCTCCGCTGCCGACAGCGGCGACAAGATCTTCTACGCGCACTGGATGGCTGCCAGCGCGATCCCCGGCATCATTGACGCCATCGGCGATTCGATGCGCTTCGACGATGTGTCCAAGGGCGACTGGTTCTACAAGGATGTGGAGTATGTCTACAACGAGGGCATCATGGACGGCGTCAGCAAGCGCGAATTCGCGCCCAACGAGACGCTCACCCGTGCGATGATCGTCAAGATCCTCTACCGCATCGAGGGCGAGCCTGCCGGTTACCGCACTTCCGACTTCGGCGATGTCGCGAGCGGCAGATGGTACACCGGGGCAGTCGCATGGGCCGCGGAGAAGGAGATCGTCAAGGGCTATGGCAACGGCAAGTTCGGCCCGAACGATCCTGTCACGCGTGAGCAGCTGGCTGCGATCCTGTACCGCTACACGCAGTACAAGGGCTGGAGCACGGCAGCCGCTTCCGGCAATCTGGACGGCTTCAAGGACGCTGCCTCCGTTTCCAGCTACGCGGTTGACGCAATGAACTGGGCGGTTGACGAAGGACTGCTGAAGGGTGCGAACAACAAGCTTTCGCCCAAGTCCAACGCAACGCGCGCACAGGTCGCCGCGATCATTCACCGGTATCTGAAGGGCTGATTTCCAAGCGTTTTCGCCCCACCGGCTCCGGCCGGTGGGGCGATGTTTCAATTGCCGTCCGCACGGACAGCGGCGGCGGATGCAAAAGGAGCTTTCATGGAAGAAAAGAAAAGGAAACTGAGCAGGCGGCGCTGGCTGGAGATCGGGATCGGGGCGCTGCTGGTGCTGCTGCTGATCTCATGGGCGGCGGTTCTCTGTGCGACGGAGACTGACCGCGAGGCGTCGGCGGCCCGGAAGCGGAAATTTGCCGTCGCACGCGTTGTGGACGTGCAGGAGGATGACGGCGAGGCACAGGACTGGACCGAGGGCCGCAGGATCGGACAGCAGCAGCTCGAGGTCGAGATCCTGACCGGCGAATGGAAGGGTGTTCGGCTCGAAACCATCAACTACCTGACCATCTACACCAATGTGGACGCCCGTGAGGGCACGCGGATCATTGTCCGTCTGGACGTGGACGACGACGGACAGCCGTATGTCGTGTCCGTGCCAAACTATGACCGCGCGCCGGTGCTGGCGGGCCTTGCGCTCGTGTTTGCGGCGCTGCTGGTCGTGATCGGGCGGAAGAAGGGCCTGATGGCGCTGGCGGGCCTGCTGTATACGCTGGCCTGCATCTGGTTCATTCAGGTGCCGATGATCCTGCGCGGCGCAGATCCGGTCTGGATCACCATTCTGATCGTTGTGCTGACGACGGGCGCATCGCTGCTGCTCCTGACCGGTATCAGCAAAAAGACGCTCTGCGCGACGCTCGGATGCGTCGGCGGCGTGGCGGCGGCGGGCCTGTTTGCGGCGCTGTTCTGCGTGATCTCGCCGCTGAACGGCTTCAATATGTCGGAGGCGGAGGAGCTGGTGCTGCGGTCGCTGGACCGCGATATCCACATCAGCGGATTGTTTGTCAGCGGAATCCTGATCGCGTCGCTCGGAGCGGTCATGGACGTGGCCATGTCCATTTCCTCCGCGTGCTGGGAGCTGCGGGAGCTGAATCCTGCGCTGCCGCGCAAGGCGCGCTTTCAGCTGCGCGCGCTCGGTCTCAAGATCATCCACAATTGCTATTCTCATGCCGGACTGGCTCCTTCGGAAAAGATTCTATGTTAATTATACCACAACTGTCCGACTCCGGCACGGCGGAAAAACCCGATTTCGTGCCGGAATTGGGGCTTTCGTGCCAAAAGGCTTGAAAAGCCTGCACCGTTCCGTATACTGAAAGCAGAAACAGTCGACGACGGCAGAAAGGGGGCGGAGCGCTATGTACCATATTGCCGTGCTGACAAAGAGCGAAACGCAGGAGACCTTTTACAGAGAACAGCTTTCACGGTTCTGCGCAGAGCGCGGTCTGTTTCCCAGGGTGGACTGCTACCGCGGGCAGGAGGTATTCTTTGAGGTCGCGCGCAAAAATGCGCCGACCAACGCTGTAATTTCCCTTCCGGGCGTGGATGGGCTGAATGCAGTGGAGCACCTGCGGGCGCTTTTCCCGGAAACGCGCATTATATGGTGCAGCGA
>ENA-ORNK01002336-ORNK01002336.1-human-gut-metagenome-genome-assembly--contig:-NODE-2336-length-10576-cov-22.830339_pt1 | contig 10576 bp, 7 predicted proteins | sample MGYA00242115_ERZ509022 | MGnify/ENA primary metagenome ERZ509022 (study PRJEB26280, sample SAMEA2338690) | human gut metagenome | biome: human gut; feature: human-associated habitat; material: faeces...
GCGCAGCCCCTGCCGCACGGCGCGGTAGGTTGCCTGGCGAAAGTCCCCGCCCTCGGTGTGCTTGATGTGGGCACGGCCTGCCGTCAGGGTGATTTTCACATCGGTCAGCGGCGCACCGGCCAGCACGCCGGGGTGGCTGCGCTCCGCCAGGTGGGTCAAAATCAACCGCTGCCAGTTCAGGTCCAGCGCATCGGTGCGGCAAATGCTGGCAAACTGCAGGCCGCTGCCCGGCTCGCCGGGTTCCAGCAGCAGATGAACCTCCGCATAATGGCGCAGCGGTTCATAATGGCCCACGCCCTCCACCGGGGCAGAGATGGTCTCTTTGTATAGAATGCCGCCCTCGCCGAAGGCCACTTCCAATCCAAAGCGGCTTTGCAGCACGCTCTGCAAAATTTCCAGTTGAATTTCACCCATCAGCTGCAGGTGGATCTCGCCCAGAGCGGCGTTCCACACCACATGCAGCTGTGGATCCTCGTCCTCCAGGGTGCGCAGGGCCAGAAGGGCACAGTGGGGGTCAGCTCCTTCCGGCAGCTGCACCCGGTAGTTCAGCACCGGTTCCAGCATCGGCTGGCGGGCATCCGGCTGTACGCCAAGGCCCTGTCCGGGATAGGTTTTTGTTGGGCCCAGCACCGCACAGACGGTGCCCGCCGGGGCTTCGCTGACCAGGCGGTATTTGCTGCCGGAGTAGACCCGCAGCTGGTCGGCCTTTTCTTCAAACTCCACACGGGCATCTGGGCGGGATACCAGGTTGGATTTGACTTTCAGCACGCCGTCCGTCACTTTCAGGTAGGTCATGCGCGCGCCGGATTCGTCTGCCCCGATCTTGAAGATGCGCGCGCCAAAGCTGCCGGCGTCCGGCGGCATGCGGGTATCCCGCTGCAGACCATTGAGCAGGTCGTCAATGCCATCCAGCCGCAGAGCCGCGCCAAAATAGCAGGGGAACACCTGCCGCCGCGTGATTGCCGTGATGAGATCCGCCTGCGGCACCGTTCCTGTTGCCAACACGGCTTCCATCAGCGGTTCACTGCACACGCCAAGGGCTTCGGCGCGTTCTTCCGCCGGAACGGTGGGGGTAAAGTCCACACAGCCATCCCCAAAGCGGCCCCGCAGCTCCCGCAGGCGCAGGGCTTTGTCCGCACCGGGCAGATCCATTTTGTTGACATAGATAAAGGTTGGCACATGGTAGCGCTCCAACAGCCGCCACAATGTCATCGTGTGGCTTTGGATGCCGTCCGTGCCGGAAATGACCAGCACCGCATAATCCAGCACCTGCAGCGTGCGCTCGGCCTCCGCCGAAAAGTCCACGTGGCCGGGGGTATCCAGCAGGGTGATCTGGGTCTCTTCCAGCGGGGTGCCCGTCACCGTTCCGGCCGGCAGGGTAAGCACGGCCTGTTTGGCAAAAATGGTAATGCCGCGGGCTTTTTCCAGCGCATCGGTGTCCAAAAATGCATCCCGATGGTCTACGCGCCCCAGCTTGCGGATGCTGCCCGCACGGTAGAGCAGTGCTTCCGAAAGAGTGGTTTTTCCGCTGTCCACGTGTGCCAGAACCCCAACGACCAGACGTTTCATAACTTTCCTAACCTCATTCACAGCGTTCCCGGCTGCTGCGCCAGGGGCACCGTTTATTTTTTGCACCGCCGCCCGCCGGGCAAGGGATATCTGCCGGATTTTGGCGATCCTTTTCTATTATAATAGTACCCGTTTTAACTAGGGGATTCAACCACTAATTTGCACTGGCTTTTGTTTTTGGGGCAGGATGCAAAAAATATTTTATAAAGGGTATTGACATTGCGGGATGTGGATGCTATACTATTTAGGCACTCAAGAGAGAGCAACTAAATATCGCGGGGTAGAGCAGATGGTAGCTCGTCGGGCTCATAACCCGGAGGTCGCAGGTTCAAGTCCTGTCCCCGCAACCAACAAAAGTTCGTTGAAACGACAAGTTTCAACGAACTTTTTTTCTACATTATGGTAAAAGTGGTAACAATCTAGTAACTTTGACCCCAAAACGAGAAAACGACTGCGCCCGGACGGCTGAACTTTTCAACTGCCCGGGCGCTTTTTGTGGATAAATTTTGCGGAGTTGGCAGGTAAAAATAGGAGCGATCAGCGTAGTCAGCTCGCTTTGACGAGTACCAACACGCTGTTGTTTGGCACTACGATTTGGTCTTGTTTGGTGGGAATGGGTGGGTTCTTGTATTGGCACAGGGCTTTTTCGATTTGCTGCTTGACTTCGAGCAGGGCGGCGTCCAATGTTGGCGCTTGTGTGGTGACTTTGGGGAAGTCAGGAACATGGGCGGTGCAGCCGTTCGCTGAGAGTGAGCAAAGCACAGGGTAAGGCTGGTTCTCAACGGAGACGCTATACTGCATCCCGAACATATCGTTCATCTTGTCCATCTCGCGCCGCTTATGTTCGTCCATACTGTGGACATAGGTGTCCATTGTGAACGCTACCGAGTAGTGACCGAGGATGGACGACAGTGTTTTGTAATCAATGCCTCGTTCCAGCGCACGGGTGGCGAAGGTGTGGCGCAGGGCGTGGAAGGTAAAGTGCCCGATGTCGGCGTCCTTCAACAGGCGGTCGTAGTAATCCTTGAAGGTTTTCCGCTCAAAGTAGTGACCAAACTCGTTGGTGACGATAAAGCCATCATCGGTGTACTTATCTCCTGCCCGAATCTTATCCTGCGCCTGCTGTTGTTTCCAACGGGCAAGCTCGTCTGCCATCGTGCGGGTCAGCGGAATCGTGCGGCGGGAGTTTTTCGTTTTGGGTGTACCGAATACGATCTCGGTTTTGTTCTCTCCGCCGTGGGATTCGTACTTGGCAAGACGGTTGATGGTACGGCGTACATGAAGCTGCGCAGTGCTGAAATCAATATCTTCCCACTTCAGCGCCAGCAACTCCCCCATCCGTAATCCGGTACACAAATCCAGCCGAATGAACACTCCATAGCGGTGGCGGTAGCTGGTTTGCACCAGCGCCCGTTGCTGGTCGTTGGTAAAGACCACAATTTCGGGCTTTTCTCCGCTGGGCAGGGTCACGGCATCGCAGGGATTGTAAATCAGCAGATCAACCCAACGACAAATTCCTTCTGGCTGAGTTTGCGGTGGTAGATCTGCTCGTACCGCGCCAAGTACTCCTTGATACGCTGATACAAATCCTCGGAAACCTGAAACGCAAGGGTTCGTGTTTTCATGCCCTGATCCTCCTTCTGGTGTTGAAAAAATGTGTTGATGGCCTCTTCGATGAACTGCGCGGTCGTGATGCCGCGTTCCTCCAATTCCTGCCGAATCCGTTGGTGTAACTCGTCTGGCAGACTGACGGTCAATTTTCCCATGCTAATCTCCTTCTCAAAATTTATATCTATTTTTTTCGGGCGTGGTAAGCGCCAAACAACATAACGTAATTGACAAAACACAAGAGCAGGCATCCAAAACGAGGTTCCTGCTCTTGCGTTAGGGGATGCGGTTGATTTATCCATGTTTTGTATCTCCTTCCTGAAACTTTTTGGACATCTCCAAAAAATCCCACTTCTTTGAGATACATTCCTTCATCTCCTTTCGCTTCTTTCAAGGACACTATCTTGTTGGGCGGTTACGGAAAATCCAGCAAATAAAAAAGGCGTGAACATCTCCAAATGAAGAGGTTCACGCCTTGCGATATCGTTATATAACTTTGACAGCCAAATGCGGCTGTGATAGGATAGACAGCGTCACTGTTTGCACCGCTTACTTACCCAATCGCACATTCCAACAGCGGGAGGTGATAAGCCTATGAGTTTTGAGCAAGTTATCGCACTTCTCAGCCTGATCGGTGGCTGCATCTATGCTGCAGTCACCATAACTCTAAAGGTTTTCGAATTTTTGCAAAAGGGAAAGAATTGATCACCACACTAAAGCAACAGTCCTTTTCCTCTCTGCAACCGCGGTGCAAACAGTGACACAAAAGAAAGCGGCCTACGGATTTACCCGCAGACCGCTTTTGGTGCACCATCGGGGACTCGAACCCAGGACCCACTGATTAAGAGTCAGTTGCTCTACCAACTGAGCTAATGGTGCATATTTGCCTGCCTTTTCAGGCAGGCTTTTTCATAGCTTTGCGGAGCAGCTTTTTGTGCTGTTTTTCGCGTCCCTGCGTTACACTGTACTCGATATAGTGTTTGCCATTTACGCTCGTTAGTGGCACACACTATATCGAGATTTTCTGCAACCACATAACCTAATGGTGTGAATTCAATCCTCAATGATGATGGTCAAAAAATAGCTTTTCAGCTATTATTTGTGAAATTGAAAGTCGCGGACGCCTTACGGTTCGGTAATAATATCATACTTCTAACTATATGTCAAGAAGGCAGACTTTGCTTTTTCATCTCATGCTTATATGCTTATAAATCTATTTGTGTTCAGCTGCTCAGCTTTGCCTTGTACTTGCTGCGGTCTGCAGTAGAAATACCTAACATTTCCATCGCACGATCTGCCGTCACATTGGCGTTTTTCATAAGGTTGCGGATAGATGCCAAAAGGCTTCCTTCTGCGCCTTCTGCTCTTCCCTTCTGTACCCCCTTATCCCAAACGTAATCGCCATAATCACACATATCGGAAAGCCTCCCTTCCAAATCTTTCGTGATTGTCAAATTGTGCTTTTCTTTTAGTTGTTTCTCTTTTTCTTCTTTGCTTAACTCGTTGGACACGATCGTGTTCAGCAAGTCCACTACATCGCTCTGCGGAATTTTGTCATTCTCTCCGAGGCAAAGCAAAATCACACACAGCTTATCATATTTTTCTTTTACTTCGTGCTGCTCACCAAACAGATTGAATTCTTCCAGTCGATAGGTGTTGATCGCCCCGCGCCATTCCTCTGGCGGATTCAGGCAGATCCAAATCGAGTAAACCTTAGCCAATTTATCATATTGCGATCCGGTAAATTCATGTTCTTTCTGCGCCGCCAGCATACGCGCGCAATAGTATATGCCGCGTGTAACGAGGTGATACGCCCCGCCTTGCTTATCGCTAGGCTTAAAGACTCCCTGCGTTTCCAGGTTGATAATCAGGTGCGCTTCGGTATCGGTATGCGGGAGCAAGGCATCAAACTGGATGTCGTAGGTAACCACACCCTCGTAGATTGTGCTGTCCTCGTTTTGGTTGCCCTTGATTTTTTCGGCGTAATACTGCCCGGTGGCATCGCGGTCAACTGGGATTTTGCCAACCGCCGGTTTACCTTCAATGCACCCTATTTTGTTCCGCACCGATGTAAATTGTCCCGAACTATGCTATAGGGTCGATGACGACAGTAAAACTGTCAGAGTAGTGTATCGCAGAAAAATTCAATGGTTTGGCTCTCGATTCTCCCACGAATTTCCGCATCTTTTTCTTTTGAGTCATCCTCTTCCTTCGCAGTGTAATTGTGCGTCGAGTCGGGAAATGCCGCTGAGAGATCGACAAAAGGCAGTTCTCTCGACCGTGCGGCCGTCATGGTCATATCGATTGTCTCGCGGCTGAAAAGTTCTTCGTCCTGCCCTGTAAAAGCAAGCAGAAGTGCGCCTTCATAGTTTTGGATCGGTTCCAGTGGATTACTGTTTGCCATCTCCTCAATGAAAGTCGAACTAATGGGAACATTCCACGCCAGAACGCTTCCTTCCAGCATCGCCTGCACCCGCATCTGATCCAGTGTTTCTGCATCATGATCTACAAATTCCAGCCCTTCCAAACCGGGACGGTCGGCGGGACTCCACAGTGCAGCCGCTTTGATGCTCGAATCAAGGCGGAGTGAAACCACTCGCCCTCCCATACTGTGCCCCAGTATCCCGATCTTATCCTCCGCGATTTTGTAATGCTGGCACATATAGTCGATCACACAGGTAATGTCATCCTGCATATGCTGAATCGTGTAACTCTCAAATTCCTCTGTGCTTTCCCCGTTTCCCGGAAAATCCAGCGATACGCTGGCAATTCCCTTGGCAGCCAACTGCTGTGCCATTGGAAGATAATGGCCGTCCAGCTGTCGGTTTCCCGTAAAGCCGTGGCAAAAAACAACCAGCGGTACCGCATCTCGCCCGGCCGGAAGGTAAGCTGTAACGGGGATATCAATCGTTTCTCCGTTTTCTCTCTCTTGCGGAATTTTCAATTCCTTTTGTCCCGGCGTATCCGTATTTTTTGTTGCAAGAAGAATCAGGCAGACTACAACAACGAGAAGCAGCAAACTATAACAGACAATCCATTGTTTTCTTGCCACATGGCGGTCAGGCAAGCGTCGCTTTTTCATCGAGGAATCTTTTGCCGCGTCGGTCTGATCCCTTTTCTGTAACTCCGGCTGCTCTTTCCTTACCTTTTCGTTGTGCTGTTCTTCATGTTTCTTCAAACGCGAGCCATCCAACATCTCAGCCTGAGGCACAGCGGACTGCGCGCCATTGTTCCTTTTGATGCGACGAACCGCTCTGTAAGTTTTCTTCTCGTTCTGATTTTGTTCTGTCATATAGAAAAGCCTTTCACGTCTTTCAAAACCAATCGCATCCCATTTTTGCGTGTGCAATCAGCACGGCAGCGAATGCCCTGCAGGATCCTCCGCTACTGTAATTTTTATTGCTATCCCACAGGGGGCATTTTCGCTCCAATCAGGAAAGATCCGCGTACCGCCCGGCATTAAAATCATCGTCGCTTAAAAAGACAATTCGGTCAACCTTCCACACACCGTCCTCGTACACGATCCGTATGGTTCGGTTATTCTGGATCACCTTGCTTGTCCCTGTTGCGCGTTCAGTGCATGGCGTCCGGAAGCTCGCATTATACACTGCCGTACCGTCTGAATAAGTGAGAGAGCTGGGCGCATAACTTGCTTCAAATGTGCTGGCATCATAATAATTTTTTGAATTTACCTGGCTGAATACGTTCTCGCTGATTTTTGCCGTATTGTTTGACGTTGAATAGCGAATATAGGATAAATCCTGTTCATTGATGCACTGGAGGAAACTCTCATAATAAAATTGCGTCAGTTGGCTGACAAACGCATCGTCCGGTCTGGCCCGTCCATCAGCGCCACAGGATTGAAATGTTCCGTCGTCCCCGCCAAAGCTGTACTCGAAGCAGTCATCCAGATACCAGGCGGCCGCCGTCTGGTAATTTTCTTCGGTGGAAGGTGCAATCACGCGGACCTGGCATTGATTCGTCAAATCTTCACTGCCAAGGATGGCGTCTGTGCCCGTATATTGATATTCCACCTGGTTTCCATTCACCAGGATGGTTGCATCCTCCGGGCAGTTATGGAACACAACTTTGCTCCCGTTCAGCGCAGTGCTTTCCGCTTCCTGCAATGTAGATTCCTGCGCTGTGCTGTTGCTTTCTCTTTTTTCCTGATTGGCGGAGGAGATACCACTTCCCGCTTCCAACGCGGCCAGCCTTGCTGACCTCTGCGTTGCTTTACCGGAAAAGGTCATCATCCCAACAAATGCAACTACAAAAATTAAAAGCAGTACAATCAAAACCACTGGTAGCCTTTTAGGGTGCTCACCACGCTTTGAACCAGCCTTCCCCTTGGAGGACTTTTTACCTTTTTTAGGCGCTTTTGCGGTGTCATCGGACTCAAATTCGTTGTCAAGCGTCTCGTCCATTTTGCCGCCTGAAACCAATTCGCCGCAAAATGGGCAGAACTTGGTATCATCTGGAATTTTTCTTCCACAATTTTCACAAAACATAAAACGTCTCCTCGTTGTTGTTGGATTTTGCTTTTACTTCAAGTCAATTTGGATGAGTCTCCATATTGTGTAGGCACTGTGTTTCCAATGCCTGATGGCCCGTTTTTCATAGAAATTCTGTTCCGCTGTTTTTGCAAATCAAGAAATACACCCGACAGGCATATACTTTTGGAAAAACTGATGGTATAATGAAATAAAGGAACCGCTATTTGAAGGAAGTGAGCCTTATGGAGCAAGTACCAAAGAATACTGCTGTCAGGCGCAATTACATTGACACCATGAAGGGAATTGGCATTATCTGCGTCGTGATTGGCCACTTATGCGAATACCACCGCGGCACTTTTCCACAGGTAAATGCCATGTTTGAGTGTATCTACCTGTTCCATATGGCGCTTTTCTGCATTGCCAGCGGCCTGGTGGCTCGCTTCAACCCGTGGAAAATTGTATCCCAGCAAATTTGGCTTTATATTCTTTGCCAAGTCGGCATTACCGCATTCCGCATCCATGTGCTTCAGGAAGATCTTGCCCTCAATTCCTGGTGGGATGTTCTGACCCCCTGGCGGCATATGTGGTATTTATATGCCCTGATTTTCTGGTCGCTCACGGTTCCATTTTTACGTCTGGCCGTGCGGTACATCCCGCCGCTTTGCCGCCTGTTTGTGTTCTGTGCGGCAGTTGCGATTGGGTTGATCAGCGGCGAGGTATCCTGGCCGTATTCTCTGGATCGTGTATTTTCCTTCTTTCCTTTCTTTGCCTTTGGGGTGCTATTTTCCAATGTGGCAGATGCCTGGAACGCTTTGGCACACCATCACCCGCTTATTCGGATTGAGCTTTTCGCCATACTGTTTTTTCTGTATGGCCGTGCTTTTTACAACATTGTCACCGCACCGGAACCAGTCTATGAAGGTGTGCGATTGTTTCAGGATTCCTCCTATTTTTCGGCGGGTTACACCATGCAGGATCGTGCGGCATTCTATGTCATTGGCTTTTTGACCGTTTTTCTCCTGATGGGCGTCGTTGGAAGTTTTGCTCCGCTCGCCGCCCTGGGGAAACGTACCCTGCCGGTATATATTCTACATATGCCGCTCTATACCCTGATGATCCAATATGGATTTTATTCATTCACCGCGCAGGCCGGCAAAACCGCAATCATCATCTGGCTGGTATTTTTTGTTTGGGCAACCATTTGCGTTTGCAGTTCGTATCCCATATATGCTGCCATTTGGCTGGTCAGCAATATCTGGTACAAACTTTTGCCAAAACTTGTGCAGGCGATATACCACGGAATCAAACGGTTGCTCTCCAAAGTCCGTCAATGTCAGAAGGTTTTTCCGCCAAGAAGTTGATTTTTTCAACCCTGATAAGATTCCCCGACAGGTCACTGTCGGGGAATCTTTTGTCTGACAACTTTTTTTACAGCGGGCTTTGCTTATGACATGCAGAATCAGAAGAATCAATAGAAGGTATCCGCCCCAAAGCCGTCGCTGTTGCCCAGGTAGGCTTCCAGGTTGCGGTTTGCATCGGCACGCGAATCGTGCTTATAGGCGCGCTCCAGGTATTCATAGCACTTGTCCGTGTCGCCCTCTTTATAGTAGTACGATGCAAGGTACATTTCGGCCGGGGCATAGCAGTTATTGGCCGCCGCAATGATGTACTGCATTCCCTCATGCTTTTCTTCCGTTCCGAGGCCCTCGTACATCAAATTGCCCAAAATCGAACCGGCATTCACATACCCGCGGCGATAGGCATTAACCGCAACGGCAAACGATTTCTCATAGTAGCCGTTTCCGTTGACCAGCATGGTGAGGCTCAAGCCAATCCGGCCGCGCATACAATCTGCTTTTGAAGCGATCTGGTAATACTGCGCCGCTTTTCCAAAGTCGCGTTCCTGCCCGGCAATCAAACCATCGTAATAAATGTCTCCCAGGTAAGCATTTGCCAGCCCGCAGCCGTTGTTGGCCAGATTGATAAGATTCTGCCAACTGGAAGTATCGCCCTGATGCAGTTTGACCCATGCTGTGGCTGCCTGCAGGTCGAGATCATCCTGATAGGCGTATTTTTTCAAAACATCCAGCGCCCCATCGTAATCGCCTGCGTAAATTTTGTATTGCGCCTGGTCGCAGATTGCCCCCAGCGAACCGCCCTTGACTGCCGTTTCCAGCAGTTGATCCGCCCCGTCTGCATCGCCGCTTACACGAAGCAAGAGTGAGCGCTGATAGGTAGCGTCCGGTTCATCGCTCTGCTCCAGCTTGTTCTGGCAATCCGACAGTTTTGCGGCATCGCCTGTGTCTACATATTCTTCGAGGTCTTCCATGGCCCGGCAGTAGTAAGCATAATCCGAACCTTCCTCAAATGCCTCGTTGCACAACGCCTGACCTTTCGTCTCGTCCTTTTCCACACCATCGCCATTCAGGTAAAGCGTCCCCAGAAGATACTTTGCGTCCTTGCTGCCGTATTCGATTGCCTGCTCCAGTTTTGCCGCCGCATTCTGGTAATCTCCCTGCGCAATGGCATTTTTGGCATCGGCATAGAGACTCTTTTTCTTGCTTGTCCGCACAAAGGCCAACACGGCCAGCACAGCCCCCACAGCCACAGCCAATACCAACAGCAAAATTCCGATTTTGTTCCAGGCAACTCGTTCATACCAGCTCAGTCGTCCAGCCTTTGATCTTTTTCCGCCTTTACGAGTATGTCCAGAATGTTCCGGTTCATCTTCGTCAGGATCTGACCAGCCATCTTCACCCGTTTTCTCTAAGTCCTCCGGTTCAAAGTCCGTGAGTACATCTTCTTCATCCTCTACGGTATTGCGGGGATGCTTTCTCATGATATTTTCCTCCTATTACAATATATTTGGAACCGGATATGGTAGCCAGCCATATTCCATTCCATCT
>ENA-ORNK01002337-ORNK01002337.1-human-gut-metagenome-genome-assembly--contig:-NODE-2337-length-10565-cov-5.230542_pt1 | contig 10565 bp, 7 predicted proteins | sample MGYA00242115_ERZ509022 | MGnify/ENA primary metagenome ERZ509022 (study PRJEB26280, sample SAMEA2338690) | human gut metagenome | biome: human gut; feature: human-associated habitat; material: faeces...
GTAGTCCGTCCGTAAATCCGCCTTTCGAGAAAATGTAGTAGTGGTAGTTTGTTCCTTTCCCAAAGACTGCTGCATATTCCCGAATCAGTTCCAGTTCGTCCAAACCGATTTTTTCATTGCGGTATTTGCAGGAGCCAATGATATAGTCATTGCCCTCAACCGGCGTTCCGACAATGTCGATCTGGATCTGCTTCTTTTTTTGAGGGTCGGTTCCCCACCACTGCCCGATCTCACTCAACTCGATAGGAAGATCATTCGCATAATAGAGCAAATAGTCTTGACACATCTTCTCAAAAATCAGGCCCATATAGTCTGGAAAATACTGCTTCACCGCATGGGGGTAGGTCTTTGCAATCCGCCCCGAATCAATGGCACTTGCATTGACCGGCACAAAACGGTACCAAAAACGAAAAAAATTGTCCGCCAGAAGATAGATCGTTTTTTTGCCCGGTTTCTCGGTGATCGGTGTTTCCTTTTTGACGATTCCAAGGTCTATCAATGTTTTGAGGTACTTCGCCACCACAGAGTTTTCTTCACCAACTTTTGTGGTGATGTCGTTCAGGCGAGAAGCCCCCTCTGCAATTGCCTTGATGATTGCATTATAAATTGCCGGCTCGCGCAGCTCCTGCTTTAACAGGTTGGCCGGTTCTTCATAGAGGTAGCTGGAACGGTCAAACAAGTTTTCCATCAGTGCTTCATCTACGCTGTCCCGAACATCCAATTTGTTGATATAATGCGGAACGCCGCCTGTGATGCCATAAATCAGGGCGTTATCTTCCTCAGACAGATTCGGATGGAATACCGCAGTTTCCCTATAATCCAGCGGCATGATCTTGAATTGCGCTGTTCTGCGCCCATACAGAGGGCTTTCTTTGCCCAAAACCTGACTTTCCATAAAACTCATGGACGAGCCACACAGGATCAGGTACATTTGGGACTCTGTCCATTTATGGTCGATGATGTGCTGAAGCATTGCGGAAATAGCGGGTTTAGCCTTTGCAAGATAAGGATACTCATCAATTACAAATACGATCCGCTGCTCCTTGGAGAGAGCTGTCAGTTCGTCCAATGCTGCATCGTAGGTTGTAAATTCCGGAGATGATTCTGCATTGGGTCGTTCAAAACTCATGATTGCCTTGGACAAGGCTTCCAGATTTTCTTTTCCGGTCGTATTCAAGGCAGAGAAGAAAATGGTCGGTTTATCCTTGCAGAATTCATTGATCAGCGCAGTTTTTCCAACACGGCGTCTGCCGTAAATGACAACGCATTCAAACTTTCCATTCTCATATCGTTTGTTTAACTTCCGAAGTTCCTCATCGCGGCAGTAAAATCGGCTCATTTTGTTCCCTCCCCAAAGTGTATTTATCGAATTTATATACTCGTAAGTTAGTTTCTTACGAGTATAATACTTCATTTCTTACATAAAGTCAGGAAATATATTTTTGACGGCTCATCGAGAAACAGGAACGATACTTCCTATTTTCCTCAAAAATTGTGAACTCTGAGTTCCTGTTCATTTCGTTCCGCATCGGTTACAATACAGCCATAGCTTCGGAAAGCGTTCAAAGCAGCCCTCAAGCTATCCCGCCCCTTGAAAATTGAACACGCATTCTTCAGTCACGTTCCTGTGATGATGAGCCACGTCCGTAACAAATGCGATGATCTCCCACTGAGGGAATGAGCGGTAGGTTGACGGTAAATGGATGACAGCTTCTCCATAGCTAAGAGCCATCACAGAATAATGATACTTCTGCCTTCGGGCAGCTCGGTGAGAACCACGGAGAGGTGAGAACCCTATGGATTCGGTACGCTGCCGGACGGCTGAAAGATTTCCCACACGAAAACAGAGTTTTCGGTTTCCGGGGATGTCGGGGACAAATACGGAAAGGTATAGAACTATAAATCACAGCATTTTTGCTGTTTGAGATAGTAGGGTGGGCTGTGCGAGCAGCCCACTGTTACATATACGGATAGAAAGGAGAAATCCAAATTGGCAACACGAGGCAAAAAAGAGAAAAAGTATCCGCCTATGCCCGCAAACTGGATGTACAAGCGCGGGGATGTCTACATGATGGATCTGAATCCTTACAGCGGTTCCGAACAAGGCGGCATCCGACCTGCCATTGTTGTCCAGAACGATGACGGTAATTTTTATTCCAATGTTCTTCTGGTCGTTCCGCTGACAACACAGATCAAAAAGCGAAATATGCCGACGCATTTTATTCTGCACAATCGCTTTTTGAGTGCGCCATCTATGGCGATTTGCGAAAGTCCGCGCCCCGCAGATAAATCCAGAGTGTTAAGCTACCTTGGGCACCTGTCCAAATATGAAATGCGGCAAGTGTCAGTGTGTCTGCAATACAGCTTTGGCTTCATTGGGTATAAGTCATTCCGAAAATACCTTACGGCTCCTCCGCAGGAGGATGTTCTCGCCGCTGCAAAAGAGCTGCTCTCCCAGCAGTTTCAGAATCTTCGTGTGCTGAACAGTCAGCCCCCTGCTCTCACCAAGCACACAAAAGGCGATTTACATAGCATTGAGCAGATATCGGAAAGGATGCTCTCCACCCCAACAGAATCTTCTGTTGAGTTCATGGTCGCAGAACTGGATGATGCACTTCAATCGCTTATGTTCCGCTGGAATATCTGTTATGAACGGTATTCCAGTTTTCACTTATCCGATAACGAAAAGAAGAAAATCGGTTTGATTATCCAATCAGGAATTGATTTTCTGCAAAAGAAGAAGGAGGTTCCTTTATGATGAACGCAGTTGTAAAACCTTACCATGAGATGTGCCTGAACAGCAGCGAACTGATCGTGCCGCGCGACACTTATCAGCGTGCTCTTCACCCCGCTCGTGTTGCCCGCATCGCAAAAGAATTTGACGAGCGGGTTGCCAATGAGCCGAAGATCAGCTTCCGGGATGGTCACTACTATGTGATGGACGGACAGAACACCATCGCTGCACGGAAATTTCTGAACGGCGGCGAAGATTTGCAGATTCGCTGCAAGGTTTATTTTGGTATGACAGAACGAGAAGAAGCCCTCCTGTTTGCACAGCAGACAGGCATTTCGGAACGGCTGAGTGCAGGACAGAAGCTCCGTGCCCTGATTTTTGCAGGGGAGCCTGCTGCCGTTGCATTCCAGCAGGCCACCGAATTGGCTGGCGTTCATCTTTCTTTTGAAGAAGGCCGGGGCAAGCAGCGGATCAGCTGCATCGCAACCGCCTATCACGAATTCATCCGGCTTGGTCCTGAACTGTATATCGAATCCCTTGATGTTTTGCTGAATGCGTGGGACGGAGAACCTGATTCCATGAGTTCTGCAAATCTGCTCGGCATCTGCCGCTTTGTAGAACTGTACCACTCCGAATACAGTAAAAGCCGTCTGATTGCCAAACTGCGGCAGGTCGATGCATTCACGATTTTTCGCCTTGCACGAACCGCAGGCGTAAGCCTTCCCGGCAAGACGAAGTACCTTCAGCAGGTCTATACTATTTATAATGGTGGCAGCCGCCGGGCTGCATTGCCGCTCAAGTTTTAACTTTAAGTATATTTAACGAGGTATTATCCAATGATTATCCATGAAGAACCTTCGCCCAACTCGGTTTCCTCCCCTGTTTCCACAGCAAAGGACAGCCGCTGCTATACCGTAGAAGACCTGATGGAAATGCTGCTCCTGAGCCGTCCCACTGTCTACCGTCTACTGAAGCAGAACGAATTCCGCTGGTTCAAGGTAAGCGGCGCTTACCGTATTTCCAAAGCCAGCTTTGAAGCATGGCTCAATGATGGCACTGTTGAACGCAATCCTGCTGTTTGACATCCTCAACATTTCACGCGAAATCTGCTATTCTTTAGCCGGGATGAGAAATCCCGGCTAAACTTTTACATAGATAGAGAGGTGTCTTTCATGGATGATATGCGGAATACTTCGGCTCCCTTATACGGAAAAGCTGAACCTGCCACTACCAAAACCACCATGTCGGTTCGTGAGATGCGGCAGCTTCTCGGCCTTGGCAAAACAGACAGCTATTGGCTGCTTCATAAGAATCTCTTTGAAGTCATTCTGATAAACGACAAAAGGCGTATCGTTATTTCCAGCTTTGAGAAATGGTATGCCAATCAGGTCAAATATCATAAGGTCAATGGTTCGCCACCGGGCGAGGAACTTTGCAAACGGTCCTATTCCGTTCCTGACGCCGCCGAGATATTGAAGGTGAAACCCGAAACGATCTATACACTCATCCGACAGGGCAAGTTGAAAACAGAAACAGCAGACTTCTGTATGAGAATTCCCAAAGAGGACTTTGAGCGGTGGTACCGATCACAAAGTCGCTACCGCACAGCAGCCGACCGTGAGCGTGACCGGGAGATTGAAGCGCAAACCATCTCCATCCCGGAAATGGCAAAACTACTCGGTATCCCACGCAAGAATGTTTATGGGATTCTTGATTGCAAAAAATACCGAGATTGTTTCGTCATTGAGCGCGTGGCCGACAGGCCGCGCATTACCAAAAAAAGTTTTAAGGCATGGCTTAAAAGCCAATCTACATACCAACTTCAAAAACCGAAAAAAGAAACGCATGAGGAGCCGCCGCTAAAACTGCAATGTCCCAAGAATGGGAAATACTACAGTTTTCAGGAAATTCAGGCTTTTTACGGAATCAGCCGCCCAACACTTGACTCGTGGGTTCTCAAAGAAGGAATTCCAACGATGAAGTTGGGAAGGGTAAAACGCATCCAAAAAGATGCTTTCGATGAAGTTCTGAAGTCCAAACGTAAAGTAGAGGAGGATGTATAATGGCTAGCATTGTCAAACGCAATAACCGATACTGCGTTGTCTATACCTACAAACACACTAATGGAACGCTAAAGCAGAAATGGGAAACCTTTACCGACCTTGCAGATGCCAAAAACCGTAAGAAAGAGGTCGAATACAAAGAATCCGTCGGTACCTTTGTGGCACCCCAGTGCCGAACTCTAAAAGACCTGCTTAAAGAATACGTCACCCTGTACGGAAGAACCAAATGGGCACTTTCAACCTATCAATCAAACACTGCACTGATTTCAAACTACATAGAACCGCTTATCGGCTCAATGAAGCTGCAAGATCTCACCACCCGCGTAATTGAGGGATATTATCAGCGGCTGCTTAAATACGAAGCCGTTGACCCTATGTGTGGAAAGCGTCAGCATCAATACGTTTCTCCCGGCACGGTTCGTTCGGTTCACAAAATTTTGAGAAGTGCCTTTGAGCAGGCTGTAAAGTGGGAACTTATGGAAAAGAATCCCTGTATTTATGCCACCTTGCCCAAATACACTGCAAAGAAGCGTGATATCTGGACTGCCGAGACCCTGTTCCATGCCTTAGAAGTCTGTGATGATTCACGGCTCCGGCTTTGCATCAACCTCTCCTTCTCTTGTTCCCTGCGCTTAGGGGAATTGCTCGGTCTGACATGGGATTGTGTGGATATCTCCCCCGAAAGCATTGAAGCCGGGCGAGCCTCCATTTACATAAATAAGGAATTGCAGCGTGTAGATATTGCTTCGCTGAACGCCTTGGAAAATAAAAATGTCATCACTCGTTTTCCCTCGCTGAGTTCCCGCTGCACCACGGTCCAGGTTCTGAAAAGCCCTAAAACAGACAGCAGTATCCGAACCATTTTTCTCCCCAAAACAGTTGCTGAAATGCTTGTCCACTATAAAGCCGAGCAGGACATGACAAAGGACGCACTGGGTGCAGAGTATGCAGACTATAATCTCGTGGTTGCCGGCCCGCTGGGAATGCCGACCGAACAATCCACCATTAACGGTGCATTGAAGCAGCTGATTGAGGAAAACGATCTCCCCAAAGTGGTTTTCCACAGCTTCCGACACTCCAGCATTACATACAAGCTCAAGCTGAACGGCGGCGATATCAAAGCCGTGCAGGGCGATTCCGGTCATGCACAGGCTTCGATGGTCACCGAGCAGTACGCACACATTCTGGATGATGATCGGCGTTTGAACGCACAACGATTCGACGATTTCTTCTATCAGCATCATGGTGCAGAGCCTGAAGCCCTCCCTCGCGCAGAGCAATCCACTCCCAAAGCCAGTCCAGTCGATACAGATGCGGCAGCAGCTCTTGCTAAACTGCTGGCTGACCCCTCTATGGCTACACTCATTAAAAATCTTGCAAAGAACCTATAAGCCTCTATACATAAACAGCGGCAGTTTTCCGTATATGGAAAACTGCCGCTATCTGTTTTAGGATGATCCCGTTTCTTTGTGTTTTTTCGCCTTAGCTTCCTCTATGTCCATCTTCAGCTGATGTGTAAGCTGTTTTACATAATCGAGTGAAACTTCATAGCCTTCTGCGATTTTTTCTGCCGGCATCCCATCAAGGATACGGGAGATCACAATGTTCTGAGTGGCTTGTTTTCTCGACTCTGCAATCATTTCCTCAATAGAGGGGCAATGTTTATTATGCATCCAATTCAAGTAATCCAAGCGTTCAGCTTCTATCCGCGATAGAAGCCTGACTGCATAGAAATTGTCATCTACCTCGAAGCGAACTTCCTCTCCGGGTTTGACTTCAAGTTTTTCCAGAACCGCATCTGGGAGTTTTACAGTTCCATCTTCACCGACTACAATATTAAATTTCTTTTCCATCGCACACTCATAAAATCACGCAAAGTTCCTTGCATCCAGTGCCTTTACTCCCGTAAGAATACCATAAGCCCCTTCCTTTTACAAGACAATGCGCATTTCCATTCGCACTGTTACATAGACCAGAGTTTTCTCGCAGAAAGCTCTGGTCTTTTTCTATTGAAAACATTTGTCCATCACACCAGCTACGGCTGTATGGTCTGGTTCACGAATGCTAAACAAGCAAATATCCGTAGGGAAACGTACACTTCCCAGCTAATGAAAGGTGGGCATTTTACAATGAACCTTCCACTTTTCATTAGCTCTGCTAATTTTCTGCTAATGAAAAGCCTTTTACTCGTTTTATTTCGGGGTTTGTGTTCTTTACTCAGATTGACAGCGCAACAAAAAATCAATTGATAAAACGTTACTTGTTTTACCTACTTTTGCCTAGGATTTATGGCTTCAGCCCCTACTCCTAAGGGGAAGGCCGCAGGTTCGACTCCTGTCCGGGACATGATATAAAACAGCGGCAGATTTCCGTTTTCGGAAAACTGCCGCTGTTTGTTTTAAGAAGATGCCGCTATCTTGCCGGCCAGTTCTTCCATCTCATCCATCGAAAGATGCACATATCGTACATTCTTATCCTTACATCGAGATCCAGCCCAGAGCATTGGCCACAGAGCTCACCAGAATGATGGCCGCGAACACGGGGCACAGATAGCGGATCATAAAGTTGAAGATCTTTTTCCGACGGAACGGTTTCCCGTCAGCGGTGACCTCCACTTCGATCTTTTCCACCCCGATGACCCGCGACACCAGCAGGCAGATGGCAATGGCCGCAATGGGCATCATGACCGAGTTTGTCAGGAAATCGAAGAAATCCAGGAACTGCATCCCGAACACCGTCACACCGGCCAGAGGACCATAGCCCAGCGCAGACAGACTGCCCAGTGCCACCATAATGACGCCAATGCAGCCGGTCGCTTTCTGGCGGCTCCAGCCCAATTCATCCTCAAAGGTGGAAACGGCACTCTCGGTCAGAGCAATGGAGCTTGTGACCGCAGCAAAAAGGACCAGAAGGAAGAACAGCACGCCGACAACGTGGCCGAACCCCATGCTCTCGAACACCTTGGGAATGGTGATGAACATCAGCGAGGGACCTGCCTGCAGGGTATCCGGGTCACCGCCGGAGAAGGAGAACACTGCCGGAATGATCATCAGACCTGCCATGATGGCAATGGCCGTATCAAAGACCTCGACGTTCTCGGTGGATTCCTCAATGGAAACGTCCTCTTTCATGTAGGAACCAAAAGTCACGAGAATGCCCATGGCAATGGACAGCGAGTAGAACATCTGCCCCATGGCGGTGACGACGGTCATCCAGGAAAAATTGGCCACGTTGGGCACCAGGAAGTACTTAACGCCTGCCAGTGCACCCGGACGGGTGACCGAGTAAACGGCAATGATCACCGACAGGACCACCAGAACCGGCATCATCAGCTTGGACACCCGTTCCACACCATTGCGTACCCCGGCAAAAATGATGACCAGCGTAAAAATGGTAAAGATGAGGAAACACACCTCTGCAGACAGACCGCTGGAAATAAAGCCGGAAAAATAGCCGTCCTGTGCCAGCTCACTGCCGTGGCCGCTGACATACGCGGAAAGATACCGGATGACCCAGCCGCCAATGACCGAATAATACGGTACGATCAGAATGGGAATGACTGCATTGATCCAGCCGCCGAATTTCAGCCTGCCGCTTTTGCCGAATGTGCCAAATGCCCCCACCGGGCTCTTTTTGGTCATGCGGCCAAGCGCTGTTTCGGCCACGATCATGGTATAGCCAAACGTAACGGCCAGCACGATGTACACCAACAGAAAAATTCCACCGCCGTATTTTGCGGCGAGATACGGGAAACGCCAGATGTTGCCCAGACCCACCGAAGCGCCTGCGGCACTCAGCACAAAGCCGATCTTGCCGGAAAAGGCACTTCGTTTGCTGTGTTTTTTATCCATAAATCCTTCTTCTCCTATTCTGTGATTCGGTCGGAACGTGGTTCCAGTGTAGCACGGTTCATGAAAAAACTCAATCATTTTCCGGTCTTTATCAAAAATGTTGATATCCTTGTTCTGCAAATGAGAGCGGGCCTCCCCCGGCTTGCGCCGGAGAAGGCCCGCTCTCATTTGGCTAACGATGCATATATGGAAGAAGGAGAATCACATAACCAGATAGCCGCCATCCACAGGGATGATGGCACCGCCCAGGTAGTCGCTGGCATGAGAAGCCAGGAAGATGCAGCAGCCCTTCATGTCATCGGGGGTGCCCCAGCGGTGAGCGGGAATGCGCTGGGTCAGCTCGTCGTAACGCTGCTGGGTGAACTTGGGGTTCTTCGGGTCGGTCAGGGCCACGTTCATTTCGGTGTCCATGTAGCCCGGAGCGATGGCGTTGACGTTGATGCCGTACTGCAGCAGGTCGTTGCTGAAGGCCTTGCACAGCTGCATCACGCCGCCCTTTGCAGCGGAGTAAGCGGGCACGGTCTTGCCGCCAAACCAGGAGCACATGGAGGCGATCATGATGATCTTGCCGTAGCCCTTGGCCTTGAAGATGTTGGAAGCAGCACGGGACAGCCAGAACACGGAGTTCAGGTTGGTGTTGATCACATCATCCCAATCCTTGTCGGGGAACTCGTTGGAGGGGTGACGGCGCTGGATGCCGTGGGCCGGCACCAGGATGTCCAGGTCGCCCAGCAGCTCGACGCACTTGTTGAATGCTTCGTTGCACTGGTCACGGTCGGACAGGTCCGCCTTGACGCCGTAGCACACAAAGCCGCGTGCCTTGAACTCGTCGGCAACCTGATAGACCTTGTCGGAAGTGCCGATGATTGCCACTTCTGCGCCGGACTCCATCAGGCCCTCTGCCATGCCCTTGCCCAGGCCGCGGGTGCCACCGGTAACGATTGCTTTCTTGCCGGTGATATCAAACAGACTATTAACCATTTTTATGCCTCCAAAACAAGATGTTCTTTACAGTTTCTTACGGAGTCTGCAGCGCGCCGTCCATGCGGCGGGTCTGCGTCCAGGTCGTTACGGTATTTTCGCAGGGGTACTTCTCGGCTTCCTTCTCGATCAGGTCCACGCCAAGGCCGGGCTTGTCGTTTGCGTAAACGTAGCCGTCCTTGTACTCGGGCAGACCGGGGAACACCTCCAGCAGAGCACCATGGGGTCCCTTCAGCTTCTGGATGACGAAGTTGGGCGGCTCAATGCCGGACCACTCCTGCACGCCGAAGTTCGGGGCAGCCAGGTCGATGTGAACGTTGGCTGCATGAGCCAGCGGGGACATATCACCGGGGCCATGCCATGCGGTGCGCACGCCGAACTGCTCTGCAAAGATCTGCAGCTTGCGGGCGGGAGTGATGCCGCCCACCTGGGTGATGTGCACACGGATGTAGTCGATCAGGCGCTCGGTGATGAGGGTGCGGTACTCGTAGGGGTTGTTGAACAGCTCGCCTTCCGCGATGGGAATGGAAGAAGCGTTCTTGATCTGGCGGATGTACTCCACCTGTTCCAGAGAAACGGGGTCCTCCAGGAAGGTCAGGTGGTAGGGCTCCAGCTCCTTGGCCAGACGAACGGCATCGGCCGGAGCGATGCGCTCGTGCACATCGTGCACCAGGCCGATCTCATCGCCCATCTTGCTGCGGATGCCGTCGAACAGTTTGACGGTATCACGGATGTAGGCATTGCCGTCCAGATACACGCCGGGCTTTGCGCCCACCGGTGCACCGGCTGGGGTATGGCCGTACTCGCTGCCGCCGTAACCGCCGCACTGGCATCTTAAGTGGGTAATCCCCATTTCCTGATACATCTGAATATTCTCGCAGATCTCATTAATGTCCCGTCCGTCCACATGACGGTAGACCGGAATTCCTTCCCTTA
>ENA-ORNK01002340-ORNK01002340.1-human-gut-metagenome-genome-assembly--contig:-NODE-2340-length-10558-cov-2.000381_pt1 | contig 10558 bp, 9 predicted proteins | sample MGYA00242115_ERZ509022 | MGnify/ENA primary metagenome ERZ509022 (study PRJEB26280, sample SAMEA2338690) | human gut metagenome | biome: human gut; feature: human-associated habitat; material: faeces...
GTGGGTGCCGCGCTGACGGACCAGGATGTTGCCGGCCAGAACAAACTGACCGTCGGCTCTCTTGGGGCCAAGGCGCTTCGACTCACTGTCGCGGCCGTTCTTGGTGGAACCCATGCCTTTTTTATGTGCCATTTCGAATTACACCTCCATGTGTCAAAATCAGTTGCGGAAATCAGGCCTCGATCTTCGTGATCTCGACCTTGGTGTAGGGCTGTCTGTGGCCCTGCGTTCTGCGATAGCCTTTTTTCGGCTTCATCTTGTAAACGCGGATCTTCTTGCTCTTGCCGTTTTTGACGACGTTGCCGGACACGACGGCGTTTTCCACCACGGGGGTGCCGAAAACAGCCTTGTCCTCGTCGATGACAGCCAGAACGCGGTCAAACTTCACAGTCTCGCCGGCCTCGACATCCAGCTTCTCGACGAAGATGACGTCGCCCTCGGCCACGCGGTACTGCTTACCGCCGGTAACGATGATAGCGTGCTTCAAACTCGTTGCACCTGCCTCTCTGTAGAGTCTCGCTCTTGTGGGCGGGAGGAGACCTCCGCTTTGTACCCACTCAATGCGGCCTTGATAGTTTACCATTGCACCGCATATTTGTCAACGGTTTTTCCGCGGGAACGGCGAACTTTTTTCTGCCCATGCAAAAACCACGGCGCCGGTCGGCGCCGTGGCTTTGAAAACTCGGAAACTCAGCCGCAGATGGCCTTCGTGTCGCGGGCGATGACGAGCTCCTCGTTCGTCGGGATGACGAACACCTTGACCTTGGAGTCGGGGGTGGAGATCATGATATCCTCGCCGCGCTTGCTGTTGGCGACCGGGTCGATCTTCACGCCCAGATAGCCGAAGTACTCGGCGATGGCGGCGCGGGAGGACTTGCTGTTCTCGCCGACGCCGGCGGTGAAGATGATGGCGTCCACACCGTTCATGGCCGCGACGTAGGAGCCGACGACCTTGGCGACCCAGTAGTGGAACATATCGAGCGCGAGCTGGGCACGGTCGTTGCCGTCGGCAGCGGCGCTGTCGAGATCGCGGAAGTCGGAGCTGACGCCGGAGACGCCGAGCACGCCGGACTTCTTGTTGAGGATGTTCAGCATCTCCTTGATATCATAGCCGTACTTGTTCATCAGGTACTCCATAATACCGGCGTCGATGTCGCCGGCACGGGTGCCCATGGGCAGACCAGCCAGGGGGGTAAAGCCCATGGAGGTATCCACGCTCTTTCCGCCGTCAATGGCGGTAACAGAGGAGCCGTTACCCAGGTGGCAGGAGATGAGCTTCAGCTCCTCAATGGGCTTGCCCAGCATGGCCGCCGCCCGCTGGGACACATACTTATGGCTGGTACCATGGAAGCCGTAGCGACGGACCTTGTCCTGTTCATAATACTCATAGGGCAGGGCGTAGGTGTAGGCCACGGAGGGCATGGTCTGATGGAACGCGGTGTCAAACACAGCCACCATGGGGGTTCCAGGCATGAGGGCCTGACAGGCCTTGATGCCGATGATATTGGCGGGATTGTGCAGAGGAGCCAGGGGGTTGCACTCCTCGATGGCGGCCATGACCTCGTCCGTGATGAGCACGCTCTTGGCAAACTTCTCGCCGCCATGGACCACCCGGTGACCCACAGCATCAATCTCCTTCATGGAGCCAATGACGCCATTGGCGGGGTCCACCAGGGCGTTCAGCACAGTCTGGATGGCCTCGGAGTGGGTGGGCATGGCCACGTCGGCCTCCTTGACGGCCTGCTTACCCTCGGGCTTATAAGTAAATTTACCGTCAATTCCGATGCGCTCACACAGTCCCTTGGCCAGCACCTGCTGGGTTTCAGGGTTGAGCAGCTGGTATTTCAGGGAAGAGCTGCCAGCGTTGATGACCAAAATGTTCATTGAGATCGATCTCCTTCACAAATCAAATTTCACAAGCTTGTGGTTGCCTTGAGCCGGGGGATGCACTATAATAGTTTCATCCTCTGTCCATGGTCCCTATTCTACCGCTTTTCCCCGGCCAGGACAACCGTTTTTTCGAAAAACAGGAAATTTTCTTTGTCAGGAGGCCTTCCATGCGGGTCATCGGCATCGTGGCGGAATACAATCCCTTCCACACCGGCCACCAATATCAGATCTCTGAGAGCCGGCGGGCCGTGGGTGGCGAGGCCGGGGTCGTGGCTGTCATGAGCGGAAACTGGGTCCAGCAGGCAGGCTGTGCCATTACTGATAAGTGGAACCGGGCCCGGCTGGCCCTGATGGGCGGCGTCGATTTGGTGCTGGAACTGCCCACGGTGTGGGCAGTCTCCTCGGCGGAGTCCTTCGCTCAGGGGGCTGTGGACCTGTTGGAGGCCACTGGAGTGGTGGATGTGCTCTCCTTCGGCAGCGAGTGCGGAGATGTGGACCGGCTCCAACGGGTGGCCGTGTGTCTCAACAGTCCGGTATACGAGACGGGAGTACGCCGTTTCGTGGACGAGGGGATGCCATTCGCCTCCTCCCGGCAGGAAACGGTGCGGAGCATCCTTGGGCCCGATAGTTCAGAGCTTCTGTCTGCTCCCAACAACAATTTGGGTGTGGAGTATCTCCGGGAGCTGGACAGGCTGAAAAGCAGTATTCTCCCTATGACCGTCAGACGGGAGGGGGCTCCCCACGGCGTACTGTTAAAGGTGGCGGAGCGCCCCCGTTTTCTCTCCGCTACCCAGCTTCGGGCCTTTTTGGAACAGGAAAGCTGGGAAGCCGCACAGCTCTATCTCCCCCAAGGAGGACTGGAGGTACTAAAGGAGGGCTGGCATGGTCCTCCCTCCTTGAAGCGGGTAGAGCGGGGTCTGCTGGCCAACCTACGCGCTATGACAGCGGAAAACTGGGCCAAGCTTCCTGACAGCGGGGCAGCGGAGGGAGCCTCCGTCCGGCTGGAGCGGGCTGGCCGAAACTGCCGCTCCCTAGAGGAGTTTTTCCATCTGGCCAAGCCCAGACATTGGACTGCGTCCCGGACGCGGCGTCTGCTGACGTGGGCCTACCTGGGGTTGACGGAGGCAGACCGCCCAGACAATCCGCCTTATCTTCGTGTGCTGGGCCTTAACGCCAGGGGGCAAGCCATTCTGAAGAAGATGAAGTCCCAGGCATCTCTGCCCATCCTCACAAAGCCGGCCCACGCCAAGGCACTGGATGAGGTGGGCCGCTCCCTTTTCGCACAGGAGGCCAGATGCACCGACCTGTATGACCTGTGCCTGGAGTCCGTTCCCGTCCCCGGGCGGGAATGGACCTCGGGACCTGTCGTTGTTGGAAATTGACCTGCCCCTTTTCTGCCCCATGGAGGCCGCTATGGAAACAAAGGTAAAACGAAAGATACACTGGGGATTGGCCGCCGCTCTGTTCCTCCCAATCCTGCTCATTGGGCTGTTTTATCTTCTCAGCCCTCTGCCCAGAGTGATGGATCGGTGGGTCTTTGGCGTAATGGCTCCTGTGGAGCAGTTTTTGGGCCGAATGTGGTCCATCTTTCCCTTCTCTGTGGCCGAGGTTCTGGTCGTCCTGGTCTTGACAGGCAGCGTGGTCTGGCTGGTCCGGGCTATCGTTTTAGCTGTTCGGCGCAGGGAGCTCTCCCCTCTCTTACGGCGGCTGCTGGCGCTGGCCGCCGTGTGGCTTTGGGTCCTAGCGGCCCTTTTCTGGTTTTGGAACGCCGCCTATCAGGCCTCCAGCTTCACCCGGCGCAGTGGGCTGGAGGTCGCTCCCTACTCAGTCGAGGCGCTGGCCGCCGTCACGGAGTATTTTGCCCAAAACGCCGCCCGGCTTTCCAGCCAGGTGGACCGGGACTCAGAGGGCCGCTTCGCTGTGCCCCGTGATTACTATTTTCACAAAGGAACACAGGTCTATGAAGGGCTTATCCAGGAATTTCCCTGTCTGGATATCCCGCCGGTCAGGGCAAAACCCCTTCTCTTTTCCAGGCTCCAGAGTATTCTGGGCTTTACTGGCGTCTACTTCCCCTTCACCGGAGAAGCCAATGTGAATGTGGACTGTCCCGCCTGCCTGATTCCGGAACCCATCGCCCATGAGATGGCCCACCAGCGGATGGTAGCCTCTGAGCTGGAGGCCAACTTTGTGGGCATCGCCGCCTGTGTCACCTGCGGCGACACCGTCTTTCAATACTCCGGCTATCTCGCCGGACTGATCCATCTGTGTAACGCCCTGTACCCCGTAGCTCCAGACCTGTGGGACGAGATTGCCGGCCGGTGGTTTACTCTGGAGCTGGCCACAGACTGGAATGAGAACAACGCCTATTGGGCCGCCCTGGAGTCCCCTATCGAGGATGCGGCCGGACAGGCCTACGACGCCTTTTTGAAGGGCAACGGCCAGGAGCTGGGGATGCGCTCCTACGGAGCCTGTGTCGATTTGCTGGTCAGCTATTTCGGAAGAAAATGAAAGAGGGAGGGCGGCCTACAAGGCTGCCCTCCCTCACAAATACGCCGGACTACACTGCCAAATCATAGATCAGCCGCCCCAGCAGCAGGGCAAGCACCACAAAAAACATAGGGCGGATAATCTTAGCGCCCCCCTTGAAGGCCAGACTGGAGCCCACATAGTTGCCCGCCACACTGCACAGGGCGGCAGGGATCCCTACCAGCCACACGACCTTACCCGCCAGGGCATAGGTCACCAGCGCCGCGATGTTACTGGAAAAGTTGATCGCTTTGCTGTTTCCTGACGCGGTAAGCAGGTCAAACTTGGAAAGGGCGGTGTAGCCCAGTATCATAAAGGTGCCAGAACCCGGACCAAAAAAGCCATCATACCCTCCAATGACCAGGCCGATGGAAAGAGATATAGCCATAAGCTGGGCCCGACTCAGCTCACTGGACCGGTCCTCCCTTCCAAGGTCCCGCCTGACAAGGAGAAAAACCGCCACAACAGGTACAATGGCCAGCATGATATAATACAGGATCTGTTCTGGAACCATCATATTCAGCTGCGCTCCGATCCAGGAGCCTCCCAGGGCGGCCGCCGCCCCCACCAGGACGCTTGGGAGATGAACGTCCCCCTGACGGAAAAAACGGATGGTGGACAGCAGACTCCCACAGGAACTGCTGCATTTATTGGTAGCGGTGGCCCCGTGAGGAGACAGCCCAGCCAGCAGATAGGCTGGGATCGTGATGAGTCCCCCGCCCCCCACGATAGCGTCTACAATGCCTCCCAGAAAGATCAGCGGACAGACGATGACCAACGCTCTGAAAACTTCTAACTCCTCCATGCTTCCCTCTTCCCACCCCAGGCGGGGTCACTCCCTTTTTCTTTTTATCTCATCCCAGTACCGCTTGGCGGCCTGTTCTGTTTTATTCTCCCCATAGACGTAATAGCGCACATCCTTCAGCTCGTCGGGCAGATACTGCTGGTCCACCCACCGGCCTGGGAAGCTGTGGGGATAGAGATAGCCCTGCTCTCGCTCCAGGCCGGAGGAATCGGCGTGGACATTCTGGAGATGCCGCGGGATGTCCCCTACCCTGCCCCGGCGCACATCGGCCATAGCGGCCTCAATGGCCATGCAGGAGGTGTTGGACTTTGGGGCAGTGGCCAGAAGGACTACCGCCTGGGCCAGAGGCAGCTTGGCCTCCGGCAGCCCAAGCTGAAGGGCATTGTCCACACATGCCTTGACGATGGGCACCGCCAGAGGATAAGCCATGCCCACATCCTCGCTGGCGGAGCACAGGATGCGGCGGATGGCGGTAATCATATCCCCCGCTTCCAGCAGCCGGGCCAGATAGTGGAGCGCCGCGTCCGGGTCAGAGCCCCTCATGGACTTCATGAGGGCTGACGCGATATCAAAATGGGCATCTCCCTCCCGGTCGTAGCGCATCGCCGACTTCTGGGCCACCGTTTTGGCATCCTCCAAGCTGACAAGGAGTTTCCCTTGCTCACGCCTCGCGGCGCTGAGTAAAAGCTCAATGGCGTTCATGGCCTTTCGGATGTCGCCGCCACAGGCCCAGGCGATGTGCTCCTTTACCCCGTCCTCGCATACTACCTGGGCGCCCAACCGCTCCTCCATGATGGAGATACCCCGCTCCACAGCGGGGAGGGCATCCTCCGCCGTGATCTGCTTAAACTCGAAAACCGTAGCCCGGGACAGCACCGCCCCAAAGACGGCGAAGAATGGGTTTTCTGTGGTGGAGGCGATAAGGGTGATGCGACCGTCCTCCATAAACTCCAGCAGGGACTGCTGCTGCTTCTTATTGAAGTACTGGATCTCGTCCAGATAGAGCAGCACACCCTCCGGCGCCATCAAAGTACCGATATCTCCGATGATGTCCTTGATGTCAGAGATGGAGGCCGTGGTGGCGTTGAGCCGGTGCAGGGGCCGGTTGGTCCGCTGGGCGATGATGTTTGCCACCGTAGTCTTGCCTGTGCCTGAGGGGCCGTAAAAAATCAGGTTGGGGATATTGCCCCCCTCAATGATCCGGCGCAGCAGGCCGTTTTCTCCCAATATATGCCTCTGCCCCACCACCTGATCCAGGCTCTGGGGGCGTATCTCATCCGCTAACGGGCGGTATGCCATCGTTTCTCATCTCCTCACGGGGTTCTCTGTCATTCCTCGTCCAGCGTTATCTCCGCCTGGAACGCCACCACTGCGTCGCCGATAATGCGGATTTCGCCGGGACGTCCCTCCTCCAGCTCCACACAGACCTCCATAGCACCTGGCCGGCCCATGGCCTCCCCCTGGACAGAGGTGAAGCGCACCTCGTCTCCATCTGTGGGGATCAGTCCAAATTGGACCAGATAGGCACCCATGGGGCCGTTAGCAATCCCCGTCACCGGGTCCTCGGCCACACCGTTCGCAGGACCGAACATTCGTCCATGGACCAGAGGCTCCTCCCCAGGATGGAGGGTAAAGACCAGATACCCGTTGCAGCCAATCTCACCACTCAACTCCTTGAGAGCCTCTAAGTCCGGTTTTAAGCTGTGAAGCTTATCCAGGTCGTTGAGGACCACCATCAGCTTGGGAGAGCCTACGGAGGCGGAAGCCATGGGGCATCCGGGCCGGAGGTCGTCCCATGTCACGCCTAGGGCGTCCAGCACGCGGGCCTGGTACTCCTGGGGCAACGGTTCTCCTACGACGGCCTTGCCCTGGGTCATGACCACCCGGTAATCACCGTTTTCCTTGCACACATCCACAGGAAAAAGGCCAGCTCCGCACTTCTGGACTACCCGGGCGCTGTCCAGACCCAGTTCCATGGCCCGGATATAGTGGGAGGCGATGGTGGCATGACCACAGACAGGTACCTCTCGGGTGGGGGTGAAAAACCGGACATGGACATCATACTCCCCCTCTTTTCCCGGGAAAAGGAAGGCCGTCTCCGAGTTATTCAGCTCCCGGGCGATGCGCTGCATCTGTCCCTCTGTCAGCCCTCGCGCGTCCGGCACCACACCGGCGGGGTTCCCCGCCAGTTTCTCCCGTGTAAACGCGTCCACCTGATAAATGGTATAATTTTTCTTCATGGTTGCTCCGCCTTTCTGCGCATATGCGCTGCTGCCCGCCAGATAGATGACATCCTGGCGAAAGGACGCTCCGGCCCTTATGCTCCTTTTCCTTGCTGCTTACTAAAAAAATCACACCAGGGCCGCAGGGTACACTGCTGGCACTGGGGCCGCCGGGCGATACAGACGGCCCGTCCATGGAGGACCAGCCGGTGGCAGAAGTCATTGGACTCCTCTGGAGGCAGGATCTTCCTCAGCTGCATCTCCACCTTGGTTGGGTCCTTGGAGCCGTCGGTCAACCCAAGCAGACCGGAGATACGGATGCAGTGGGTGTCCGCCACCACCACGCCGGGGGTGTGGTACACGTCTCCCAGGATCAGGTTGGCTGTCTTTCTGCCCACACCAGGCAGCTTCAGCAGGTCCTCCATAGTATTGGGCACCTTGCCGCCGTATTCCCGCAGAAGCATTTGGGAGGCTAGTACGATGTCCTTGGCCTTTGCCCGGAAAAAGCCCGTGGAATGTATGTACTGCTCCACTTCGGCAATCTCAGCATTGGCCAGCGACTCCAGAGTAGGAAAGCGGGCATACAGTGCCGGAGTCACTTTATTGACACGCTCGTCAGTACACTGGGCGGCCAGTCGAACGGAAAATAGAAGTTCGTAGTCCTTCCGGTAGTCCAGTGAACAGATTCCGTCCGGATATAGGGCTTTCAGCTCCTCTATAATGGCGGCCACATCGGCCTTTTTCTTTTTCATATCTGTTTCTCTCCATTCAGCTTTCTCCACACGAGGGAGAAGTTCTGTCATTTTGATATCATACCATACTTACCGGAAAATTTCGACGGCTTTTTTTCATTCCTCCATTGTTTTTTCTCCGCTTACTGATATAATATATATTATTCTGGGGGAATATCTCTTTTCCTCAGAGCAAACTGCTTATTGATATCAGGAGGAGCTATACATGGTCAAGGAGTCTATGGATTTTCTCATCGCGCAGGACCCTGAAGTGGGTCAGGCCATCCGGGCGGAGTATGACCGCCAGCAGCAGAACATCGAGCTGATCGCCTCGGAGAACATCGTCAGCGCCGCTGTTCTGGCGGCGGCCGGCACCGTTCTTACCAACAAGTATGCCGAAGGCTATCCCGGCAAACGGTATTACGGCGGCTGTCAGTGCGTGGACGTGGTGGAAAATATCGCCATCGAGCGGGCCAAGGAGCTGTTCGGCGCCAAGTTTGCCAATGTTCAGCCTCACTCCGGCGCCCAGGCCAATTACGCTGTCTACCAGGCCCTGTGCCAGCTGGGCGACACGGTCATGGGTATGAGCCTGGATAACGGCGGACACCTGACTCACGGCTCTCCTGTCAACTTCTCCGGCAAGAACTATCACATGGTGGCCTATGGCGTGGACAGCAAGGGATATATCGACTATGACCAGGTCCGGGACCTAGCTAAAAAACACCAGCCCAAGATGATCCTGGCTGGTGCCTCCGCCTATCCCCGCACCATCGACTTCAAGACCTTTGCGGATATCGCCCACGAGGTAGGGGCCTATCTTTTTGTGGATATGGCCCACATTGCCGGACTGGTCGCCGCCGGGCTCCATCCGTCCCCCATCCCCTATGCGGACGTGGTGTCCACTACCACCCATAAAACTCTCCGCGGCCCCCGTGGCGGTATGCTGCTGACCAACGACCCGGACATCGCCAAAAAGCTGAACTCCGCTATCTTCCCCGGCTCCCAGGGCGGCCCGCTGGAGCACATTATCGCCGCCAAAGCCGTGGCGCTTGGCGAAGCTCTGAAGCCCGAGTTCAAGGAATACCAGGGTCAGATTATCAAAAACGCCCAAGTTCTGTCCAAGACTATCATGGCCGGCGGCCTGGATCTGGTGTCTGGCGGCACGGACAACCACCTGATGCTGGTGGACCTACGCCCCGCCCATCTGACCGGCAAGGAGATGGAGCACCGCCTTGACGAGGTGCATATCACCGTCAACAAGAATGCCATTCCGAACGACCCGCAGAGCCCGTTCATCACGAGCGGAATCCGCGTCGGCACCCCTGCGGCAACCACAAGAGGGCTGAAGGAGGACGACATGGTCACCGTCGGAAGGCTGATAAAGCTCGCCGCCGCCGACTTTGAAAACTCCGCCGGCTGCATCAGGGCAGAGGTCGCAAGGATCTGCGAAAAGTACCCGCTTTACGGACAGAAACAATAAAACCTAATCGGCACGCATCGGAAAACGGTGCGTGCTTTTTTTGCTTCCGGCGGGATATCCGGAGAGGTTTTCCCCGGATCGGCGCTGTACGATGCCAATATTGGTACTTATTATTCCTGAACGGTCATTGACAATAGGTGATAAATGATTTACAATAGAAGAGGCTTAAGTCAGTACAATTTCAACAAATCGCTTCAAAAAACCGTGAGAAAACGAGGTGCATAATTGAAAACAGAAATAAAACAGCACACCGCAAAAGGAACGGCCTTCCTCCTTGCGATTCTCATTCCGGCAATTTTCCTGCTTGCGTCCTGCGGCGGAGGGAGCGGCGGAAACAGCACGGAGACCGACCCTGTGCCGGAGTACATCGGCAGCCTGACCGACTATGACATAGTCTGCCCGGAGGGAGCGTCGAACGCCGTGAAGAGCGCCTGCCTGAAGATCAGAGCCGCGGTCATGGAGGCTTCCGGAAAGCTGCTGACCTACAAGGAGGACTTTTTCAGGGAGGGCGACGACAATTACACCGTCGGCGACCGCGAGATACTTGTCGGGAACACGAACCGGCAGGAGAGCGCCGAAACCGCAAAGGGGCTTGGCAAATTCGACTACCGCATTGCCGTTGTGGGGACAAAGATCGCGATAACGGCGGGCAGCGACGAGTCTGTCGGCAGGGCGGCGGAGAAATTTATCGGGGATTTTATTGTAAAGGATAAGATGATGATTGAGAAAAATTACAGAACGGAGTATATCTCCGGAGACAATTCGCGCGGAGCGGAGCCGGTTCTGAAGTTTGCTTTCGATACCTCATCGGAGCGAAAAACCGCCTCCGATGACGGAAAATACAGCGCGCGGCTGATAAACGCACAGGATATCGGCGGCTACGTCGGGAACGCCTTCCGGTTTG
>ENA-ORNK01002345-ORNK01002345.1-human-gut-metagenome-genome-assembly--contig:-NODE-2345-length-10539-cov-31.953739_pt1 | contig 10539 bp, 9 predicted proteins | sample MGYA00242115_ERZ509022 | MGnify/ENA primary metagenome ERZ509022 (study PRJEB26280, sample SAMEA2338690) | human gut metagenome | biome: human gut; feature: human-associated habitat; material: faeces...
CCAGAACTAGAATCAACACCAACAGTAGATAATACTTTTTGATATAGAGCATTATAATCAACTTGTTCAACAGGACGATAATTAGGTTGAAATTGGCTACCACCTATTACTTTACCAGTTTCATCTAGTTGGTCTTGATAATTATATTTATTCTGTTCTAATGCGTATGCTTTAACATCTCCATCATAAGCATTACTATTAGTAACTTCATCTTGGAACTTCTTAAATTCCTGTTGATAACGTTCACGTCCAATAAGTCCTGGATTACTAGCAACTTCTCCGGCTAATCTTCTTGCAGTAGTTAAAGCAGTAGCATAACTACCTTCTTGAGCACTTGCTTCTATTTGAGCATTAACATCTCTCGAATATTTATCGAGCCACTCATTTTCAGCTTCGTTTAATTGCTTATTAGCAAGAAATGTTTTAATCTGATTACTAGTTTCAATAGCAGTATCATGTTTCTGTTGTAGAGTATTTAACGTACTATTGTAAACATCTAAAGGAGCGGCAACCCGCTCCCTCTTTTGATAACCTGCTGTTTTAATATCTATCGGCATAGTTATAGTATTTATAATTAAGCAATCTTTTTCTTACCACCACATCTGAATAAAGTACTTCGTATATTACCTAGTCTACTTTTATTCTTATCCATTAGTTTTAAGAACAATTCCATTTGTTCAGGATTAGCGGACATCATAGCCGCAGTAGCATTTTCTTCTGAACGTTTCTTATCTACACCTAACTGATAATCTCTAACTCCACTAGTAATACCTTCAATCATTTGTGTACGATTATTAGCAGTAGCTTGAATTTTATCATTAGCAGTTTGAGTGGCAGATATAGAATTAAATCTATTAGCTTCATTAATCTGTTGAGCATTTGAAGAAGCTACTTGTTGACGATTTATTGCGTCTTGATTTTGCAATTGAGTTTCAAGATTTTCTTTCTCGCCTCTTAATCTACTTCTTTGACTTAAAGCATTATTAGATATTCTTTGTTGTCTAGCAACACTAGCTACTGAACTAGCAGTATTTCCTTCAACCAATCTGTTTTGACTAAGTTCAGATTCTCTAACATCTGATAGTTGAGGATTTATATTAACGCTAGTTTTAAGTTTAGCAGGAGCAATTAATTGAGGAGTAGGAACTTGTGGAGCAGAAGTTTTATCTATACTACCTTTGTTAAGTAATCCACTAATTAAAGTTCCAACAGCTCCAATTCCTGAACTAATAGCTTCTCCTTTATCTATTCCTTTAAATAGAGAAGATAAATTCATAGGCTTAATACTAGAAGCACTAGGATTAATAATCTTTGCCCCAGCAGTAATTCCAGCAGAAGGAACATTTTGATTAAGAGCTAACAATCTACGATTAGCACCAGTCAAACTTCCAAAAGTTCCTAATGTAGCTTTCTTATTTTTCAATTCAGGATATTTCTTATATACTTTAGCTTTTACATCAGAGCGACCATGTAAACCTGCTAATCTAAGAGCATCACGAGCATCAGCTTTAGTTGGAATCGGATAACTACGTCCGCCACCTGCAAAATCATTTGATTTAACGCTAGGATAAGGTTTCTTATCTGAACCGTAATCTTTCTTACGAGATAAACCACCTAGTTTCTTTTTACCAGTTATTGTTCTCATATTTCTTTTCTTTTTAGTACCATCATCATTAAGACCATTTCTATCTTTAAATGATTCTTGTGCATTAAACACTTTAGAAGGTTCAGCACCTTTCTGAACTAATTCAGCAGGACTATTACCGTTAAGTATAGGTTGAGCACTAAACACTTTAAGTTGTTTAGGAGTAATCTGAACTACTTCATCTCCTTCTGCTTCAATACTATTCTTGCCTTTACCGATTATAATACCACCAGTATTATGTTTACGTCCTTTAAGAAGAAACGAATCTTTCTTAATAGGAATAGCAGTACCTCCTTCGGCAATCAAAGGAGCAGCTCCTTTACGGGGGATATTTCCACCATTTCTCATTAACTGATTTCTAATATTCTTATAAACATTAGCATCATTTTCAGCATTTTCAGTCATATAGGAAGCCTGTTGTTGAGCAGCTTGTAACTTTGCTTGACGTTCTTGTTCTAGTCTAGCAGCTTCTTCTGCTTTTCGCCTTTTAGTGCCTCCAATAATACCGCCAATAAGTTGAGTACCAACAGATATAGCAGCACCAATAAATGCTTTAGGTCGTCGATTATTAATTGTTCTCATTCTCTGTATTTATTAACATAACATTCAATATTACTTAGACTAACTTTAGAATTAGTTTCATGGATAATAAAACGAATGCCAATATATTTACCATTGATAAGACTGTCGCTAGCCTTATAATTCTTACTTATCGTTATTCTGTCTTCTTCTCCATCCATTATACTAAAGTTATATTTTCCAGTTAACCTATTTATAGGTTCTTGCAATTCAACTGTATTAATTAGATTACGGAAATAGTTAAAGTTCCACTTACCATGTTCGTAATAAGGTTTAGTAAAATTAGGAACATTACGTTCTTCATTACTAATATCCCATTCGGACGATATACATGAGTTTGTAAATATAAGAATTTTATCTCCACTATAATTAATATTACTAGAATTTTTTATAGCATAACAAATATAATTAAGTAACTTAATTGTTTCAAACTCTAAGTTAAATATTATATCTATTACAGCACAACCGACATTCTTATCACCTAGATAAAATATATTCTTAGATTCAGGAATTGTACAATTTCCATAATCAAGGAAAGTATTTACTTTTATATTACCTAATCTATATACATAATTAAGAGCATTATCATTAGTTAAATATAACTCTGTCTTAGTATTAAAATACTTACCCGAATAATTATGAATACTTATCCAACTACTTGTAATAAAGGAATAAGATAAAGTTATAATCTGATTTTCCCCCGTAAAGGAGCAAATTAGTCTGTTATTCTCTTTATCCATTCCCATATCAATAATAGTATCTTCGGTCACATAATTATCTATAATACTTTGAATACCATCGGTAATATCATTAAGTTGTTTATCATCGAATCTATATATTCTTCGTTTACTTTTATCAAAGAATATATAACCAGTTTCATTACAAGTAAAGGCATTATAATCTTGTAAACCGCCATATCCTTTTTCACTAGTAAATACTTCTTGATATTCAGTATCAAAAGCATCAGGCATATACATTTGAACGTCTTTATCTTTAGTAGCAAGAGTGGAATCTCTATTAAAGATAAACATCGAATGTTCACAATGAGCAATAAGATAAATACCTATTCCAAGTATATTAATTATGTCTCCTTTATTTTCACTTATTACTTTATATCCATCAGCTGGAAATTGTCTCCAAGCATTAGCAGTTGATTCAGATTGTAAAACATTACTTCTACGAATAAATTTACCATAAGTAGTTATCTGATTACTAACTGCATTTGGATTATAAGCGTTTAAGTTAGGTCTAGCATAATCGTAATACATAGAAGCTATTTCATATAAATCAAATAATGTTGCGGCAGTTAATTGCTTATTACCAATATTTTTAATAACACCTGAACTAGTATAAGTAAAATAAACTTCAGGAACATTATTCTTCATTATCTTAGCAGAAGGAAGATAAGGAGTTTGTTTATAAAATTCTACTGCATTTATATGAAGATTATCACGAGTATTAGCAGAAGGATTTAAGTTATCTATATATCTCCTATAAAATCTTTCATCTTGTAAAGAATCATCCCCAAATCTAGGACACCAATCTCCAACAAACTTAACACCACCACTATCAAATATGATAACTGATTGTAGGGATACAAATCCTGTAACATTTTGTTTTTGTAGATTATCTCCATACATATACTTTCCAGTAGGAGTAATTTCTCCATTAATATATTTAGTTTGTCCTAAACGAATTAATTTAACTCCTTCTTTCTTAATATATATTTCTTGACTTACATAAAGTAATCTTCCAATAGTAGTTAATTTTCTAGCACTCCCATCATCCATAACATTAACAGTTACAGGAGTTATTGCTTTTCCAACGGAAGGAAAAGTAAGTTTATAATATTGTCCCCCTGTATTACTTATAATACTTGCAGATACTCCCATATTATAAGTATTTTCTATATTATAATACGGGTCTGTATTTACTATATTAGCTATTTTATTAGAACCCGGAAAACAATCCTTAGCAATATATTTAGCAGCCCATCCTTCATTAGCACTTTGAGCATCACGATTCATAAAACCAAATACTCCTAAATCAACAAATACATTAGGAGTAGCACTTTTCTTTAATACATATATATCATCAGAATAAAACTGATAACTATATCCATAAGGAGTAACACTATTAAAACTACTTTGAAGTTTACTATTAGTATCAGTTCCTATTGCAATATCTCTATGTTGGTCAACAATACCATCACATATAAGAATACTTTGTATTTCTTCATAACTTATAAAGAAACCTACAAAACCTTCATACATAGGAACTTCTCTAAAAGTAAAGTTTCCTTTAATCTTATGAGGAGTTCTAAATAATCTATCTCCATTATTATTAGTATAAGGACAACAGAATATCATATTCCAATACGGACTAGCGTGACTAGTATTACCATTAGTAAATCTTGGGTCAAGATTAAACCAATAATAATCTATTTTAGCTTTTTCTGCCATATCTATAAGTCCTAGTTTATCCCTAATAGTAGAAGAATAATAACCGGGATAATCTATCTTAGCTTGTTCGATTGCAGCTTTTACATCAGATACCTTAGTATCATCATAACAATCAAACATAATATCAACATCTTTATTTGTTGAAGTATTATAATATCTTCCTATAACTATTTGAACAGGTATTTTCTCCCATGTGCCATCGTCTTTTTTATGACGATAATTATTATTTTCAATTACTATACCTTCTGTATAACTACCATCAGGACGAACATAATGAATATAGAATCTGTATACTTCATCTTCTATTGGTTTACCTACATTTAAAACATATCCATCATTTAATCTATTTCCATAGTAATCTTCTTCCATACATACTCCAACAGCAATACTACTAGTATCAATATTGGAAATATCTAACTTACGAGTTTCTTCTTTATAATTAGCAACATATAATCTATTATTATAGTTACACATTGTTTTTACATTATAAAGATTGAAGTTATTAGCGGATATTAAAACTTCATCTACTGAAATAGATTCTTTACTACTACGATTTCCTGATATTCTATAAATACCTGATTCGTTAAATGAATAAGAACCTAAATTAAATGCTTCTTTTCCATCTTTATAAGTACATATATAAGCTATTTGGAAAGACTTAAAAGTATTTCCACTTTTATTATCTATATTTAAAGTAGCAAATATAGAATTAGCGTTGTATTCAATATCTTCTCTTGCATAGTCTCTAATATCATAAGTAGAAGTAGTATTACTAGGTCCTTGAAGAGTTACAGAAGATATTATATTACTAGTTAGACTAGGAGATAGATAAATAACTACTCCTAAATCTTTCCAACTACTAAATTCATTATCACTAATTTCAAATCTTATAAATAATAAATAAGTTCCATTTCTCATTCTACCACCATATTCTTGACCGTAATCAACAACAGTAGTTTGAGGAATATCAGGATTTAAAGTAAATATATTATCAGAACCTAAATTAGCATTATTAAGATTAATAACTTTAAGAGGAACATCTTCTCTAGGATTACGTTCACTAATAGCTATTATTAAATCACCTCGAACATTATAAGTATAAGTTCCAAATACTTCTCCGCCATACCATTTCCAAGATGTTTCAATTAAAGATAATTCTTTATTATCTTCATTATAACGATATATCTTATTACTAGCAGTAAATATGACAAGTTCTTTAGCACAAGGAATAATACCTACTATCTTTTCGTTTTCATCTAAAGTAACAATAGTTTCTAAAGACTGTTCATTCTGAATAGAATTACCATCTTTAGAAACTATGACATTTACAGCATGGGTAATAGAACCATTCTTTATAAATTCTAACCCATCATCTTTATTTAATTCTTTAACTATTTCCATTAGTCTCTAGGTCTAAATGTTGAATTATAAAAGAATGACGACCAACCTTTATAAGCATTAGCATCTTGATTTTCATTAATAACAGAAGCTCTAGCTCTGTCACGAGAATCTCTCCATAACAAATATGGATTAACTGGCATAGCACCTTGTAAAGAATAGACCTGATGTTTAATTCCTCTACTTAGTAACTTCCACATACAGAACCATTCAAGTGCTTCAATAAGTTTACCATTATTAGGAATAACAGGTATATTACAATGAAACGTATCACTATATACAGTCTTAACTGTAAGATAGGATACGGTAACAATATCAGTATCAAAATTTAATTGGATTGCATTAGCATCCCGAAGATACACGTAATTCTTTCCTTCGTAACCTTCGGGGTCAATCTCAACAGTACGCTTACTTTCACGTTCTCTAGCTCTTTCTCTGTCTTGAACGAAATGCTCGGTAGTACCGGAAGAGCAAGAGCATTTACCTTTCTTTAAGGGGGAAATTTCGCAACCCTCAACATAAACTTTAAAAGCATTCATACAACATGGGAAATAAGCAACTCTATCAACAACATCAACAGTAGTTTCTTTTTCTTCATATTGAAGAATACCCATCTCATTCATAGCATCTATACACCAAGCACCCACTCTAGGTATATAATCGCTATTCATAATATTGAAATCATTATCAAGTCTTGCGATAATAGTTTCTACGGAAGATAGCTCTTTGTTCATTATTTCTAATATATTTTATAGTGTAACTTGGGTCAAACTTATTAATTAAAGAAAGACGATTATTAATATCAGTATCGACATTAATAATATCTTCAACAGTCTTACATTCAGATAGTATATCATCGTTACTACGCTTCATGTGAAGATTAGTTCCATAGAATTTAAACAATGGTCTATTCTTAATTGTACCATCAATCATAAGTAACTTACAATAATAAGGATTATCAAGATACTCCACATATTTAACTCCTTCGTATTTTTCACCTCTTAGTAAGGCTGCCGCATGGTCTTTCTTATTATAAGGAATAAGTCCTTGTGCAAGAAGATTTCTTTTGTTTAGTTCTGTTTTATAATAGTCAATTACTTTTTTGAACTTAACAACTTTTCCATCAGCAGTGGTAAAACTATCTCTAACTATAACTCTTTCTATGATAAGACAACCAAGTCTCTTTTCAAACTTATAAACTTTTCCTCTTAGAACTTCTTTAGATACTTCTCTAAAGAATAACTTGCAATAGGCTTCGTATTGAGAACGAGTAATGTTCTTACGATGTTTAATTCTCTGTTGTCTTATCTCATATTCTTTTATTTTACGAAGTACTCTAAAGTATTGTTTTAAGTTACGATATATATTACCGTATCTTAATTGTTTAGAAGAATCGAATTTAACGAACTTAGCATCTATTGCTGTCTCCATCTTTCTATCAACATCTAGTTCGTCAGTATTCCATTCCCAATAGTTATAGACACATACATCAAATATAGCTTCAATAGCATTTCTATTCTGTTCAATAGAATATTTGATTTTATATAATAAAGATTTGTATCTAGCTATCTTTTCGGACACGAGAACATAATCCTCTTCGGCTGTCTTTATAAAACTAGTATACATATTTCTGTGGTCGTATCTTTCACCGCTAGCCATAATTATACTTCTATTTGTTGTTTATTTATATCATCCTTAACTGGGACTTCATTAGTTACTCTCTCTACATTAAGTAGATTACGTTTATAGATTACATCTTTGATTCGTTCTACCATATCTTCGGGAATGATAAACTCATCATCATTATCGAAGTTAGATTCAACTCCTTCTGTTGTTTCAACAGGTATTTCAGTAGGTATTTCAAAAGGCGATTCAATAACAATATGTCCTAGCGGTTCAATCAAAGGATTACCATTGCTATTAACATATAGATAACCATTGATATAATCATAACTTAGACTAGTACACATTCCTGGTAATGCTTTATAAAATTGAGCATTTGCTTCTTTAATAAAAGGAATAGCCATATTATCATAACCAACAGTACGAACACTAACAAAAGGAAGATTATTATCAAGACGAACTGGTCTAGGTATTCTAGTCTTGCTTCTTTTAACTTTATACTTCGTACTTACAAGACTTTGAAATATATCTCCGTCAGGAACATTAATAAGACTTATCCTATATCTCTGCATTAATATCTTATCGACATTAGCATGACGCTCATAAGTCTGTCTTATCTGTTCATTGAATGTATGAATAACCGCACTACGAATAGTTTGTCTCGTAGTAAAGTTATTAGGCTGATGAATAGCATGAGCTATTTCAGATACAATTTGATTTAATGAAGCCATATTACTTTTGTTTTTGAATTAGTATTATAACAAATATAGTTATTATATTGGTATTAACAAGACTTTTATTAATAATTTTGATTCAGCACTATTATCTAGCTTACTATCTAGCTTACAAGCGTTCGCATTGTAAACATTTTTATACACGTGACGCATTTTAAGGCTCACAGAGGCATGCAAGCCTATCGGATAATAGTAAGTTAAGGTTAGGCACTAAAATGCAATGGTGGGTTTCTATGAAAGCGTAGGAGCATGGGACGTACTTTTTATTCCCCCATAAAGGAGCGTGTATACTGAAAGAGCCGACCATTGCTAGCCGACTCTCACTTACTACTCTCACTAATAGTACTTACTTTGGATATTGATTAGGTTCATCATCTTCTATTATAAACTTCTTATAGTCTATCTTGAAGAAGGATAGTATAGGTTTTATAACCCATGACCAAAAAACGAAGCTAAGAATAATAGAATTAAGTACTACTTTAACATCACCTAACTTTAACGAGAAGTATATTACTCCCATTAATACAGCACACACAAGAGTTATCACTCTTTTATTCCAAGTACTTACTACTTTATTTCCATTAAGTTTGTCAACTAGTTTAATTACTAGGTATGCTAGTACATTAACACAGATAACAAATGCGAAATCGAAACTAGTAGCAGTAGTACGTAGAATCTCATTAAGTATATTCCCGAAGTCCATATTACAATAAGAATAATAGAGTACCTAGGATAACACTTAATAGCACACCTGCTATCTTTACATAAGATACAACTTTCACAGGAAGAATAGTAGTAATCTCTTTCCATGCGAATACTATAATAGTTATAGCTATTATAGTTACAAACAACACTTTAACAAATATTCCCATAAGCATTAAGTTTTATATTACAGATGCAAATATAGGATTTTATTTTAAAAAGAAAAGAGAGACTACTATTATTTAGTAATCTCTCTTTAGGAATATAACAAAACTTGTATTACTTTAATTCATTAAAGTATTTCCAGAGTTTATCTTCTCCGAAGTCTACATCATCGAACCAAAAGCTGATAGCACTCTCGAATATCATATCGTCAAAGTTTCCTTTTCCGAACCACTTCTCGAATAGTTCACAGTAGTCGTGATATTGAGCATTAATAGCTACATAAACATCAGCAACTTCTACTTCATCTTCTAGTTTATCTTTGAATTTACTACAAACTTCGTGAGCTTTCTGCATATCGTATTTCTCACCGATATATTTCTTACCGTCTTTGACATGGTACATTTCATCAACAGTACGCTTAGCTTCCTGCTTATTAAAATGTTCATCACCATAATCATTATAACGTTCGTTTCCATCTACTCCAAGCATTTGCATAAGAAGCATACGTTCTTCTTCATCGTAGCCATGACTTCCATCATAACCTCGACTTTCATCATATCTATGACGTTCACCGTAGCCTCTTTGTTCATCCCTGTCGTAGTTGTCGTAAGTCTTATATCCAATACGATTCATCATTCCTCTTCCACGTCCGCCACGACCACTTCTTCCGCGACCGCCACGAGCAAGGAAATCATTAATTCGTTCATACATTTCGTCTCTCCGAGAACGAGCACGAACATCTTGGTCTGTCTCGTATGGTACTTCTCTCATAATAATATTACTTAGTTAATAGTTGTCTGAATGTTTCCAAATCAGACTGGTTAAACATAATTCCTTTATTAATAAAAGGAATAGAAAGAGTTATGTTACCATTAGAGATGTTACCATTACCTAGAACTGGAATATTAAAATCAAAGTTAGGAATAGATTTGATTATTTCAATCTCTTCGTCAACTATACCTTCAATATCAATCTTTCCGTCTTTAGCAATAGCATTGATAAACTTATCAAAACTATCAATGTTATTAATAATTGCACGTTTAGCCAAAGGCTTAACTAACTTAATAGCTGGATTAGATTCGCCAAGAATATCTATCTGATTAACAATGTAATCTTGCAGCTTTTGTTTTACTACACTTACTTCTACCATCACTTCATAGTTTTAATAAATTCATCATAAGTAAGAGAAGGATTCTTTGCACTAGCTTCTTTGAAAGCATTGAACAATTGC
>ENA-ORNK01002351-ORNK01002351.1-human-gut-metagenome-genome-assembly--contig:-NODE-2351-length-10503-cov-2.944008_pt1 | contig 10503 bp, 9 predicted proteins | sample MGYA00242115_ERZ509022 | MGnify/ENA primary metagenome ERZ509022 (study PRJEB26280, sample SAMEA2338690) | human gut metagenome | biome: human gut; feature: human-associated habitat; material: faeces...
AAATATATATTTTTAATATTTATTTATATATTATTACTATATAAATAATTTTATAATGTAAAAAACTATATTTATTTTACAACCTGTACTCTTAAAAAGCTGTCGTTTTATAGGCATAAAAAAAAGAAATAATCAACAAATTTTGATTATTTCTTTTTGTATTTCATTTTATAATTTAATTTATTACAAATTATTTGTTCATTCCCTTATTTTTTCTTAAAAAAGATGGAATATCTAAATTGTCTGATGAATTTGAGCTATCTGTTGACATAGGGATTGAATTTAATTTTCTGTCCCAGGCTTTATCTATTATGTCTCCTACTGGTGTTCCTGAAGATAATGGATTTCTATCATTTTCAAATCCTGTTGCAATAACAGTTACTAAAATATCTTCATCTAAACTTTCGTCTATAACTGCACCAAAGATTATATTTGCTTCTGGGTCTACACTGCGTTGAATTAATTCTGCTGCTGTGTTTACTTCATGTAATCCTAGGTTAGTTCCACCTGTAATATTAATAATAACTCCTCTTGCACCTTCTATAGATGTTTCTAGTAATGGGCTTTGAATTGCTTGTTTTGCTGCATCTTCTGCTCTATTTTCTCCAGATGCTCTACCAATACCCATATGTGCCATTCCTGTATTTAACATTATTGTTTTAACATCTGCAAAGTCTAAGTTTACTAATCCAGGAATTGCTATTAAGTCAGATATACCTTGTACACCTTGTCTTAATACATCATCTGCCATTTTGAAAGCTTCTATTATTGATGTTTTTCTATCTATAATTTGTAGTAATTTGTCGTTTGGTATAACAACTAATGTATCTACTTTACCTTTTAAGCTCTCTATTCCTCTTTCTGCTTGAGATAATCTCTTTTTCCCTTCAAATGTAAATGGTTTTGTAACAACTCCTATTGTTAATATTCCCATTTCTTTTGCTGCTGCAGCTACTATTGGTGCTGCACCTGTACCTGTTCCTCCGCCCATTCCAGCAGTAACAAATACCATATCTGCTCCACGTAACGCCTCCGCTATTTCAGCTTTACTTTCTTCTGCAGCTTGTGCTCCTATATCTGGGTTTGCTCCAGCTCCTAAACCTCTTGTTATTTTTTCTCCTATTTGTATTTTTGTTGCAGCTTTTGAAACTAATAGTGTTTGTCTATCTGTATTTACTGCAGTAAATTCTACTCCTTTAATTCCAGAATCAACCATTCTGTTTACTGCATTATTTCCAGCTCCACCTACACCTATAACTTTAATGGTTGCTGTTCCATCTAGCATTGTATTATCATCCATATTGTTATTATCCATCAACATAAAGTCTATTCCTCCTCTTTAATACTATATATTTTTTAAAATTAATAACTAAATTTAACTATAAAAGAATTCTTTTATTCTTTCAGCAATATTTTTAAATATATTTTCTTTTGAGTCTGTATCTATACTGCTTGATACAGTTCTCACAAATGGTTTAGAAGCAATATATCTTACTAAAGAATATGCTGTTCTATATTCTGGTTTTATTGTACTTACTAGTCTTCCTGTTGCAACTTTTACAGGTATATTTAATATAATCTTTCCTGCAACATCACTTTTGCTTATTGTTGTAATACCTTGTCCTGTAAGTACTACATTATTTATTCTAGATTTAATTCCTTTTGTAGTTATATCTTTATTTACTAATGAAAATATCTCTTCTATTCTTGCTTCAATTATTTCTATTAATTCAGAACTTTTTATAACTTTTTTAGAATCATCTTTATATGTAGTCAATAATATTTCATTATCATTGTCTATATATGACTTCATAGCTAAACTATATTGCTTTTTTAGTCTCTCTGCTTCTTCTTCTGAAATACCAAGTACTATAGATATGTCGTTTGTAATGTTGTCTCCACCTAATGGAATTGTATTTGTATATATAAAATCATTACCTTCGAATACTCCAAGTTCTGTATTTCCAGCTCCTATATCAATTAATAAAACATTGTCTGTTAATTCATTAGCATCTAATATTAGATTTCTTTCTGCTAAGCTAACTGGTATTAATCCATCTATATCTATGTCTATTTTTTTAAATATGTTGGCTATTTTTCTTATATATTCTTTATCTGCTAATATTACCTGAGCATTTAATGTAAATGATGCACTTAAGCTTCCAATTGGATCTTGTACTACTTTCCCATTATCTAAAATAAATTCATCTTCTACAATATCAATTAGTTGCATGCCTTCTGGTATTGTTATATCTTTAACTTGCATGATAGAAGATGATACATCTTTTGCGGAGATACCCGCATATTTATCTTTTGCATCTTTAGTAATAGTATTTTGTACAATTGTAACATACTTACCTGGTATAGTAACATAAGCAGAATTTATTCCAAAGTTTAGTTCTGTTTCTGCATCTTTTACAAGCTTACTAATAGATAACATTATTTCTTCTTCGCTTATTATTTTGCCTTTTTTTATTCCACTACATTTTTGTGTACCTGTATATAATGTCTCGACTTGGTTAAAGCTGTTAACTTCACCTATTACTAAGCTTACTTTTGAGGTGCCAATGTCCATTCCTACAATTATATCTCCTACTGCCAAGACTCATTCCTCCATTTTTTCGTCCTCTTATTACAAATTCTTTTCTAATGTTAATACTTGTCTAAGAATATTACATTTTTCTAAAAAAGTCAATAGGATTTGTCGTATTTTTGTAATATTTTCGTAAAACTTCTGTAACATATTTTATATACTATTCTTGCTTTTCCTTGTCTCTAGTTTGTTCCGATACATTTGTAGTTTCTACTTCTTTTTTTGCATTTTTTCTATTCGTCCATTTTTCCAAATAATATCTCCTTATACTTGCTAAATTATTAAACATTCTTCCTACAAATACAACTATTGCTGCCAAATATATATCCACATTTAATTTTTGTCCTAGAATTGTTAATAAAATTGAAAGTATTGCATTTCCGAAAAATCCTGTTACAAATATTTTTAAATCAAAGTTTTTCTTTAATAAAGAATTAATTCCTCCAAAAACAGAATCTAATGCGGCTATTATAGCTATTGCTAAATATCCAGAATATGTATAAGGTATAATAGGTGCATATATTCCTATTAATGCTCCAACCAAGCATCCAACTACAATTGCTATTAAAACCATTATTCCTTCTCCTCCTTTTCGTAAGCATAATTAAATTTCATTTCTCCATCATATTTTGGAATTTGTACTTCTCTTTTTTGTTCTAATCTTACTATTAATCCACCACTTGTATATTTATCTATAAAACCACTATCTTTTAAACTAAGTATACTTGTTAAATATGTTTGATCTCCTATTGCTTTTACCTCATATGGTGATGCAATCCTCTTTGCCCCATTTACAATGATATATGAATTATTAATTTCTGCTATTTCTGAAGTATTTATTATTCTAGAACCATTTATTGATATAGCTTCTGCTCCTGCATATTTAAGTTCATTTACCAAATCTACTAGATAAGAAGCTTGTACTTCACTTTCTCCATCTTCTACAGTAACAATTACACCTGGTCCTTTTACATTAGTTTTCCCTAAAATCATATTAGTTTGTTTAAGCTCGCTTTCAACTAAGTTCTTAGTTTCTTGTTCGTCATTAGCTTTTTGCTCATATTCGGAAATTCTATTATTAGTTTCTTCTAATTGTTCACTCGCCTCATTATATTTGCTTTTCCATTCTGATAATGATGTTCTTAATTCCGCTTCCCTCATTGTTTCTATTGCTGTTATGTCTGTTTCTTCTACAGTTTTAAATTGTACCAGAATTGTTGCTATAAGTACAACACAAATTAGAGCAATTATAATAGATAACACTATTTTATTAATCTTTTCTTTATTCAAACTATTTCATTCCTTTCTAGCATATATACCTTATATTATGTATGAACTAATTATCATTTTTTAAATATTTAGTTGTTATAATTCCTTCGTATTTTTTTACTGTTAAACCTTCTGATTTTTTTACATCTACTATAACTCCATCATCTTTCATTCTTTCTAAATATCCACCTGGTATATTTAATGATGTTTCTAAAGTGGCTGCCGATCCAATTGCTTTAATTACATATGGAGACCCTAATTTTTTATTATTTATTTTAATTATAATTCCTTCACATGTAATAGAAGAAGTTTGAACTATTCTCTCTCCATTTATTGATATAGCTTCTGCTCCTGCATTTTTTAAATCATTTACAACTTGTAATAAATCCGAATTATGTACTATAACATCTGTTGCCATTAATGAAGATGATAATATGTCAGAACTATTTGTTGTTCCATCTTTTAATGTTATTATAATGCCCTCTCCTGTTACATCTGTTTGACATAGCAACATGTTATTTAAACTTAATTCTTTTTGTTTTTCTTTAGCTTCACTATCGTCTTTTGTTGCATCTACTCTTATTTGTTCCAATCTTTTAGTTGCATTTCCTAATTCTTCATAAACATTGTCATATTTTTCTTTCATTCTTAAAACTTGGTCTCTTAAATCGTTTTCTTCCATAGTTTGTGCAACTGTTGAATTTGAAGTATTAGTAGTCTTTACTTGCACAAATATAGCTATAGTCAAAACAAAACAAACTAATCCTAATGTAACTGCTGCTATTACTCTCCTATTTAAATTCACTTAAAATTTTCCTCCTTAAACTATATACTTTTAAACTTTCTTTCTAAATATTGCACCTTTATTTTCTAAGTCTGTATTAACAAAAATTTCTCCCTCGTCTTTTTCCTTATTAATTATATCTGAAACATATAACATTTTTAAAGCTAAATTAGTAACATCTCCCAAATGAACTATCTTCTTTTCTTTCTTCATTTCTACTACATAGTCATCTTTATTAGTTATATCTATTTTATTAATTAGTTTGTCTAAGTTATTTGATTTTGCAGATTCCAAAATCCTTAATACATCTTCTAATTTTTCTAGATCATCTGAGCATAGTCTATTACCTGGCTTTATTTCTTCCTTTTTTGTTGTAACTCCAACTATTAATGGCATACTTTTATCTAATTCTGTAGTTTCTAACATATATCCTTGGTTATTAATTAACATATACATATTAGAAAAACTTATTTGATATGTAGCTGTTCTTTCTGTTACAACAATTGTTACTACATCTGGTAATGTCCTTTTTATTTCTACAGTGTCTATATATGCATTTTGCTTTACTTTTTCTCTCGTATCTTGTTTATTTATTTTAAAAATATTTTCGTCTTTCCTTAATTGTGACAAACTTAAAATTTCCTCAGATGATATTTTATTATTTCCACTAACATTTATATTTTTTATATTAAATATTGGAGATAATAGGAAAAATGTTACTCCTCCTATTAAAATAAAAATCATCATTAGTATTTTTATTGTTTTGAAAATCTTTTTTCTCTTTTTCTTCTTTTTTTCCTTTTCTTTTGGAGACTCATATCCCTTTATTTGTTCATCATCATATAATTTATCGCTAATATTTATTTCTTCAATTTGTAAATCATTTTTGCTTACATTTTTATTGTTTTTAACATTAGTGCTTTTATTACTTGTTTGTTTTTTATTTTTTATTGTATTAGAGTTGTGTGGCTTATTTTTTGTAATTTTACTTTTGTTTTTATCTTTACTGTTTTGACTTTTTATATTACTGTTTCTTTTTTTAGTACTTTTTTGTTTTTTTACTGGCTTTTTGTCCTCAATTCTTTTTAAGCCAATGATTATTTCGTTGTCTAAATCCATTGGCTCATTCTTTTTATTCTTAGATTTCTTTTTTGGAGATACAGTTTTTGTCTTATTTTTAGATTTTACTACATTTTTATTCTTTGATTTGTTTGGCTCTACTTTTTTCTCTCCTAAATAAAAGAAATCTAAGTTTTCTTTTTCTTTTGCTTGTTTTGCCATTTACTCACCTTCTTTTACAATAATATTTGCTCCTAATGTTCTTAATTTTTTGTCTAACCCTTCATAACCCCTTAATATATGCTCTACATCTGTTACTTCTGTAATTCCATCTGCCACTAACCCCGCTAAAACCATTGCAGCTCCACCTCTTAAGTCTGTACTTTTAACTTTTGCAGCTGAAAGTTTTCTTACACCTTTTATAATTGCAGTTTTTCCCTCTGTTGTAATTTTTGCTCCCATTTTATTAAGTTCTTGTGTATATTTATATCTATTTTCAAATATATTTTCTACAACAACAGACGTACCTTTTGCAGTTGTAAGCATACTAGCAAATATAGACTGCATATCTGTAGGGAAACCTGGATATGGCATTGTTTTTATATCTACTGCTTTAATTTTTTTAGTTCTATTTAGAATTATTTCATTCTTTTCTACTTCTATATTACAACCACATTCTTCTAATTTTGCAATAATAGGACTAATATGGTTTGCATTTACATTTGTTAATTTTAAATTTCCTCCTGTAGCAGCTCCTATGCAAAGAAGTGTTCCTGCTTCTATTCTGTCTGGCATAACTGTATAGCTAATATTTTTTAATGTTTTAACACCTGTTATTTTTATTATTTTAGTTCCTGCACCTTCTATTTTTGCACCCATTTTATTTAAGCAATTTGCTAAATCTACTATTTCTGGCTCCATTGCGGCATTTGTAATTTTAGTTGTTCCTTCTGCAAATGTTGCAGCTAAAATAATATTTTCTGTTGCGCCTACACTTGGAAAATCTAAGTTAATATCTGCGCTTATTATTTTATCACATTTACATGTAATAAATCCATAGTTTTCCTCAATATTTATTCCCATTTTTTTAAAAGCACTTAAATGCAAATCAATTGGTCTTGCTCCAATATCACATCCACCAGGATATGAAAACGTTGCTTCTTTAAATCTTCCAAGTATTGCACCTGCTAAAACAACAGTTGACCTCATTTGACTCATTAAATGTTCTGGTATCTCTTTATCTGACATATTTTTAGTATTAATTTCTATTTTGCCATGACTTTTCTTTACTTTACATCCTAAATATTTTAATATTTCTAAAGTAATTCTTGTATCTCTTATGTCTGGTATGTTATATAACTTTGTAGTTCCTCCATTTAAAATTGTTGAGGCAATAATCGGAAGAGATGCATTTTTTGATCCTGAAACACTTACTTCTCCTCTTAATTTTTTACCGCCTTCTATTATGTAACTAGACATTATATTCACCCTTTCAAATTAAATTTTCTTATTTATTTGCTATATTTTATGTTTTCTTAACATAAAAGGTGAATAGTATAACTATTTTTGTAATAAACTAATAGTAAAAAAAGTTCTAAAATTTTAATATTGTCATTAAAATTTTAGAACTTTTTTATATTAATGCTTTTTCTATTTTATCTATATTTTCAATTGTCTCTACATAACCTCTATCATAACAAAATTCTAATTTTTTTATATCAAATACACTAGCTTCTGCTACATCTACTTTTAATATATAATCACTATTAATAATTCTTTCTGAATCTCTATCATCAAACACTATGTCTATACATCTCATAAATATATCTATAGCATTTCTAGGATTTTCTTCTTTATTTGGTGGAAATGTAACTGTTATTTTTTTATCTACACCTAATTTTTTTAGTTCTTCTACAGGTATATTATCCAAAACTCCACCATCCACAAATTTATATTTATCATATTCAAATGGAGAAAAAATTCCTGGGTAACTACAACTTGCTCGTACTGCCTTTCCTATTTCCATATCTGTTATATATTGTATTTTTCCTTCTTCTGCTAAAGTAATATATTCTCCATCTTTCCCATCAACTTTAGCTATTTTCTTTGTCTTATCTATCTGTCTATTTGTAAACACATATTCTTTTCCTTCTTTTATGTCTACTGTTGGTATTGCTATTGGCATTTTTAAGTCTTTTAAATATTTTACACCTTTTAGTCTTGCACACTCATCTATTGCATCTTCTATTGCTTCGCCAGAAATAAATCCTGTTCCAAATATACTTCTTGTAGACCTAACCCCTGTTAATAAATATTTTGGATCTGCTTTTAAAACACTTTTTGCAAAATACTTTATTAACTTAAAAATCTCATCTGTATTATATTCCATTGCATATAAAGCTGCTATAGCACTTCCTATACTTGTGCCCGCTATCGCATCTATTTTTATATTATTTTCTTCTAGTGCTTTTAACACCCCTATATGTGTGGCACCTTTTACTCCACCACCTGACAAAGCAATACCAATTTTCATTAAAAAACCTCTCTTACATTGTTATTTTTTCCTATTATATCCAATTTTTATTTTTTTGTAAACATATAAATTAAATCCAAAGTTTAGTAAATTTAATCTAAATTTTAGTATTATTCAAAAATTACATTTAACTTTTCAATTGACCTTAGTATTATTCCACTTCTTATTTTATATTCTCTCTTTTATATAAAAAAGTTAAATTAAATCTTAATCTTTTAATATACAAGCATATTTTAAAAAAAACTGGATATAATTTTATATAATTAATAGTTTTATAAGTAAATTTGCTAACCAAATTCAATATTTCCTTTGAAAAAATTTTAAAACTACAATTAATAAGAAAGGAGTTTTTTCATGTATCCTGAACGTAAATATCTTGGTTACAAAGATGAAAATTGTAAAATTCCAATTACATTTCCTGCTCAACATCAAAATGTGCAACCTGGTATGGAATATTTAATGAACCCTGGTCCAATTTTTGAAGATCCAGATTATATACCTTCCAACAAATTAAAAAATAAAGTTGTGCTTATCTCTGGTGGAGATAGTGGAATTGGAAGAGCTATCGCAATTTTATTTGCTAAAGAAGGTGCAGATATTGTTATTGTATATTTAAATGAAAAACAAGATGCCCAATATACTAAAGCTCGAATAGAAGAATTAGGAAGACGTTGCATTATTATAGAAGGTGATTTAAAAAATGAAAAATGTTCAAAATTTGTAGTTGATAATACTATAAATTCTTTTGGCAAAATTGATATTTTGATAAATAATTGTGCTGTTCAATTTCCTCAAAACAGTATTTTAGACATTACTTCAGCTCAATTAATAAATACTTTTGAAAGTAACTTCTACTCATACTTTTATTTAACAAAAGCTACCCTTCCACATTTAATGGCAAATTCAAGCATTATAAATACCGCTTCTATTACAGCTTTTGCTGGTAAAAAAGATTTAATAGATTATTCTTCAACAAAAGGTGCAATTGTTAGTTTTACAAGGTCACTTTCTTTATCTCTAGCAGATATGAAAATTCGCGTAAACGCTGTAGCACCTGGCCCCGTCTGGACTCCTCTTATTCCTTCTAGTTTTAGTGAGCAACAAGTTGAGATTTTTGGAACAGATGTACCTTTAAAAAGGGCTGGCGAACCATTTGAAATTGCACCAGCATATTTATATTTAGCTTCTGATGATTCTAGATATGTAACTGGTCAAGTTATACATGTAAATGGAGGAACTATTGTCTAGTTCCTCCATTTTTATTGTAATATATAACTTTTATTTCTACTCTCCAATGTCTGGATATGTTTGCATTTTTATTATATCCATTTCTGATGTATAATTATTATTTCCATATGCAAATATTATGTATAAGTCTCCATTGCTTCCCAAGAAAAATGTGTGTATATTTTCTATTTGATAAATTGGACTTGCTAAATCTCTTTTATATGTTTCATATCCTGCACTTGATAAAGCATCTTCTTGAGATACTGCTTCTTCTGTAACTTGTTTTATTTTTGTATTTATTTCATCTTCTGTTAGTCCATATGGTTGCATAATATCTGTTAATTCTATAGATTGTTTTGTTGCTAAATTATAATTATATGTTTGCACCATTACTCTTTGTGGGTTATTTCCTTCTTTTAAAGAAGACTTAATTATTACAGATAATATCTCTCCATTTATATATGCTTGATAACTAACATCATATAAAACTCTAGTGTTAGCTGTTGTATCTATAGTTATTGTATTTGTTTCATTTGTTGTGCTATTTGAACTTTCGTTGTTTGTAGCATTATTAGTATTTTGATTTGTATTTGGTTTTACATTTCCTGAATTTTGTGAATTAGTATTTTCTCCTGTCATAATTTGGTTTGCTTTATTTATAAAGCTTTGTTGTGTTGTATTATTAAACTCTGCTGGAGTGTCTCCTGTAATATTAAATACTGGTATATTTAAGTCCATTTCATAAGATGCCTCATTTTTTACCATTGTAATTGGATATATTATATCTTTATTTGCATCTATTTTTTCTATATTTTCAGTATTAAATCCTTTTTTGTCTAACTTATTTGTAAATAATTCGCTAAACTCTGCTTTTAACTCTTCTTGTGTTAATTCTGTTTCTTCTCCATTTTTATCTGGTAAAATGTTTCCTTGAGTCCCTACATCTTGTGTATCTTGTTTAAAAAATTGATAATATATACCCATTATTAATGCAATAACGCAAATTATTGTAATTATTATATATAATATTATTGGCTT
>ENA-ORNK01002353-ORNK01002353.1-human-gut-metagenome-genome-assembly--contig:-NODE-2353-length-10495-cov-21.390613_pt1 | contig 10495 bp, 8 predicted proteins | sample MGYA00242115_ERZ509022 | MGnify/ENA primary metagenome ERZ509022 (study PRJEB26280, sample SAMEA2338690) | human gut metagenome | biome: human gut; feature: human-associated habitat; material: faeces...
CAAGGATGACCAGAACGGAAGTTGTGTCAGTGTGCGTTCCATATCAATGGCAGCTGTGCTTGCCGCAGCCGTGGTCACCGCAGGTGTGACCGAAATGCTGAAAGATTTGACCGTTTTCATAGGTAACTGCAATTTTCATAATGGAATCTCCTTTGCAAGTTTTACCTGATTTTTTCATGTTGGCTCTCTGCATCCGGCAGCAACGGCCGCAGTGAGCTGCCTCCTGTCCTCCGCAGATGCGGTAGTTTCCCCCGGAGATGTGCAGCGGTTTCCCGTGGACAAGGCACGCTGCGATCTTGCGCCGTGCGCTTTCGTAAATCTCCTGCACGGTAGAGCGGGAAATGTCCATTTGCGCGGCACACCGCTCGTGGGTCTGCTGCTCCAAGTCAACCAACCGAATGACCTCGTACTCGTCCAGCGTCAGCAGGATCGGCTCGGTATTCTCGCACCCGTTGGGACAGAATGTATCGACCTGTGGTTCGCCAAAAATTCGACGGCACCGTGGCGGTCTTGGCATGGGAGCTTTCTTCCCTTTGTATTCAGTATATTCCGATTATAGCACTTTGAGCAGAAAAAAGCAATTTTTTCAAAAGCTGCTATGATGAATGCGGAACAGCTTTCACGGGCCGGTGAGAAACTGGTAAAACGCTGCGGTTCCAGAGACCCTTTTGAAATTGCAAGGCAGCTTGCACAATTATCAGCCTAACATCTGCATGTGATAGAGCTTCACTTTTTCTTCGAACGGCAGCCCCATATCAATGCCGACTTCTTCCCACATCACACCATACGGCGCGCCGCCATCTGTATATCCAGCGATAAAGGCAAAACGATCATCACAGTCCGCATACAGTTCTGCCAGTCGTTCCCTCTCTTTCGCTTCCCGATCCATTTTCCGCTGCCGGAGTCGCTGTTCTTCAGCCTGTTTAATCTGGTAGAGCTGCTCCTGTGTATAGTTGACCCCCAGCTCCTGCAAATCTTTAGCAGCCGTCACAGCATCCACAAGAAAGCGTTCCCGGTAATGCTTGCATTTTCGTAAAAAAGCATTATAATTGAATCAGTTAAATCAAAGGAGGTATCAAATCATGAAATCACATAAATACTGGTCCTTAGGCGCACTTTTCTGTATGTTGGGGTGCATTTATTCTGGAATCAAAAAATCCATGACTGCGCATAAATACTTTGCCTATTCTTCATTGCTTTGTATGGGCATGGCCATTTATTCAGGTCACAAACTGGTTTCTCCAAAGAAGAAAAAAACAACTAAATCAAATAATAGTGAGAATAGTTAAACAAAAAAATTCCTTTATTTATAAAAGACAAAGTTGCTGGAGAATTTTTTCTCCAGCAACTTTCTTTATCTTTAAAGCCATTGAAATACAATACTGTCCAATCAGCTTCATCCAAAAGTGATATATAATCCTTATTAAGAACTGGTCCTAATAAGGAGAGCTGATGACAAGTAGAAGAAATACCATTCAACTACGCGGGACAAATTCTGAAGAGAAAAAGGCCCAACAGGAGCGGAAGAAGGTTTTAGACATACAGGAAAACCACACGATAAACTGAACAATATTGATTGCTTTGCACAAAGGACAAATTATTGGATAAGTCGAGTTTTATAATAGAGATGTCGATACTATTGCCATCAGATGACGGATATTTGCAGCAAATAGCAAAATCCGTGAGGGAAAGTAAAGCATTTTCGGCAATGGAAAAGAGAAAGCATCTCTAAAAATAGACGGAAAACATTAAATAATATCAAAAAAGGACCGGAAAATCTCTATCGACGTGTTCTCTTACCTTTTGAAGGGAGAGTGGCGATCGTGCGCAGAGTTTCCGGTCCTTTGCCTTTATTTAAGCATTTTACTGGTGATGCCGTTCCAAGGGCACCTCCTTATTTTTTGATTCTCAACAAAAAATAAGGAGGACGTATAATGATCCAGCGTGAATTTGAAGAGTTACTTGAGCAATTTAGTCAAGATGAACTGAATGAAAAAAGCACGGTGAAGGGACAGTTCACTAGCTATATAACCCGCCGAATGGAATGGCACGCAATTCGCTATGCGGCCAAGAATCGACCCAATGTCATTGTTATTTCCTTGGATCAGGCCCCGCGACATCTGACAGATATTGATGCCGAGCAAATGTTTCGGAAGGTTGAGATTGAACTGGCTCTTCAACAGGAAGTACAGAGGCTTTCACCAAAAGAAAAGGAGTGGCTTTTGTGCTTTCTGAAAATGAACTACAAAGAAATTCAGAAACACTTTGGCTGTGGGCATACCAATGTCTATGAGAAGCGCAAGAAGCTGGCTGAAACAATGAAGGCGTTGAAGGAGTAACGATCATGAAGAGCTTTGAAGAACATCTGCGAGGCGCAAAAGCACATAACCGTGAGGATAAAATCTGGCTTGTTACGTGTTTTTCTGGGAAAATGGCTAAGTTGTGTGCCAAGTACGGCTTTCCCGATGATGAAGATATGTTCGTCTACCTGATCGAGCATTTCCTGCGGGACTTGGATAGGTTTGTCATATACGGTGATGACCATACCGTACATAGCGGAGGAAATGGCAGTGGCAACAGATAAGACTCGATATAAGGATGTAAAAGTTCGCATTCCGGAGGAAGAACTGGCTGTACTGAACTGCCGTGTTGCTAAAACAGGTATGTCCAGAGAACAATATATCCGTTGCCTGATTGCAGATACGATTCCTGCTGAATATCCGCCAGCGGATTACAGGCTTATCATTCGAAAACTGGATGAATTGCAGGAGGTGATGGAAGCACTGGTTGACGAGAACCCCGTCAAACGTGATGCAATGAAGCTGTATATTACGCTTCAAAATGTGGCGAGTACGGCGGATGTGCTGCGTAGGGCAGTGATGCCATTTGTGTCAAGACGCGAAAAGAAATAAAAAAGTGGCATACGAATAATACACGAAAAACTACGCGACGAAGGGACTTTTGAAAGTACGCAGTGGCGCTTGAGGGGGGCTGCCTTAATACGGCATGGCTCCGCTTACCGGAGCGTCAAGCACATCTGCCATGCAATACGCCTTTCAACTAAATATGAACTTTGTAAAGCGTGTAGCCAGTTGCGCGTCCTCACCACTAAACCATAGCTTATTTTTCTTTGCCATCGTAAACCTCCTGAATTTTGGGTTTCATTGAATAGACCTCAAAATTCGGAGGGGCGCGGGTCGGGTAAGAATTACGGCTGCGCATCTTACATTAAGCGAACGCAAAAAAAGGCCCGACAGCCGTTGTGGCTGTCGGGCCAAAAACAATCTGTAATTGTCTTTATAACCGATTACTTATCGTTTCTTTTCTTGCAGACAAATACAACTGCAAGTCCGAGCAGGGATGCCACCAGAAGCACGACGTACAGCGTGGGATTGGAGGTATCGCCCGTTTGCGGCATTGCCGTTATGGTGGACGGCTTTGAAGTGCTTGCCGGTGTTGGGGCCGGTGTGGGGGCAGCAACTTCGTTCTTCTTGGTTTCGCTGTCGTTTGAACTGTTATTGCTGCCCGGATTGCTGCCGCTGCTCGGCACGGCGGTGTCCTTATAGGCGATCGCGTAGATAGAGAAGCGGTCGGTCTTAAAGGTCAGCGTCTTGCCGGCTGCGTCAAACGCGGCATCCAGCACAGTAATCGTGCCTTCATGGTTGCGCACAATGCAGTAGGTGCGGTTGACCGCGCTGTTCGTATTGATAAGCGCGTCCGGCACCACAACGGAAATCGTCAATGCATCCTTGGTCGTGTGCAGGGGAACACCGGCCTGTTGGCTGCCGTTTACCGTCATGTACTTGAACAGACTGATGTCAAGATACTGCCCGATAGTGTAGCCCTTGGCAGCCTGTGCCATCGCCGTTTTTACTTCATCGGAAACATTGGCTTCTTTCACGGTCAGCACAATGTCCACACTTGCGCCGTTGGCAATCTGCACCAGTTCATCGGCGGTAATGTCGCCGCTGTTCACCAGCATGGCAAGCAATTCTGCTTTGTCAGTCAGCAGACCGACGGACGGTACAGCGCCCTCAGGCAGGACATCCACTTTCACCTTGCCGCTGCCGATTGTAATATCCTCGCCGGGGGCATCCTCAGCCTTGGAGGGAGCAATCACATAGGTCCATTTAACAAAATCTTTATAGTTGCCCTTGCCGGTGACGGTCAATGTGTATATGCCGTGGGCGGTGGCGGTGTTGCCCGACACAGTGTAGGAGTCTGCGGGAAGTTCTTTATTGACCAGCAGGACTTTCGCCACCGTTTGGGTCTGTTCCGCGCCGTTGGCGGCAAGACCATTGCCCAGCACAACCTTTGCGTCCTTGATGGATTTTGGCTCAATCACAAAGTTGGCGGTGGTTTTCCCGGTAAGGACATAATTGCTGTCAGCAATCGAGGCAGTAACCGTGTAGCTGCCGGCATTAACGGGAACAGTTGTGGAGTTGTAGTCATTGCCGGTGTAGGTCAGCGTCACAGGAACGTTATCCCCTTCCACAGCGCCGAAAAGTTTGGCAGCGGCGGCGGTGACACTGCCGTAAGTGCCGCCGTTGGGGGTAATGGTAACGGTGACTTCCTTGGCGGTGATGCTGCCAGTAGTGGTGAAGCTGCTCTGCTCCAGGGCGTAATTCTTCGCACCCTGCTCCGTCAAGGTCACTGTGGCAGTGATGTTCTTGTCCTTGCCCACACTGGCATCGTCAAAGTTGGCGGTCACGGTGTAGTCTGTGCCTCGGTTCAAGGTCACGTTGTCGAAGGTCACGCTGGTAATGTCCGCGTTTGTCGTGCCATCATAAGGCTTGGAATAAGGCTTGGACGCAGCCGTTACCCCGGTGATCGTCAGCGGCTTCTTCCCAATGCGGACCGCCACGCTGGCGGGTGCGGTATCGTTGTGGTTTGCATCGCCAAACACCCGATACCACACGGTATATGCTCCGGCATCGGTGCCGGTAGGGATGTCCTGGCTGTATGTGCCGTTCTCGGTCAGGCTGTACCACATGGTGCCATGGTCCGTCATGCCCGCAGTAATCAGCGCCTGCTCCTGTCCGGTATAGGTCAGATTTTCCTGCGCCGTGGGAGCGGTGAAGGTGGGGGTAGCCTTGTTCACCTTGATGGTCACAGTTCCGGTCACGGTCGCATATTCCGGTGCATCAGGCGTGAACGTCCATTCGGCTTCATAGTCGCCCGCGTTAGGCTTGATTGTGCCATCTGTCCATGCGAATGTACCGTTGACGGATTTGCCGGTGTTGGGGTCTTTCATCTTGCCCGTGATGGTGCTCGCGCTCAGCTTGTCACCGTAGGTAATCTCGCTTGCGGTGATTGTGCCGTCCGGCTCAGGTTTGATTTGGTCCACCGCGTTGAGGACGAGCGTCAGCTGAAAGTTTTCGTAGTTGGTGGTGGTGACCGTCACTTTGGCAGTACCGATCTGGCCGGTCATGGTTCCATCTTTCGCATAGAACTGTGCCAAAGTCAGCACGCCGTTGTTAAACTCTACGAGCAAATCGTCGTAATAATACCCACTTTGAGGAACAACGGAAATAGCAGCCCGATTACCATAGCTTACCGTGCCGTATTTGCCCTTGGACAGTTCGGGCAGCAGCTGCGCGAAGTCATAGGTGTACGTCTGATATGTGCCGTTGATTATGTTCAGCGTGCCGGAGGGGATATTTGTGGGCGCGGCGGCCTTGGTGATGGTGAAGTCCTGGGTTTTCTCCTCGATGACGTAGTTGCCGCCTGCAACGTCCTTGATGGTCACCCGGCCGGTACCGGCGTTGGTATTGTTGCTGAAGAAAATCTCGTACTCCTCCGGGTCGATGGTGTTGCCAAGGTCGTCCTTAACGGTCACGTTCGGCTTCAGCGCATCGCCGGTGTAGGAGCAGGACGCAACCTCAATCGTGGGCGTCACTTCTTTTGCCGTGATCTGCCAAGTGGCCTCCACCTCGCCGGTGTAGTTACCCTCACCGGTGATGGTAAAGTTGTATATGCCAACGTTACTCTTTTTGACGACAATATAGCCATAATCGGTTAAAGACGTCAGTGTTACGTTGTCCAGAACAACACTTTTTACCACGGGCGTTTTTTCACTTCCATCGTACACAAAGCTGTCAGCTTCCAGCGTGACCTTTGCGCCCTTGATGGACTTGGGAGCGACCTTGACGGTCGTTTTGCCGGTTACGGTGGCGTATTCCTCGGAATCCGGGGTGAATGTCCACTCAGCCTGATAGTCGCCGGCTTTGTCGGGCGTGGTACTAGGATTCGTCCACTCGAAGGTGCCTTCGACCGGCTTGCCGTCGCCTTTCATCGTGCCAGTAATGTTGCTGACGCGCAGGATCTGGCCAAAGGTGATTGGCGTTGCGGTGATCTCGCCGTCCGGCACGGGAACGATCTTGTTCTTCGCGATGACTTCAACGGTCAGGAGCATGTTCTGATAGTTGTCCGTGGTGATCTTGACGCCTACGGTTCCGACGGAACCTTCGGTCTGAGATTCGACAGCCGGGACAGTCAACTGGAACTCATCGTTTGATGTGATCGTTGCCGTCGAATTTGCGTAGCCGCCCTCTCCAATCAGATAGAAGTTGCAGGCCTCATATTTGATGGAGCCGTACTTACAATTATCGCCCAGCGTCGGCAGCGCGGGAAGATTGACCAAGTAAGTCTTTGCCAGCCCGTTGATAACGGTCAGCTCTATGGGCTGCATCGTGGGTGCGGCAGCCTTGGTGATGCTAAGTGTAAGCTTCGTATCAACAGCATTATAATTATCCTTATCTGATGGTGTAAATGTTACATCATACTCTGTCTTTTGGCTGTCTACTACTGCAGGTTTGGTCGTATCATTCTTCCATGCAAATGTTCCTGTGATTTCAGTTCCATCTGCTGTCTGATAAGCTGCTTTTCCTCCGGTCAGGGTACTGTCTGAAAGTTTCTGTCCGTAGGTAAGTGCGCCTGCTGTCGGCATCTCTGCAATTACCGGTGTTGCTTTAGTTACTTTAACAGTTATTGTTCTTGTTACTGTATTGTAGTTGTTTGTGTCATTAGGTGTAAATACTGCCTGATAGCCTGTGTTGTTTACAGTCGGAACGATATTCGTTCCTGTAAAGCTCCATGTTCCGGCAAGTGAATTGCCATCTGCCCCGGTCACACTTCCGCCTGTCATATCAGAATCAGTAAGTGCAGCATCCGGATTGTATTCACGCTCTGCAACGGTTGGTACTTTTACCACTATCGGTGTTGCCTTGGCTACTGTGATGGCTGCTGTTCCGGTAAGTTCAACATAATGCCTGCTGTCTGTCGGCTTGAATATCCAGCCTGCCTGTGTGGTTCCTGTAGCAGGGATTTCGTCAGGATTACTCCATGAAAGGATACCTTCTACCATATTATCTGTACCGGCTTCCACAAAAACGGTATTTCCGAGTGTCAGCTTTGAAACTTTTTCCCCATAGGTCAGCACATTGCTTCCATCTACGGATACGGTGTTTCCACGCTTAATCTCTACCGTCTTCTTATCTGTAATACTTCTAATCGTCAGCGTGTATTCAACATTCTCATAGTTCTCCATCGAAGCTGTAACCGTGATAATTGCAGTCTTTCCAACCTTGGACGAATCTACCTGATTTACTTTATAGGTCAGATTTCCGGCCGTATCGACTGCTACCTCACTTAAAAGCTGCTCTGTATCTGTCTTTGCAACCGCATATGTTGTAGTACCCCTATCCGTTGGGAGATTTCCTGCAATATCCACACCGATTGTCTTGCCGCCTGAACCGACTGAATATGCATAACTCTTTTCCTCACCAGCTATGGTCGGTGAAGCTGCTTTTTCAATCGTAAAATTTATCTCAATAGAAACTCTGTTATCTCCTGTGCCTAATGTAAGCTTTGCTTTGTATGTGCCAGCATTTTTCGGTGCTGCTGTACTGTAAGTAGATGTTGTGCCATTTGTTACCGCAGCATAGGTAATGGCATTTTCAGGAATTGTTTCTATACCTGTGTTGCCAGAGTCTATTGTTGTTCCGGCTTTCTTTTCTGTTCCATCATAGACAATTTTTTCATCTGATTTTGCTGCCGGCTGTGTAAGTTTTACAGTGTAGGTTGCACCACAATCGCTACAAGTTGCCTTAATAGCATTACCATTTTCTACAGACTCATAAGCAAAAGAATGTTCTTCTGTACCATTACAGATACTGCATTTATGCTTCATAGAGTCTGTGGTATCCGCCTCATATTTGTGTTCTTCATATATTGACGTACTCTGATTGGAATATACCTTTGTCGAACTGCCAGGTTTTCCTTCACAGCCGTCATATTTATCTACCTGATAAACTCTTTTTGTACTATCAAGAACTGGATATGTATCACCATTTCCACCAAGTGCCTGTCCCCATACAGAGCCACTGTAAGTTACGGCATCTTCACCTTCACCTACTGTACAACCTTGTGAGAGAAGATACGCAATTTCACCGCTTGCGAATTGTGCGGCGGTTTTGCCGCCATTTTCATCTTCTGTGTCTGCGAGGTAATAGCAATTTTTGATTGGCCCAAAATTGTATCCACATATACCGCTTATATCAGCATCTGAGCTAGCAGCAGTAACAGTTCCTATGTTATAACAGTTTAAAATTAGTTCAGTACTACAACCACACACACCACCCACAGAAGCTACTGTGCCGGTAGCAGTAACAGTTCCTGTGTTATAACAGTTTGCGATTGTGCCACCATTATTATATCCACATATACCGCCTATAGTAGCAGATGACTCAATAGCGGTAAGATTCCCTGCATTATAACAGTTTGTGATTGTGCCAGCATTGTTTCCGCACACACCGCCCACATGATCATTCCCTTTGAAATAGGAATCAACGACTCCAACATTTTTTATGTTGCCATCGGATTCTGAACTTCCGAATAATCCAATACATGTTGAATCACCATTAAAGTACAAACCACTTACGGTTTTATTATTTCCGTCAAACGTTCCTGAATACTGTGTTGTACGATTTCCCATCCAATCTGCAATCGGTGTCCAGGTTATAAAATCACTTCCGTTGGAAACGTTGCCCTCTGTATCGTATTGTAAGGAATCAAGAAGATTTTCATTTACTGTGATGTTGGCTGTCAGAACTGCATTGGCTAATGTGTTTTGTTCAACTCCATCAAGAGTACCGTTTACAAGTCCTGCAAACCAGTACAGCTGACCTGCATTGCTGATTTCGTAAACATTCTCTTTCATGCTGTCATCGTCAATGTCATATTTGTCAGTTGTTTCAACAGCTGGCTGATATACGGTTGCATTGCATTTCGGGCAGTTTCCGAAACCGTTGCTGTTGAAAGTTATTTCAACCCCCTCATGCTTACACTCTTCCTCTTCCGTGGATTGCTGTTCAGTCTTTCCAGCACTATCATTTGCCTGCACTGCAATTTCTGAATCATTTTCCTCCTTCATTCCCATAAGCACCATTACCTTATTGATTGCTGCATCGTAGCGTGTCAAGTCAAGCTGTGACATATCAGCATCGCTAAGTTCTGCCTTTGCCTCGTCAATGGTGTCAAGCTGTGATGTGACATTCTCTACATTGTCCTCGGTAATGCTGTCTGCATCTGGGAGTGCGTCGATAAGTGCCTGTATCGCTGATATTGCTGTGCCTTCTGTTTCTGCATCTGTCACAGTCTCCGGTTCTGTCTCTGAGCCGGTCTCATGATCTGTTTCCGACGATTTTTCATCCTCCGACGGAGCGTTCTCTAAATTCTCTGTATTTTCTATGCACTCTGTCTGGACGATATTCTCAGATACCGTCTCCTCTGCACTTGCCGGAAGCGGCATCATGCCGCCAATCATGCAGGTACTTAACAATATTGCAAGTCCTCTTTTAAATCTGTTCATACTTATCTGTCCTTTCTCTTAGCTTTTAATTCCCCTAAACATAAAAAAGACACAATATCGAATCGCATACTTTATGCATACCATTCTCTATGATATCTTCTTGATTTTTCGTCCCAGTATATGAAACTGAAAAAAAGACGCTCTTTTACCGCAAGCCAAGCCAAGCCAAGCCAAGCCAAGCTGATTATGCTGGCTAATGTCTGTCGTTGTCAAGCTGTACTGACTACATGGATTCATAGTTGCGTCCTCTCTTTCCTTTCTGTAGATATGTACAGGGTTTGTCACATCCACCTATGTAAAATATACCATGCAGGTATTGAATTATCAAACGCTATTTTATCATTGGCAGGTATGCTCGACCACCTTGACATTTTGCCTACGAAGACTTACATGTGAAACGTTCAAAATTTCGTTGGTATCAGCGTCTGCAAAGGCATATCCGTCCGCCAGCAGAGCCAGTGCCTGCTCACCAGGTTCTACAATGATTCCCCGTAGGAACGTGCCGCCCTTGAGCTGGGTTTTTCCGGAGAACGACACCTGTTTCTCAAACACGCAACCGCCCTTTGGGGTATATGTATAAGGTTTATATTCAGCCCGTTCAAGCACAGGCACAGCTTTTATAGA
>ENA-ORNK01002367-ORNK01002367.1-human-gut-metagenome-genome-assembly--contig:-NODE-2367-length-10432-cov-11.705406_pt1 | contig 10432 bp, 10 predicted proteins | sample MGYA00242115_ERZ509022 | MGnify/ENA primary metagenome ERZ509022 (study PRJEB26280, sample SAMEA2338690) | human gut metagenome | biome: human gut; feature: human-associated habitat; material: faeces...
CGCCATCGAGCTGCCGGACGGCCGCATCGTCACGGGCCGCACCTCCGGCCTGATGGGCGCTTCGTGCGCGGCGCTGCTCAACGCGCTCAAGCTTCTGGCTGGGATCGATGACAAGGTCAACCTGATCTCTCCGATGGTCCTCGCGCCGATTCAGCATCTGAAGGTCGAGCACCTTGGCAACTCCAATCCGCGCCTGCACACCGACGAGGTGCTGATCGCGCTGTCCATGAGCGCCGTCACCAACCCAACCGCCGAGCTGGCGATGGAGGCGCTGGCCGGACTGCGCGGCAGCGAGGTGCATTCCTCGGTGATCCTCTCGCCGGTCGATGAAAATGTGTTCAAAAAGCTCGGCGCGAACGTCACCTTCGAGCCGGTCTACCAGACGCATTCCCTTTACCATAAGTGACCCGCCGTCTTTTGCCCTTTGAACAGGAGGCGTACCCATGAGAAAAAGAAAAAAATCTTCCCCGCTGACGCCGCTCGTCCTTCTTTTATGCCTGGCGCTGCTGGGCGGCACAGCCTTTCTTCTGATTCAGGCACTGCCGCAGAAAAAAGCGCCGGATACCGTTTCCACGCTGGAAACGAATGCCGTATTCGATAATAACAGGGAAAACACCGTAGAGCCGGACCGGGAGGAGGCCTATGAGGGCGATCTGCCCGCGCAGGACACCGTCCCGGAGCCGGAGCCTGCACAGGATCCGGATACAGAACCTGTCCCAGATACAGAGCCTGTCCCGGAACAGCCCGATCCGTCGGAGGACGCCGCAGAGAAGCTGGCCTCGGACACGCTGGCGTCGATGACGCTGGAGGAAAAGCTCTGGCAGCTCTTCTTCGTCACGCCGGAGTCCCTGACGGGCTACCCGAAGGTCACGGAGGCCGGCCCCGCCACGGAGGAGGCCATCGGCCTCAAGCCCGTCGGCGGCCTGATCTACTTCGCACAGAATCTGGAGGACCGCGATCAGGTCGTGCAGATGCTGACCGGCGTACAGGGCTTTTCCCGCATTCCGCTCTTCCTCGGCGTGGACGAGGAGGGCGGCACCGTCAGCCGCGTCGGCTCCAATGAGGCTCTGGGCGGCACCAATGTCGGCCGGATGCAGTCCTACGGTGAGGCCGGAGACCCGGCTTCGCTCTACAACGCCATGAATACAGTCGCCAAAATGCTGACCGGTCTTGGCTTCAACCTCGATTTCGCGCCGGTGGCCGACGTCTCCGGCGGCAGGACGGACAATGTGATCGGCAGCCGCTCCTTCGGCACGGACCCGGAGCTTTGCGCGTCCATGGTCTCCGTGGCGCTGAGCGGCCTTCAGGACAATGGGATTGTCTCCTGCCTCAAGCACTTCCCCGGCTACGGCAGCGCCGTGACCGACGATCACTACGGCACATCCACGCTGAGTAAAACGCTCGAGGAGCTGGAGTCCTGCGACTTCCTGCCGTTTGCCTCCGGCATCGAGAGCGGAGCCGCCTTTGTCATGGTCTCGCATCTCAGCGTCCCGGAAGTCACCGGCGACGAAACGCCCGGCGATCTCTCGTCCAAAATTGTTTCCGAGCTTTTGCGGAACAAATTGGGCTTTCAGAACGTCATAATAACAGATGCGCAGAACATGGGCGCCATCACCGATCATTACACCTCCGCAGAGGCCGCCGTGCAGGCGCTGAGCGCGGGCGTGGACATGGTGCTCATGCCCGACGACCTTCAGGCTGCCTATGACGGCGTGCTTGCCGCCGTGCAGAACGGCACGCTGACCGAGGCGCGCATTAACGAGAGCGTCCTGCGGATCCTGACCGTCAAGGCGCACTTTGGAATTCTGACAGAGGTTCCGCCCGCCGCAGAAGGCGGCGGCTGAGCCCGCCATACACAAAAAGGAGAGAATTTATATGGAACCCAAAAGACTTTGCAGAGCATCGATCGATAAAAAGATATGCGGGGTCTGCGGCGGCCTTGCCCACTATCTCGGCGTAGACTCCACTGTCGTCCGTCTGATCGTCGTCGTCCTCGCCCTCGCCGGAACAATTGGCATCTGGGCCTATCTGCTTGCGGCGATCATCATGCCGGAATCCTACGAATATTGATGCGATCCAGAGGCCGCCCACCGCGCAGCGCACGGTGGGCGGCCTGCGCGCTTCAAAGCATGCCTCCGATACGCACAACCGCCTCCGGCTGCCAGTGCAGCTGGAGGCGGTCTCATTTTCTCTGATGTTATTGCGCACCGTAGCGGGCTATGCTCTCCTCCCGGATCCTTTCCAGCAGCTGCTTCGTTTCGCTGTTCTCCTCCACAGCGCCCGCGTCCGGCGAAAGCTGCGTCAGCTCTGCCGCCGGGAATAGCACAGGCTCGCTTTCATCGACCGGCACCTTGCCCAAGAGGCCGCTCAGAATGACATAGTATCCATTCTCCTCCGAATACCGCAGGAAAAGATAATATTCCTTTCCCGGCTGCATCTTTACATACCGATTGATGTGGCAGGTCGCCTGCGTACCATCCTGCTCCGCATAGGTGAACTGATTCTCAAGGATCTGAAGTCTGTCGCCCGGCTGGACATTCCTTCCCGCAGAGTCTGTCAGCACCTCCTTGACGCTGACCTCAGAAAGCGTGTAGCCATGATACGCTCCCTGCGCACTCAAAGGCACGGCAACGTTCTCTTCCTGTTCCGTTTTTTCCACGCGCACAACGAGCTGTGCCGCCGCTTCCAGCTCCGCCGCCGACGCATAAAGGTCGCTCTTGGCAGAGGCGTATGTGTCGATCGTTTTTGGCGCTTTTCCCGCGCATGCCGTCACGCTGAGCAAAAGAACGATCGTGAGCGCCGATAACAGGAACGCCTTGCAGCGCTTTTTTCTCATTTCATGACCTCCCTTATTCATAACGAAAAGCACCTTCCTGATATATTCAAGTTTTACATAATTTACTCTTTTTGTCAATACGGCTCTGCACACGGCGGCTCGATAAAAAACGTGCCGGAGCTTTGGAGAAGCTCCGGCCTTCTCTTATTCTTCCGCCTGCTTCTGCACCGGCATTTCGCATTCCTTCGCAGACGCATTTTTGTGGGATATGCTTTTCTCCCCCGCCGCGTCATAATTCTCCAAAAAGCTGACCTTCCGGCCTTTGGTCTTATAGGCGATGACCGTATCGAGGCAGACATTTTCCATGCTGCGGAAGATATGCGCCTCCACCTCCGGATTGCTCTTTTTCAGCTCACGGATGAGCTGCTTGATCTGCTGGCGCTTCGACTTTGCCTCCTCGTTGGGGCGGCAGGTCGTGCAGGTATCGGTGAATTTGCAGGCGCACTGGATAAAATGCAGATCGTTCGCGTCGCGCCACGCCTTGATATCGTCCTCGCGGATCAGATAGAGCGGCCGGATCAGCTCCATGCCCTCAAAATTCGTGCTGTGGAGCTTCGGCATCATGGTCTGAATCTGCGCGCCCCAGAGCATTCCCATCAAAATGGTCTCGATCACGTCGTCGTAATGATGCCCCAACGCGATCTTGTTGCAGCCGAGCTTCTTCGCGTAGCTGTAGAGATAGCCCCGCCGCATCCGCGCGCAGAGATAGCACGGCGATTTTTCCACGTTGTAGACCGAGGCGAAAATGTCGGATTCAAAAATCTCGACCGGGATATGGAGCCGCCGCGCGTTTTCCTCGATGATCTGGCGGTTGGCCGGACTGTAGCCCGGGTCCATCACGACAAAGCGCAGCTCAAACGGGAATTTATTGTGCAGCTTCAATTCCTGAAAAAGCTTCGCCATCAGCATGGAGTCCTTACCGCCGGAGATGCAGACCGCGATGCGGTCGCCCGGCTGCACCAGCTCATACTGCCGGACGGCCTTGGTGAAATTGCACCAGATCTTTTCCCGGAAGCGCTTGCGCAGGCTCGTTTCCACGCGGCTGCAAAGCTCGTCGGCATTCTGCTTTTCCATTTGCCGCCGCAGCCATGCAAGATAGCCGCCCGCGAGGCTGTACGCCTCGTAGCCCAGCGCCTCCAGAACTTCCGCCGCGTCAAGGCTGAACTGTCCGCGCGCGCAGACCAGCACCAGCCTGCGGCCGTCATTTTCCGGCGGATCCACGCACAGGCGCTCCGCATCGATGTGCTCCGCGCCGGGGATCGTCCCGTAATTCAGGCTCTCTGCGCTGCGCATATCGATCAGCCGGTAGCTTCCCTGCTCCCATTTTTCCAGTTCCTGAACACTGACTTCCATGTGGCTTTTCCTCGCTTTGTCGGTTTTCACTGCTTTTGCACCCATTTTATCCGCGCCGTGCGCGTTTGTCAACGCCGGATGCGGCGCGTATCTTTCAGGCGCTTGCAGCAAAAGCGCCTGAAGAAAAATCCTTCAGGCGCTCTGCATATTCTCAGTTGAAGCTTCCCAGCTGCTTTCCGGAAAGGACGTGGAAGTGGATGTGCTTCACCGTTTGTCCGGCCAGTTCGCCGACGTTTGTCACGACGCGATAGCCGTCCGCAAAGCCCATTTCCTTCGCCAGTTTGGCGATCACGGCATAAATGTGGCCGATCAGCGCCGCATTTTCCTCCGTCACCTCCGCCGCGGAGGCGAAATGTGCCTTCGGCACGACAAGGAAATGCACCGGCGCCAGCGGCGCAATGTCCTTGAACGCGAGGCATTTGTCGTCCTCATAGACCTTCTGGCTCGGGATCTCTCCCGCAATAATCTTACAAAACAGGCAGTCTGTCATAGCCGCTTCCTCCTTACTGCACCTTTTCCGCAACAAAATCGTCCACAGCCGCCAGCGCATCGTCTACCTTCAGCAGATTCGTGCCGCCGCCCATGGCGCTGTCGGGCTTGCCGCCGCCCTTGCCGCCGACGATGGGCGCGATGGCCTTGATGATGTCTCCGGCCTTGACGCCCTTTGCAATCGCGTCCTTGCCGCAGACCGCCAGCAGCGTGATCTTCTCGCCGTTCACCGCGCTGAGCACCGCGACAATGCCGCTGTCCTTATCACGCAGGAAGTCGCCCATCCGGCGCAGGTCGGCTGCGTCCGCCGCGCCGCGGTTTGTCGTGAGCACGCGAAGCCCGCCGATGTTCTTTGCCGAGAAGAGGAACTGATCGACCTCGCCCGCAAACAGGCGGTCCTTCATTTTTTCAATGGTCTGGTGCAGCTCGCGGATCTCGCGCATCGAGGCCTCAGCCTTTGCAAACAGCTCCGCAGGCGTCGTCTTGAGCGTCTCCGCCACGCGCAGGAGCTTCTGGTTCATTTCGTCCGTCATTTCGAGACAGACCTTTCCGGTGACCGCCTCAATACGGCGCACGCCGGATGCGACCGAGGACTCGCCCACGATCCGGAACGGGCCGACCTTCGCAGTGTTGTCCAGATGCGTACCGCCGCAAAGCTCCATGGAAACGGTTCTGTTCTCGTCGCCCATGGTGACCACGCGCACAACGTCGCCGTACTTCTCACCGAAGAGCGCCGTCGCACCGCGCTTCCTGGCCTCCTCGATCGGAAGCTCCTCCGTCACGACGGGATAGCCGTCGAGAATATATTCAGACATCAGGCGGCTGATTTTCGTCAGCTCCTCGGGCTTGACCGCCTCGAAGTGCGTAAAGTCGAAGCGCAGCCGGTCCGGCTCGACCAGAGAGCCTGCCTGATGCACATGGTCGCCCAGCACCTCTTCCAGAGCGCTCTGGAGCAGATGCGTCGCGGTGTGCGCACGGCGGACACCCTTCCGGCGCTCCTCATCGATGCGGACGGTGCAGACATCGCCCGTTTTCATCTCGCCGCTGACCACGCGGCCATAGTGCAGGAATTTGCCGCCCTTGTTCTTCTGAACGTCGGTGACGACGAATTTGCCGTCCGGCCCTTCGATATAGCCATGGTCGCCGACCTGACCGCCCATTTCGGCGTACATGGTCGTCTTATCCAGCACGATCAGCGCGTCCGTCCCCTCGCTGACAGCGCCCTGAAGCTCGTCCTCCGCGACGATGGCGAGGATCTTGCCCTCCGCAGCGCCGCTTTCATAGCCGACGAACTGCGTCGCGGGCATCTCCTTGCCGAACTCCACGCCGGCCCAGCCTAGGTCGCCAAGCGCCTTTCTGGCCTCTCTCGCGCGGGATTTCTGCTCCTGCATCAGCTGCTTGAACGCCTCCGCATCCACGTCCATGCCTTCCTCGTGAACCATTTCCTCGGTCAGGTCGAACGGGAAGCCGTAGGTGTCATAGAGCTTGAAGGCGTCCGCGCCGGAGAAAACGGTCTCGCCCTTCTGCTTGTGGCCCTCGAGCATGTCGCTGAAGATCTTCATGCCGCCGTCGATGGTCTTGGCGAAGTTCTCCTCCTCCGTGCGCACAACGCGGGTAATATACGCCTGCTTTTCGCGCAGCTCCGGATACTGGCACTCATTCTCATGGATAACGGTATCGATCACGTCATACAGGAATGGATGGTTGACGCCGAGAAGCTTTCCGTGACGCGCCGCGCGCCGCAGAAGCCGCCGCAGCACATAGCCGCGTCCCTCGTTCGAGGGCAGCACGCCGTCGCAGATCATGAACGTGGCGCTGCGGATATGGTCGGTGATGACGCGCAGGGAAACGTCCGTCTTTGCGGATTCCTCATAGTGCGCGCCGGTGATCTCCGAGACCTTGTTGGTAATGTTCATCACCGTATCCACATCGAACAGCGAGGCCACGTTCTGGCACACGCAGGCAAGGCGCTCCAGGCCCATGCCGGTGTCGATGTTCTTCTGCTTCAGCTCGGTATAATTGCCGTGTCCGTCATTATTGAACTGCGAGAACACGATGTTCCAGACCTCGACGTAGCGGTCGCAGTCGCAGCCGACGGTGCAGCCGGGTTTGCCGCAGCCGTACTGCTCGCCGCGGTCATAATAAATTTCGGAGCAGGGACCGCACGGGCCGGAGCCGTGCTCCCAGAAATTGTCCTCCTTGCCGAAGCGGAAGATATGGCTCTCGGGAATGCCGACCACATCGCGCCAGATGGCGAAGGCCTCGTCGTCGGCGGGGGTCGTCTCATTGCCTGCAAAGACCGACGGATACAGCCGGTCCGGCTCAAGGCCGACCCACTCGGGGCTGGTCAGGAATTCCCACGCCCAGGGAATGGCTTCCTTCTTGAAATAATCGCCGAAGGAAAAGTTGCCGAGCATCTCAAAATAGGTGCCGTGGCGCGCCGTCTTGCCGACGTTTTCGATGTCGCCGGTGCGGATGCACTTCTGGCAGGTCGTGACGCGGTGGCGCGGCGGCTCCTCCTCACCGGTGAACCACGGCTTCATCGGCGTCATACCGGCGTTGATGAGCAGGATGGATTTGTCGTTGCGCGGGACCAGCGAAAAGCTGGGCAGGCGCAGATGTCCCTTGCTCTCAAAGAAGCGCAGGTACATTTCACGCAGCTCGTTGAGTCCGTAAGCTTTGTGTGCCATAGTAGATTCTCCTTCTATCTCCAATAATTTCTTTCGTGTGCAAAAAAAGAAACCCCGCCTCCATCATAGGGGCGAAGCTTGCTTCACGGTACCACCCTAATTGCGCCCGAAGGCGCTTCTCAGCTGCTCTGTAACGGGAGTGCCCGCTCCGTTCCTCACGGAGACGCTCCAAAGCGGCTGCCGAAGGCTCCTGCCGAAGGGCTTCCACCGTCCCCTTCTCTCTGTTGGCGCTGCCAGCGGCTCTCTTTTTCATCGCGTTTTCTGTATTTCCTGCTTATTTTAGCACATTTTATCCCGTTGTCAACGGTTTTTTCTCCTCCGGCATCACCGGCTGCATATTTTCGTCGAGCTTCATCCGCCACCGGAGCGCTCCGTCCAGCTCCTCGAGCGTACAGAAGCAGAACAGCGGCATCAGCGGAAATTCCCGCCCCGGCTCATAATCCATGTCAAGCTCCGCGCCGTCCTCCGTAGCCGCGCGTTTTCCACCGGGCAGTCCAGAATCCGCCCGGAGAACGGCTCCCACACCGCCCCCGCCGTCTGCTCCGGCTCCGCAGCAGCCTCCGCCGCTTCCTTTTCCGCCGGACGCTCCGGCGCTGCCGGCTCCGCGTCCGGACTGGTCGTGATACGCGTCTGCGGCGTAAAGGAAAACGCATCCGCCGTGAGCCGCCGCTCCAGCCGCAGCGCGCCGTCCTCCGGCATCAGAACGCCGAGGCGCACGTTCTTCTCTCCGTCGTGCGCGTACAGGCGGACGATGCGCTCCGTCTCCATGCGGCACTCCGCCGCAATATGCCAGTAAAGCCCCCGTCTTTCCGCCGAAGCGCTCCCCACGGCCGCGCCGCGGTCAAAAACCGTATATTCCATATCAAACAGCCTCCCGCATAAGCTGGTAAAAGCCTATGCGGAAGGCCGTGCGTTCATGCTGATATGCTTCCTGCGGCAGCGCCGCCTGTAGTCATCCCTGAAGTCCGAAGCTTACCGCGATGGCGGAGTCCACCTGATTCATGAGCCCCTCATCCACATGGCCCATATGCTCCCGCAGACGCCGTTTGTCGATGGTGCGGATCTGCTCGAGCAGCACCACCGAATCCTTGGTAAGTCCCACGTCATGCCCGGCAAGGGAGATATGCGTCGGCAGACGGGCCTTGCCGGTCTGGCTGGTGATCGCAGCGGCGATCACCGTCGGAGAATGTCTGTTTCCGGTATCGTTCTGTACGATCAAAACGGGTCTTGTGCCGCCCTGCTCGCTGCCGACGACCGGGCTGAGATCGGCGTAGAAGATATCGCCTCGTTTCACGTTGGTATCCATTCGCTTCACACTCCGCGGAAATAAAGTAGGAATGCCGGAGGCCGGTTCGGCTCCGGCGGGTCTACCGTTATTCTCCCACGCGGGCGCGGAAATTATACGCCGCAAGGCTCTCAAACCATACTATGCCGGTTTTGTCGAATGTGCGCAGGCGCTCAGACGATATATTGCAGAATTTCCTGCTCCCGTCCGTCCTGCATATAGATGCGCGGGATGCGCTTGCTGATACCGCAGAGGATCTCGTAGCTGATCGTCCCGGCCTGCTGCGCGATGCGCTCACACGGCAGGAGCGTCCCGTCCGTGTCATAGCCGAACAGCGCCGCTTCGTCTCCCACCCGGATCTCCGGGATCTCCGACACGTCCACCATGCACATATCCATGCAGATACGGCCCACCGAGCGCGCCATTTTTCCCCGGATGCGGAAGCTCACCTTCCCGGAGAGACCGCGCAAAAGCCCGTCGGCATAGCCGATGGGCAGCACGGCCACCCGCATATCTCTTTCCGCCGTATAGGTACGTCCGTAGCTGATCGACGTTCCCGCCGGGATCTCGCGCAGCTGCGCGACCGTCGTGCGCACCGTCATCAGCGGCCGCAGATCCAGAATGCCCTCCGCATCCTCTGACGGTGCATGGCCGTAGGTCGCGATTCCCGGCCGCACCATATCGAGCGCAAGCTCCGGGTACAGGATCGTCGCGCCGGAGCTTGCGCAGTGCCGCAGCTCCGGCCGGATGCCGTGCGCAGCCAGTGCATCCAGCATCGCCGTGAAGCGCGCGTACTGCGTTCTTGTAAACGCCTCGTCCTCCGGGGCCTTGCTGTCGGCTACGCAGAAATGCGTGAACACGCCCTCCACATGCAGATGCGGCAGCCCGCAGACCTCCAGCAGCTCCGGAAGCGTTCTTTCATGGTCGTAGGCGAAAAAGCCGATGCGCGTCATGCCCGTGTCCAGCTTCAGATGCACGTTCAGGATGTAATTTGTCCCGGCAAGCGCCGTATCCAGCTCCTTCGCGTATTCGAGCGAATGCACCTCCTGCGTGATGTCCATGAACACCATCGTATCCGCAAAGCTCGCAGGAGTGTAGCCGAGAATGAGCATCGGCGCGCGGACGCCGCCGCGCCGAAGCTGAATGGCCTCCTCGAGGTTGGAAACCGCCAGATACTCCGCGCCCAGCTCGCACAGCGCGTGGCTCAGCGGCACCGCGCCGTGGCCGTAGGCGTCGGCCTTCATGACGCCGAGAAACCGGCACCCCTCGGGAATGTGATTTTTGATCGCGCGGTAATTGTGCTCCAGATTATCCAGAGACACCTCCGCCCAGGTTCTTTTCAGTGTTTTCATTGTTGCCTCGATTCATAGCAAACGCGCTGATCTCTGCGGTCAGGAGCGTCTGCCCTTGATAGGATATTTCGCAGCGGCACGGCTGTCCGCTCTGCGTGTCCAGCCAGGTATCCACTGCCAGCTCTTCTTCCTCATACCCCTCCAGACAGGTCATCCGGAGCAGGCCGTTCTCCATCCCGCAGGCGGAAATATAGCCCTCGTACCAGCCGCTGCCCAGAAGATACGGCAGCGCCATCGGCGCAAGGCGTCCGCCGGCGAGACTTTCAAATCCGACCGCCGTGTCCTCATAGACGACGCGCGCGCCGTCTGCGGAGACCTCCGCCCGGATGCCCTCCAGCGTCTGCGGCGCGGTCAGCGTCAGTGCGGCCCCGCCGTCCGGAGACCATGTGCAGTCCATCGTAAACCGGTATACCTGCTCGCCATAGTC